>Ga0181539_1002468_pt1 | contig 18410 bp, 20 predicted proteins | sample PEATcosm2014_Bin_46_FD_119767 | JGI IMG/M metagenome (GOLD analysis project Ga0181539, IMG submission 119767) | Peatland microbial communities from MTU Mesocosm Facility, Houghton, MI, USA - PEATcosm2014_Bin23_60_metaG | ecosystem: Environmental > Terrestrial > Soil > Wetlands > Peat | place... | reverse complement strand
TAACCCGCCTGCGCCGACCTAATATTCTGCTCTGCGTTCTCCTCTGCAGCCACGATCTGTCCTCCTTCTAGCGTGCACCCACACTCTAAGAGACACCATGCACGCCGGGGTCGATGATCCCTCTCCATCAACCGTTGAGCGCCGACCGTTGCCTCTCGCGAGCAAATAGGTCTTCGTGAATTAACTGGGCGGGAATGGCTGTGACCCCGGACCCCCTCCCATCTCCTCAAGCGACATTCCCGGATACTGGCGTGGGACGGACCACTGTCCCCCGCACGGAAACGGCATCACTTCCAAATCGGCCCAGATGGATACACGATGTGAGCGGGATCCCCGATAACCGGCGCTCCACCGTCGGATGGCCCCGGGGCCATCAGCCTGAGCGGCACTTCCGCGCGGTACGTGCGTGTCGCCCAAGAGTTCGTCTTTGAGGTCGCGCTGGGCATTGTCATGGCTAGTTCAGGCAAACGAGCACCGGTGGGGGCGCTTCTTTTTCAAGCATCGGAGCGGCTTCTGGGCTAGGTTCACGAGTCACTCCGAGCCAGTTACGTCGATGGGGAGGGCGTGGACCATGAGTGATGTTTCGCAGGGACCGGGCTGGTGGATTGCATCTGACGGAAAGTGGTACCCACCAGAACAGCACCCGAACTATCCACCACCGCCACCTCCCACGGCACCCGGCAGCGCCGTTCAGCCGATGCCGCCCCCGGCGGTTCAGCCCTCGCCCACGGGACCGCCTTGGTCGGGACCTCCGTCTACGCCGAGCGCCACACCTCTGCACTTGTGGGTCCTCGACCCGCCTCCTTCACCCCGGAATCGCTTGACGTGCGCCATACGCCTCATCATGGTGATCCCACAGTCCATCGTCCTCCTCTTTGTCAACATCGTCGTGTTCTTTGCGGTCATAGCGGCCTGGTTTGTAGCGCTCTTCAGTGGCCGGTTGGCTGGTGGGCTCCGGGAGTTCATCGCTGGAGCGTTGCGCTGGAACTTGCGCGTCCAGGGCTACTTCTTCTTCCTGACTGACGTCTACCCCCCATACAGCCTGGGTGACGAGGACACATATCCCATCCGACTTGCCATTCCCCCTCCGGTTGAGCTCAACCGTGCCGCAGTCTTGTTCCGCCTCTTCATCGCCATTCCCGGCTCGATCGTGGCAGACGTGCTTGGCGCCGGACTCGGGATCGTCTCGGTCGGGAGCTGGTTCATGTTGCTCGTGACCGGAGAGCTGCCAGGACCGTTGTTCGAGGCGACACGCGCGGTCTTGCGATACCAAACGCGCTTCTACGGCTACTTCTCAATGATGACGCCGGAGTATCCATGGGGTGCCATGGGAGATAGTTCATTGCTGCCTGCCGGCACTGATCCCTACGAAGCCTGGTCGATCAAGCTGAGCAGCGGAGGACGAACGGCCATGATCGTTGTGATCGTTCTTGGGGTGATAATCGAACTGATAAATCGGGGCCATTTCTGAGCGCCTCAACATCCCGACGTTCTTCCACCAGTTCACGATCCTCGTCGCGAGCGATCACGGTTTTGCCGGCAGGCGCAACCCCTCGGATGCTTCGCCGACTCAGGCCCGGGTCTTTGGAACCGCTCGGGACACGCTGGTGCGGGCGTCTCTATGAGGCGGCTGTGCGCTGAGCCACACTGCTCGGTACCGGCATCACTTATCGGGTGGTCTGTTCGACAGGGCCAAGGATGCCATCAGGGGACCAGAATGCGGTGATTGGGGAGACTAACCATATCGACGATGTCGGGTGCTTCTGGCGCTGCTGAGTTACGAGGGGACCGGTCAAACCCTGTTGTGCGATCACACGGTCGTAGATTTCGCGAGCCACCTGGGCTGCGGGAGTGGCCGCCAACTCATTTGGGTCCGTTTCGGCAGCCGCGTCAAAGCGGGCTGACCCGAATCTCGCATTGCGTGCAGCAGGGATGTAGCTGATCGGCATTCCTTCTACAGAACCATTGGTCCTCCAAATGTTCATGTACCAACTGTCCGGAGGCGGGCGCAACGTTCCTTGAACCGAGCGCACGAAAACGAGGCCGACGCCTGCGATTTCGCTGATCGGAATCGTCACAGAGGACCGAATGCCTCTCGGGAGACGGAGGCCCGCCGGCGAAAGCACGAATGGTCGCCGGAACAGAAGCGTGACCCCTTCTCTAGGGACATTTCCGCACCCTCACATGGGCGAGCCCGTTGTCCCCGGCACGAGAACGTCATCCCTGACGGATTACTGGCTGGCGCGGATGGCATCTTCTCGGTCCGCAAAGGAGCGGGAGCTGGCCCCGGCGATGCATGCTGGCAGTAATGGCGGAAAAGGTGTGGCTGTGGAGGTCGCCACCGGGCTGGCCTGAGCCTCCTCCGGGTTGGTATCCCCCCCTTGGCTGGGTGCCCCCTCTTGAATGGCCGCTGCCCCCACCCAACTGGCAATGGTGGACCCAAGAGCTCCCCAAGTTGGTCGTGGAGAACTCGGGCCCTCCGACACGGCGCAATCTGGCGTGGGAAACGACCTTCGTCATGATCGGCTTCCTCTACGTAGGCGTCATCTCCGCCGTCACTCTGGTCACTCGTCATGCCCTCGGTGGAGGTAGTCCCAACCCGATCCCGAACCTCGTACCGGGTCACCTCGCCGCCAACCTGGTGTTTGCGACGCTGAGCTACCTCTCCGTAGCGAGTGTCGTTCCCATCGCTCTGCTCCTTCTGGCACGTACCGGACAACGGCCAGCCATCTTGGGTCTGGGGCTTCCGGGATGGTCATCGGACATCTGGCCGTGCATCGGGCTCATCGCCGCCACCTTCGGGGCGTCGTTCTTGCTGGCGATTCCTTTTACGTCCCTGGTTCGCAACCATCCGGGTCTTCTCAACCCCGTCGAGGTGGGCCACGTTTCGCACTACTACGTGATCTACCTGGTTGTGTTGTCACTGACGACGGCTGTGGCCGAGGAAGTACTCGTTAACGGCTACCTCCTTACCCGGCTCGACCAGCTGGGTTGGAAGCCGTGGCCCGCCCTCATCCTGAGCCTGATCCTGCGTACCAGCTACCACGTGTACTACGGGTTGGGTTTCATCTTCACGATTCCCTTTGGCTACTTCATGACGCGCTCGTTCCAGAAGAACCGTCGACTGACTCGACCAATTCTGGCCCATTTCGTGTGGGATGCGGCGTTGTTCACCATCGCCGTGCTGAGCGCGAAGTGACGAGCGGATCGTCGGGTCTGTGGCATCCGAACGGTTCCTACTAGAACGGTTCCTACTAGAACCAGTGGAACCAGGGGTGCCCATTCCTCCACGCGATGATCTCGACCTTACCGATGATGTTCGACGCCGGGACGGTTCCCCAGTACCTACTGTCGTCAGAGATAGCGCGGCAGTCACCCATGACGAAGTAGTGATCAGCCGTGATCTTCGTCGTTGTGATCGGCATGCTTTGAGTAGTCCGGCAATTGCCGGTCAATGGAGGCAACCACGGCTGGGCCAACGGCTTCCCGTCGATGAATACCTGATTGCCTGAGCCGGAAACCACATCACCAGGAAGGCCGACAACGCGCTTCACCAGGGTCGGTGGTCCACCTTGGTCGGCGGGGACGTTGCGGAAGACCACGATGTCGCCTCTGTGGATGGACCCAGCGAGCTTGTCGACGATGATTCGGTCACCGGGCATGAGCGTGGGTGACATTGACGCCGTCGGGACGTAGCAGGTCTGTATCGCGTACGCCCGAGTCCCGGTGGCAACGAGCAACGCCACGAGGATGACCACCAGCCAGCCCAAGATGTTGCAGAGCTTCGGATGCACCAACCTCAAGGCTGACGGACACCCTGGCGTGGAAACGCCGGCTGGCCCGCGCACGGAAACGAATCAGACATTTCCGCGACAACCGGCGTCTCGTGCGCAACTATGTGACGGGCACTTCTAGCGAGAGTGGGTAAGAGCTCACGTGGAACCGGCGATTAGTGTCGAGCACCTACAGGTGATCCGCGGGGGCCGGACCGTGGTGGCGGATGTCTCGTTCACGGTCCCGTCGGGGACTTTGGTCGGCCTGCTCGGTCCGAGCGGTTGCGGCAAGACGACGCTCATGCGGTCCTTGGTAGGGACGCAGGTCGTCGCCAGCGGGCTGGTGCGGTTGTGTGGGCAGCTGGCCGGATCGCAGAGCCTGCGAAGTCAGGTGGGGTACGTCACCCAGGCACCGTCGGTCTACTCGGATCTCACCGTCTCGGAGAACCTTCGTTACTTCGCCTCCGTCTTGGGAGTGCAACGTGGTGCCGTCGATCGCGTCATCGACGACGTCGGACTTGGTCAACACACCGACACGGTCGTGGGACGCCTTTCCGGGGGCGAGCAGACGCGGGTGTCGTTGGCCACCGCTCTGCTCGGCTCGCCCCGACTGCTGGTGCTCGACGAGCCCACCGTGGGCCTCGACCCCTTGCTCCGGCGAGACCTCTGGGCGTTGTTCACGGGCCTCGCCGGGACGGGGACGACCCTCATGGTGTCGAGCCATGTCATGGACGAGGCCGAGCGCTGCCAGAGGCTCCTGCTCATGCGTGACGGCCGAATCCTGGCGGACGACTCGCCGAGTTCGCTCCTGGCGCGCACCGGGTCGACCGACTTCGACGCTGCATTCATCGCGCTCGTCGAAGGTCTGCCGGCATGACCCTACGGCGCACCGGAGCTACCACCCGTCGCGTTCTGCGACAACTTCACCACGACCCCCGAACTGTGGCTCTGCTTCTGGCCGTCCCGTCTGTCCTCATGGGGCTGCTCGCCTGGATCCTGCGCGGACGTGCCGCCGATTTTAACCGGTTCGGACCACCCCTGCTCGGGATCTTCCCCCTCGTCGTCATGTTCCTCGTGACATCGGTCGCCACCCTTCGCGAGAGGACGAGTGGAACCCTGGAGCGCTTGTTGACCATGCCGTTGGCCAAGGCGGAATTCGTCATGGGCTATGCCCTCGCCTTCGGGTTTACCGCCGTGATCCAGGCGCTCGTCGTATCAGGCCTCTCATTCGGCCTCTACGGGCTCCATGTGAGCGGTTCGGCGTGGCTCGTCGTCGTGGTGGCCGTCGTGGACGCCCTCTTGGGCACCGCACTCGGGCTCTCGCTCAGCGCCCTGGCGTCAACTGAATTCCAGGCCGTGCAATTCATGCCCGCGTTCATCCTGCCGCAACTGCTGCTCTGCGGCATCATCGTGCCCCGTTCCCAGCTGCCGACGGCCCTTCACTGGCTGTCCGACATACTGCCGATGTCCTACGCAGTCGGAGCGACACAACAACTGAGCACGTCCGCCACAGTGACGTCTGAATTCCTGGTCGACATCGGTGTTGTGGCGATGTTCGCCGCCGCCGCTTTGCTGCTTGGTGCCGCGACCCTCCGCCGCCGGACCCGTTAGAGGCATGAGAAGACACTCTCCCGCACACCGGTGTGCCTACTCAGCGATAGCGTGAGCTGATGGCGAGCGGCGGGAACGAGGGCGACAAAGCAGGCAAGTCGGCGGGCGCGCGGGCGGTAGTGCGCGTCGGGGTGCTCGGTGCCGGGAACGTTGGGAAAGCTCTCGTGTCGCTGCTCCTCGAGGAGGCGCAGTCCATCGAAAGGCGTTCGGGGGTTCGGCTCGAGCTCGTAGGCGTGGCCGTTGCACACCCATCGCGCCCTCGACCTCCGATTCCGGCCGAGCTCCTCACGGGCGACGCGAAGAGCCTCGTCACCGACCCTTCCGTCGACGTGGTGGTCGAGCTGATCGGCGGGCTGGATCCTGCCAGGAGCCTCTTGGAGGCGGCGATAGGAGCAGGAAAGCCCGTGGTGACCGCCAACAAGGAGCTGATCGCCGTGCACGGCACCGCACTGGCCAGCTTGGCCGCCTCCGCAGGTGTCGACCTGTTGTACGAGGCCGCCGTGGCCGGTGCAATCCCCATCATCCGTCCACTTCGCGAGTCCCTGGCCGGTGAGAAAGTGCAGCGCGTCATGGGCATCGTGAACGGGACGACGAACTTCATTCTGACCACTATGTCCGAACAGGGGCTCTCCTACACGCAGGCTCTCGCCGAGGCGCAGCGACTCGGGCTGGCAGAGCGCGACCCCAGCGCGGACGTGGACGGCTACGACGCGGCTGCGAAGGCGGCGATCCTCGCGAGCTTGGCCTTCGGCTGCGAGGTGGGCCCCTCCGACGTGGCACGCGAGGGGATCTCGTCCGTGGACCCCGTCGATGTCGAATTCGCCAATCGACTGGGTTATGTCGTGAAGCTGCTCGCTGTAGCGGAGCGGATCGACGACGGGATCGGCGCAGGCGCCTCCGCGGACGAAGACGCGTCGGAGATCTCGGTGCGAGTGCATCCTGCGATGCTGCCGCGCACGCATCCGCTCGCCTCGGTGCGCGGAGCGTTCAACGCTGTGTTCGTGGAAGGTGAGTCCGCAGGCCAGCTCATGCTCTACGGCCGCGGGGCAGGCGGACGGCCCACAGCGTCTGCTGTGCTCGGTGACGTCATCGACGCGGCACACCACCTGGTGGCGGGGTTCTCGGCGCGTCCCGCGCCTCGAACCCGAGTGCGCCTGCACCCCGCCGACGACCTGCGAAGCGCTTGGTACCTGAATATCGATGTCGCCGATCGCCCGGGCGTCCTCGCTTCTGTCGCCTCTGTCTTCGGGGAGCACGCGGTCTCCATCCGCTCCATGGAGCAGGTCGGCATGGGCGACGAGGCGCGTCTTATCTTCGTCACTCACGTCGCGCGCCAGGGAGACCTCATGGAGACCCTCGATGGGCTTGGCCGTCTCGAAGTCGTAGACCGCATCGGAGGAGTCCTTCGCATAGTGGGAGACGAGGAGGCTTGAGGATGGCTGCCTGGGCGGGAGTGCTCGAGGCCTATCGCGATTTCTTCCCGATAAGTGCGGCTACGCCGGTCGTCACCTTGCTCGAGGGGAACACCCCTCTCCTGGAGGCTCCGCGCCTGTCAGCGCGCGTCGGCGCCCGCGTGCTGTTGAAGCTCGAGGGGTTGAACCCCACCGGGTCCTTCAAGGATCGAGGCATGACCCTAGCCATCTCCAAGGCAGTCGAGGAAGGGGCGAAAGCCGTCGTTTGTGCCTCGACCGGCAACACCTCGGCTTCGGCCGCAGCGTACGCGTCGCGTGCGGGACTCACGTGCGCGGTGTTGATCCCCGAGGGCCACATCGCGCTCGGCAAGCTCGCCCAGGCGCTCGTGCACGGCGCGAAGGTGCTACAGGTGCGAGGCAACTTCGACGAGGCGCTCGCCATCGTGCGGCTCCTGGGAGACCGGCAGCCTGTGACCGTGGTCAACTCGATCAACCCCTACCGCATCGACGGTCAGAAGTCGGGAGCCTTCGAGGTCGTCGACGTCCTCGGCGACGCCCCCGACATCCACTGTATGCCTGTGGGCAATGCGGGGAACATCACCGCCTACTGGCGCGGGTACTGCGAATACCGCAACGCCGGGTGTGCCACGAGACTCCCGAAGATGTACGGGTTCCAGGCCGCGGGCGCGGCGCCCATCGTCGAGGGCCACCCCATCGAGCATCCCGAGACGGTCGCCACCGCCATCCGCATCGGCAACCCGGCATCTTGGTACGGGGCAACTGCCGCGGCAAGTGAGTCCGGCGGGACCATCACTGCGGTGACGGACGAGGAAATACTCGCCGCTTACCGATTCCTGGCCTCCGAGGAATCGGCGTTCTGCGAGCCGGCCTCGGCGGCCTCGGTGGCAGGGTTGCTGAAGATCGGGGTGCCTGCGTCCTCGACGGTGGTCTGCGTGCTCACCGGCCACGGTTTGAAGGACCCGGATCTCGCTATCAGCCAGATCTCGGTGCCCACCAGCGTGGAGGCGGACTACGCGGCCGTCGGAGAGGCCTTGGGCCTGTAGAGGCAAGCTCGGCCCAAGAGCCGTGGCACAAAGGACAAAGGGAAGAAAAGCCCCGACCGGGGTGTTCTTGCTACGGAGCGTCGATGTCCGGTAGACTTATAGGCACCGCCGCCCTCCTACGACCGTAGGAGTTTCGTGGGTGATAGCTACTGTAAGTGGCTCGCCCCGAGGCGGTTCTCCACTGGCGGTTCGGGGGATAGCGGCGGAGCCGGGGTCGATAACCGTCCGGCGTATCGCCCTCTGTCCAGTGTCCTCTGGTGCCTGGGCGCTCTGCCCGCCGAAGGGAACGCAACCTAGCGAGGTGTCACATGGCTGCAGAGCAACAGCTCGAGCGGTCCGTACTCGAACGCAAGGAACGCGACGAACTGCGCGCCATCGCCGAGGCGATGTCGTTGGAGATGAGCTCGCGAACGAAGAAATCTGACATCATCGACCAGATCCTGCACGCCGCAGGCGTCGAGGTTGCCCGGACCAGCTCCGGCTCCGGCAATGGTGAAGGGGAGCTGACCGTTCCCAACCGTGTGGGGGAGGCCTCTTCAGCTGCAGGTGGCGGGGAGAGCGAGCGCGCCACCAGAGCCGCCTCGCACCTCGGCGACCAGACGGCAGAGGGCTCTCCCGAAGCCGATGGGAAGGGTTCGCAGGCGACGACCGAAGGCTGGCCGGAAGCATCGGCGCCGAACGGTCAGCGGGACCAGCTCTCCACAGGCCCGCGCTCAGGAGGCGCTTCGGGACCAGGTCGACAGCACCCCCAACCCGCGGGCGCCGATCCCGGCAACCGGCGAAGCCGGCGCCGGCGCGGACGCCAGACCGGGGGCCACGGCGAGCGCGAGCTCCAAGGCGGATCAGAGACCCAGTACTCCGGCGAGCTGGTGCCGGTCCGGGGACTCCTGGACCTGCGCGATGAGGGTTATGGCTTCTTGCGCGCCGAGGGTTACCTCCCGAGCTCGCGTGACATATACATCTCGATCAGCCAGGCCCGCCGCTTCGCCCTTCGCAAGGGGGACTATGTGGAAGGAGCGAGCCGTCCGGCCGCTTCGAACGAGAAGTTCCCCGCCCTCATCCGGATCGACTCTGTCTGCGGACTCACCCCGGACGAGGCGCGCGAGCGAGTGCGCTTCGAGGATCTCACGCCCCTCTTTCCCGACGAGAGGCTGCGGCTCGAGACCTCGGGCTCCGCGGAGACGACGACGCGGATCATCGACTTGCTGTCTCCGATCGGCAAGGGCCAGCGCGGCATGATCGTATCGCCGCCCAAGGCCGGCAAGACGACGGTGCTGAAGCAGATCGCCCACTCGATCGAGGCGAACAACCCAGAGGTCCACCTCATCGTCCTGCTAGTCGACGAGCGGCCCGAAGAGGTCACCGACATGCGCCGCTCTGTGAAGGGAGAGGTCGTAGCCTCGACCTTCGACCGCCCCTCCGACGAGCACACCGCGATCTCCGAGCTCACGATCGACAGGGCGAAGCGCCTGGTCGAGCTTGGCAAAGACGTCGTGATCGTCCTCGACGGGATCACCCGCCTGGCCCGGGCGTACAACCTTGCCCAGCCGGCCACCGGCCGGATCATGTCGGGTGGCGTCGACTCGGGAGCCCTTTACCCGCCGAAGAAGTTCTTCGGCGCCGCGCGCAACATCGAGGAAGGCGGCTCCCTCACGATCCTCGCCACGGCCTTGGTGGAGACGGGGTCGAAGATGGACGAGGTCATCTTCGAGGAGTTCAAGGGGACTGGGAACATGGAGCTTCGGCTCGATCGCCGGCTGGCGGAGCGGCGCCTGTACCCGGCTATCGACGTGAACGCCAGCCAGACCCGTCACGAAGAGCTGCTCTTCGAACGGGGCCAGTTGCAGCAGGTGTGGAAGCTGCGCAGGGTGCTGAACGCCCTCGCCGCGGACGGAAGTGCCGCCGCGGGCCTGGAGCTGCTCATCGACAAGATCCGCACCACGAAGAGCAACGATGAATTCCTGGCGGAGATAGCAAAGGGCCCGGCCCCGCCTGTCTGAGCAGTGCTCGGCCTTACACTGGAGGCACGATGAAGCCCGAGATCCATCCCGCCTACGTCGAGGCGAAGGTCCGTTGCTCGTGCGGCAACACGTTCACGACGCGCTCGACGAAGGCAGAGCTCCACGTGGAGTTGTGCAACGAGTGCCACCCGTTCTTCACCGGCAAGCAGAAGCTCGTCGACTCCGGTGGCCGGGTGGAGCGCTTCCAGCGCCGCTACGGCCAGCGTGCATCACGTGGTCGCAAGAGCGCTTCGGCAGCGGCACCCGCTGCGCAGCATCGCTGACCGTCGCCGATCCGTTGATCGGCCGATCTGCTAAGCGGCCAACGTGCTTACGACGGTGGGCACGGCCGGCCGGGCAAGAACATGACTGGCACTTCGATGAGCTGTCAGGCGAAGGACCGTGAGTATTGATCGAGAGCGTCTGAACGCCTGGGAACGTGAGCACGCCTCTGTCCTTCGGGCGCTCACGGATCCTGATGTCATCTCCGATCGGGCGCGGCTGGAGGAGACCTCTCGACGCGAAAAGGACCTCGACACCTTGATCTTGGTGGCGCGCCAGCTGCTTGAAGCGGAAGAGGACGTGGCCACAGCGCGCCAGATGCTTTCCGAAGCGTCAGCCGACGACCGCGAGCTGGTACGGGCCGAGCTTGAGAGCGCGCAGTCCGACGTGGACAGACTCGAGGCGCAGCTTCACTTGCTGCTCGTGCCACGTGACCCGAACGATGGTCGCAACGTGATCGTGGAGATCCGCGGGGCGGAGGGAGGCGAGGAAGCCAACCTCTTTGCTCGCGATCTGTTCGAGATGTACCGCCACTACGCCGAACGTCGTGGTTGGCGCATGGAGTTGCTGTCGTCCAACCCCGCCGAACGTGACGGGTTCAACGAGGTCACCTTCCTGATGAAAGGCCCTGATGTCTGGCAGCGGATGAAACACGAAGGTGGCACCCACCGCGTGCAACGTGTACCGATCACCGAATCCCAGGGACGCATCCACACCTCCGCGGCCACCGTTGCCGTCCTTCCTGAGGCGAAGGCCCTCGACGTCCAGATCGACTCGGTCGACCTCCGCGTGGACGTCTTTCGCTCGACGGGTCCCGGAGGGCAGTCGGTCAACACCACGGACTCGGCCGTGCGCGTCACGCACCTCCCGAGCGGGATCGTCGTCTCCATGCAAGACGAGAAGAGCCAGATTCAGAACAGGGCCAAGGCGATGGTGGTCTTGAGGGCGCGCCTGCTCAAGCTCGAGCAAGATCGCCAAGCCGCCGAGCAGTCCAAGCAGAAGCGGACTCAGATAGGCGGTGGCGGAAGGTCGGAGAAGGTCCGGACGTACAACTTCAAAGAGAACCGGGTCACCGACCACCGTGTGAAGCTGACGTTGCACAAGCTCGATCGTGTCCTCGAGGGTGACCTCGACGCGCTGGTCGACACGCTCTTGGAGGACGAACGCGAGGGTAGATTCGAATCAAGCGCGCTGGTCGAGCCCAGCGCGTAAGAAATCCGGGCCCGCAACGGTGAATGAGCACGGCCCTCGTTCTGTGAGAAGCATCGGGCTCCCATCTACGAGGAGCATCGGCGACCTCGTCCAAGAGCTTTCCTCTCAGCTCGGTTCTGCTTCTGAAGCGCGCTGGGTCCTCGGACGCGCCATGGGCTGGGGTGCCGCGCAGCTCCCTTTTCGTTCTTCTCGTTCTGACATACACCGGCAGGTGCCAGATCATGTGGCATTCGAGGTCGCGAAGATGGTCGAACGTAGGCGTGCCGGAGAGCCGCTTCAATATGTTCTTGGAACGTGGGCGTTTCGGAGTCTCGAGGTGTCCGTCGACCGCCGAGTCCTCATCCCTCGTCCCGAAACCGAGCAGGTGGTGGGCTACGCGCTCGAGGAGCTACGAGTCGCGGTGGCAGCTGACGAGCCCGGACGACACGTCGTCGCGCTTGACTTGGGGACCGGCTCGGGTGTGATCGCACTGTCGCTGGCCGTCGAAGCCGAAATGGCGGCTTCGAGCTCGTTCGAGGTGTGGGCGACCGACTACTACGCGGATGCTCTGGACGTGGCCCGGGCGAACTTGAGCCTCCTCGCCTGCCTCGACCCGTTCGCGGCCGCACAGGTGCGCCTGCGTGAGGGTTCATGGTTCGACGCGTTGCCGCCTGCTCTGGCCGGCCACGTGCAACTGCTCGTGTCCAACCCCCCCTACGTGTCGGTTTCGGAGTGGGAGAACCTGGAGCCGGTCGTGCACGATTACGAGCCCCGGCGCGCACTCGTCGCGGGCGAAACGGGACTCGAAGTGCTCGAGCTGCTCGTGTCCGGTGCTCCGGCTTGGCTGGCTCCGGACGGCGTCCTAGTGCTGGAGCTGGCACCCGATCAAGCAGACGCCGTCGCGTTGAGGGCGAAGTCCGCAGGGTTCGGCCAGGTGGAAGTCCGCCCGGACCTAGCGGGACGCCCCAGGGCACTTGTTGCCCGGAGGTCCGATGCTTGATCCGAGGGCTTCGAAAGGCGCGCCGGGCGTGCCGAAAGGCGCTCCGGAGGTGGTGCTCGAACGAGCTGTCTCAGCGCTGATTGCAGGTCAGGTGGTCGCGATCCCCACCGACACCGTGTACGGGCTTGCGGTTGACCCTGAGCTCGCTCACGGCACCGAGACGCTGTTCGCCTTGAAGGGACGTCCCCTCTCGATCGGGCTGCCCGTGCTCGTCTCCGGGATCGAGCAGGCGGAAAGGCTCTGTTCGGGGGGTCTTCCCGAGATGGCGCGGCGCGTCGTCGAGAGGTTCTGGCCCGGTGCGGTCACTCTCGTAGTGCGCCGCCGAGCCGGGATCGGCTGGATGCTCGGTGGCGACGCGACGACGATCGGGATTCGTTGCCCTGACGACCCGGTGGTGCGTGAGCTGTGCGAGCGCGTCGGTCCACTTGCCACGACGAGCGCCAACTTCCACGGGGAGGCCCCGCTCACCACCGCCGACGAGCTCCGCGCGAGGTTCGGCGACGACGTGCCCTTGGTGATAGATGGAGGGATCCTGGCAGGTCGGCCTTCCACCGTCGTGGATCTGACCGGGGAGCAGTTGCGATGTCTGCGCGAAGGAGCCGTACCGTTGGCCGAGCTCGAGGCAGTCTCGAGGTAGAAGAAGGCAGTCTCGAGGTAGAAGAAGACAGCCGTTCGTGAGGTGGGAGAACCCCATAACCTCGATAAGCTGACGCGATGCGTGAGATCGCCTCTGGTCCTTTCGATCCGTGGCTTGCTGATGACCCCGAGGTGGCCGCGCTGCTTCGCAAAGAGGTCGAGCGTCAGTCAACGACCTTGCAGCTGATCGCCTCGGAGAACTTCACTTCACCAGCTGTGTTGGCGGCGACGGGTTCGGTGCTCACCAACAAGTACGCGGAGGGCTATCCGGGCCGCCGCTACTACGGCGGGAACCAGGTCATCGACGAGGTCGAGGACCTAGCGCGCGAGCGAGCCAAGGCGCTGTTCGGCGCCGAGCACGCGAACGTGCAACCACACGCGGGCGCGTCGGCCAACCTGGCCGTGTACCGGGCGCTGCTCGAGCCGGGTGACACCGTCCTGGCGATGCGCCTGGACCAAGGGGGGCATCTCACCCACGGCTCTCCGGCGAGCATCACGAGCAAGTTCTGGCGCTTCGTGTCGTACGGGCTGACCCCGGCTTCTCGAGATCCCGAGAACCCCGGCGAGGTGATCGACTTCGACCAGGTTGCTGACGTCGCCAAACGTGAGCACCCGAGCTTGATCGTCGCGGGCGCCACCGCTTATTCCCGCCTCATCCACGCGGAGCCCTTCAGGGAGATAGCGGACTCGGTCGGGGCCCGACTGATGTTCGACGTCGCCCATCCGGCTGGGCTCATCGCCGGGGGAATGCACCCGAACCCGGTCGGGGTGGCCGACGTGGTCACGTTCACCACTCACAAGACTTTGCGAGGCCCGCGCGGAGCGGCGATCCTGTGCCAGACGGAACTGGCCAAGTCGATCGACTCGGCGGTCTTCCCGGGCCTGCAAGGTGGGCCACTGGAGCATGTGATCGCGGCAAAGGCCGTCGCGTTCGGTGAAGCCTCGCTCCCCGAGTTCGCCGACTACGCGGCGCGAGTGGTGCGGAATGCTCGCGCCTTGGCCGATGCGCTTGCGGCCGAAGGCTTTCGCCTGGTGTCGGGTGGCACCGACAACCACCTGCTCCTCGTCGACCTGCGGCCTTTCGACGCAGAGCTGACAGGCAAGGAGGCCCAGGAGGTGCTCGACCGCTCCGGGATCACCTTGAACCGCAACACGATCCCCGACGACCCTCGCTCGCCGTTCATCACCTCAGGGCTTCGGCTCGGCACCGCGGCGGAGACGACAGCAGGCATGGAAAGCGACGACATGAAGCAGGTGGCCGAGCTGATCGGCAGAGCCCTGCGGCAGCGACACGACGAACATGTGCTGTCCCAAGTCCACGGCGAGGTGAACGAGCTGTGTGACCGGTTCCCGCCGTATCCGGAGTTGGTCGGTCCGAACGCGATTTCCGGATCGAGAGGACGCACCGACATCGGCTCGGGTATCGGCATCGGAGGCGACTGAGACCGTGCCCCCCCTGGGGGCTTACGCGGTGGTGGCGCTGATCTCCGCTGCGGGCACGTACCTCGTGATGTTCCCGCTGAGGCGATTGGCCCTCCGGGTAGGGTTCGTGGCCAAGCCGGACGAGAGGCGCATCCACGCTCGCTCCACCCCTTATGGCGGGGGCGTGGCGATGTTCTTAGCCTTCTTGCTGGCAATGCTGGTGGCGTCCCAGCTGCACCAGCTGCAGGGATTGTTCCAGGGTTCCTCCGAACCGCTTGGGTTGATGCTCGGCGCAGCGGTCATCTTCGCGGTTGGGACGATCGACGACGTCCGCGACATGTCGGCCCCCGCCAAGATGGCCGGTGAGGTGCTCGCAGCCATGGTCTTCGTGTTCATGGGCGTCACGATGTCCCAGTTCAAGATCCCAATGATCGGTTTCCTCGTTCTCTCCCCGGGCATGACACCATTGCTCACCGCGGCATGGGTGATCGTGATCACCAACGCGGTCAACCTCATCGACGGCTTGGACGGGCTGGCGGCGGGCATCGTGGCGATAGCTGCGGGAGCGCTTGCCGTGTACGGTCTGCGCCTCATCTACATGGGCCTCTTGCCTTCGGACAATTTGGGGCCGCTGATCGCAGTGATCGCCTTCGGCGTGTGCGTCGGGTTCCTCCCCCACAACTTCCACCCGGCGCGCGCGTTCATGGGCGACGCAGGGGCACTGTTCCTCGGGCTGCTCATGGCTGCAGCCACCATGGAGATCGGCGGGCGCACTCCGGACGTGAGCGGTCAGACGTTCTTCTTCTTTGCCCCCCTGTTCATCCCCGTGTTCATCTTGGGCGTGCCCATTGCGGACTTGGCGTTCGCCTTCGTGCGGCGAACAGCGCGCGGCACCGGGTTCCACACCCCCGACAAGGACCACGTGCACCACCGGCTCCTACGCCTCGGTCACGGCCCGAGACGCACAGTTCTGATCCTTTGGGCCTGGACGGCGGTGCTGTCGGGTTTCGTCCTCTATCCGTTGTTCAGACCAAGGGCGAACGTGATCATTCCCTTCGGGGTGATCGCCCTTGGGCTGGCGCTTTACATGTTGTTCCATCCAGGTCTGCGCAAGTACGCGCTCGACGCGGAGGAAGATGCCGCGGGAGCGCTCGGCGCGTCCCCGTGGGAGGCAAGCCCGGATTCCGAGGTCCCAGACGCATCGGCTTCCGAGATGAGAAGCGACGCCAGCACCCACCCTTGCACTGTCGCTACCTCTTCGTCCTCTGTCGCCGGTGGCCGGCGGCCTCGAGTGTCGACGTCGGGCGCCGAGGACTGAGCGGGATGCCGACGGGCGGCTGCCGGCAGGTCTGAGCAGGACAGTCGGGTTCCCTTTCGTGAGCGGCAGAGCACCGGCCAGGCTCGTTTTGCCGCGCACAAGCTGCGGATGAGAACATGGCGGAGTGCGTCTCCCCCTTTCTGCTGGTGCTCGCGAGCCGGATCCGAGGGTCGCTCTCCGCACGGGTATCCTGCCCGTCGCGTGAACTCGGGACAGCACGAGCGATGCACGACTTGTATCCCCTGAGCGACGTGCGCCCGATCGGAGGACGTGGAGCCCCAGGACGTGGAGAAGAAGCCCTCACCGCGGTTGTTCGATCTCATGGCGATGGGCCTCTCGTCGGCATTGATGGTAGGTGGCGGTCTGGGCATCGGGATCGGGGTCGACGGCTGGTTGCACTCGAGCCCGGTGGCTACGTTCTTCGGGCTCGCTCTCGGGGTGGTGGCGGCGATCGGTGCCACCGTCCGGCAGGTACGCAGGTACCTCTGAGCGTCTGGACGGCTGGATCGTTGCAGACGATAGGTGTCGCAACACCGGTAGCGAGGACGGCACGGATGACGACACGGAGGACGAGATAGTCATGATGAGCGCGTTTTCTCGGTTCTCGCTTCCCCAGATCTCCACCGTCGCACGTCGGACGGCCCTCGGGGCTCTGGGTGTCGGCGTACTGGCGTTCGCCGGGCTGGCTCTCGGTGGCTACGCATTCTTCGGTCTTGGCATATGCATGGGTCTGGGCATGGCGCTCGCCAACTTCCGGTTGATCCAGGCCGCGACCATCAAAGCCGCTGCCTCTCAAAGAGAGGACAAGCGCAGGCCTTTGGCCATGAACACCCTCGGACGCATGGGCGCCATCACGGTGGTGGCGCTGGGGCTCGTGTTCGTGTCGCACCAGCTCGGTTTCGGTGTCCTGCTCGGGCTGGCGGTGTTCCAATTCATGTTGCTCGCGAACGTGACTGTTGCCATGCTGCGTGACCAGGGGACTCTTGCGGCTGTTGGCGGTGCCGAGCACGGCAAGACGGAAGGTGGCGTGTGAACCGGATCGCGTCTCTGGTGCAGGCGCAACACCTTTTGGCCGCGAACATTTCTGTCGGTGACCATGTCCAGCGCAAGCTGTTCGGCTTGACGGTCAACGTCGACACGCTCTGGGCCACCGCTGTCGCAATGGTGATCGTCATCGCCCTCGGGTTGGCGGTGAGAGCACGCGCGACAGCCGGTGTGCCCGGCAAGCTGCAACTGGCGTGGGAGATGGGCGTCTCCGCCGTGACCAAGCAGATCGAAGGGTCCATAGGCGAGCGTGGAATGGCCGTCGTCCCACTGGCAGTGGCCCTCTTCGTCTTCATCTTGATCGCGAACTGGTTCGAGGCGCTGGGCATTGGTTCGACAGTCGAATGGCTGCCCGCTCCCACGAGCGACATAAACGTGCCTCTTGCCTTGGCGTTGATCGTCATCATCCCGGTCCACATCACCTCGATCCGAACGCGCGGGCCGATCGGGTACGTAAGGCACTACGTATCCCAACCGTTCCCAAAGTTCTTGTTCCCCTTGAACGCCTTCATCAACGGCGTGGAAGAGATCGCCAAGCCGCTGACGCTCACCCTCCGGCTCTTCGGCAACCTGCTCTCGGGCGGCCTCATGCTCGCCCTCATAGCGGCACTGGGGATATGGCACATCCTCGGCATTCCACTGGGATATGTGGCGACACCGTTGTTCGACCTGGTCTGGAAGCCCTTCGACCTCTTCATCGGGATCATCCAGGCATTCATATTCTCACTGCTCACGATCCTCTACTTCGACGCGGCTATGAGCGATGTGCACTGACGTGAGACTTGCACGGCGCGCTCTGGGGATCTTTCCCGTGGCGTTCGTCGACGGTCCCATGCCGCTCGCCGACGGCTCACCGGCTCTTTGCACCACAACCGATACCGAAAGGGAGAACATCTAATGGCAGACACCCAGAACCAGGCGATCCAGCTGGCTGGCGCCATGATCGGCGGCGGGTTGCTCATGGGCGGTGGCGCGGTAGGCGCCGCTATCGGCGACGGGCTGGCCGGCAGCCAGACGATTGCCGGCGTGGCGCGGCAACCCGAGGCCCAGGGCCGGCTCTTCACCATCATGTTCTTGACGGTGGGTCTGGTGGAGGCCATGTACTTCATCAACCTGGCTTTCACCGCGCTCTTCGTGTTCTCCATGTACAAGAAGTGAGCGCAGCAGAGGTGCCTTTGCGACAGATCGCCAGTAGCAACTTCCTGGTCCCGAACGGGACCCTCATCGTCGAGGTCATCGCCTTCCTGATCATCCTCGTGGTGATCGGCAAATACGCGGTGCCTCTTCTGAACAAGGTGCTCTCCGAGCGCCAGGAGCAGATCCGCTCTTCACTCGAGGCTGCAGACGCGGCGCGCGCCGAGGCGCAAGAGACACGGGCTCAGCGCCAGGGCATCCTGGACGAGGCCCGCGCCCAGGCACGCGAGATCATCACCCAGGCCAACCGGTCGGCGGATCGCTTGAAGACCGAGGGTGAGGAGCGGGGCCGTCAGGAGTACGAGCGAATAGTGTCGACCGCCGCACCCGACATCGCCCTCGCCCGCCAGCGCGCCGTCGACGAGGTGAGCGCACGGGTGGCCGTGTTGGTGCTGGCCGCCGCCCGTCAGGTGGTGGGCAGGGAGATGGACACCCAGAGCCACCGGGACCTCATCGACGAGGC
>Ga0181539_1002464_pt1 | contig 18430 bp, 12 predicted proteins | sample PEATcosm2014_Bin_46_FD_119767 | JGI IMG/M metagenome (GOLD analysis project Ga0181539, IMG submission 119767) | Peatland microbial communities from MTU Mesocosm Facility, Houghton, MI, USA - PEATcosm2014_Bin23_60_metaG | ecosystem: Environmental > Terrestrial > Soil > Wetlands > Peat | place... | reverse complement strand
CGATGAAGCCCAGTTCGCCGAACTCAAAACCCTGGGCGAACTAACCCGCATAGCCTGGAGGCACGACGTGCAGGTCATGATCGAAGGCCCGGGCCACATTCCGATGCACAAGATCAAGGAGCAGGTCGATCTCGAAAACGAGTGGTGCGACGAGGCTCCGTTCTACACGCTGGGGCCGCTGGTCACCGACATTGCTCCGGGCTACGACCACATCACGTCCGCCATTGGAGCGGCGATGATTGGATGGTATGGCGCTTCGATGCTCTGCTACGTCACGCCGAAAGAACATCTCGGCCTGCCCAATGAAAAAGATGTGAAAGACGGCATCATCGCCTACAAGATCGCAGCCCACGCCGCCGACGTCGCCCGCCAGCGTCCCGGAGCCCGCGACCGCGACGACGCCCTAAGCTATGCCCGCTACAAATTCGACTGGGAAAAGCAGTTCGAACTCTCACTCGATCCCGAGACCGCGCGCTCCATGCACGACGAAACTCTGCCGCAGGAACAATACAAATCCGCCGCCTTCTGCTCCATGTGCGGCCCGAAATTCTGCTCGATGAACTACTCCAGCAAAGTGGACGAATACAACAAGCAGGTGCACGGTCTGGAGAAGAAAGACTACTCGGAACTGGTGGAGAAGCTGGTCACGATCAAGTAACTCCCGTAAGGACAGCCGCCCTCGGCTGTCCTTGTGTGGGACGGGCGCCTCAGCCGCTCGCATCGCCCGGAGCTGCTTCATCTGCTTTGGGAATTGCTAATTCAGATCAGAGTAATGCTTGACGCCGGAGTCCGGTTTTGCCGCTTTCGGTGCTGGTTTGTTGCTGAGATAGGTGACGGTATTCGCTGCGACGACGCCGTCTTGTTTACGTGAACTCTGATGCCGGCCAGCGAAGCGTTTCGTCGGTTCGGCTTTCGGGGCAGGCTTGTCGAAAGTGCGCTTGTCGAGATAGGTGACGGTGTCGCGCGCGATCAAGTCATCACCGTGCCTGCGTGAGATCCCAGTGCTGGCGGTCGAAGTTCCAGCGGCGGCGGTCTTCGCGACCGGCGATTCCTTCGGCACGCGGTCGGAATTCCCTTCCGATTTCATGGCTGGCGGCGACACTGCCACGGCCGAGATTTTTCCCGGAACTTTTCCCGCGTCTTTTCCCGGATCCGCGGCACTCAACATGTCCACATCGGTCGAAGCTTTGGCGGTCGACGCTGCCGCGACTTTCTCTGCCGGCACTGCTCCGGAACTCGGAGCGGAAGCTTTACCGGCCCGGCGCATACCGAACCCGACGACCAGGGCCAGCAGCACGACGCTGGCAAAAATTAGAGCAGCGCGCGAGAACCATCCCGCGGAGCGACCGCGCTGCTGCGACTCCCGCACTGGCCGGACCATCGCTGGATGGGCAACCGGTTCGGCCAACGGCCGGGCAATGGTTGAGGCCTCTGCCGCAAAATGGGTTGGCGGTTCCACCGGCAGCGATGGCAATGGATCCAGTGGCGAGATCAGGCGCGCGCCTTCTTCGATGTCGAATCGGGGGTCGAGTCCAGAATCGAGCGGAGTTTTGGCCGCCGGGGAAACAATTTTGGCCGCCAGTTGAGGAGCTTCCGCAGGCAACTCCATATCTTCGATGCTCGGCTCGGCCTTGAAGCTGACTGGCTGTTCCGGAAAGTGAACCGCTTGTCCAAGCTCCGGCGGCTCCAGCGGCCTGCGAATGAAGTCCACCATCGGTGCTTTCAATTGATGCAAAAATTCAAGCGAAGCTGACCGCTCGCCATCATGTGCTTCCACGCTCGCGATCAACTGATCTCCGGGAGCAGTATCGACCCGCAATTCCAGATCGGCGATATTGTCGGGGATCGAGTCGGGAGAAACAATTTCGACGGCGTAACCGCGGGCAAGCAGATCCAGCGCCAGCTCTCGCGAGCACGCATGAGAACGCGTAATGATCCTTGCCAGTGCCATAGCTCGTATCGCCCTCGGCGTTTATCCAGGCGCACGGTTGATGCGGAGCCCGCTAGCAGAGCTGCGGAAGATGTCGATTCGCTGCCCAGCCCCTAAAGGGGCATCCGATTTCGAAGAACTTGCGGCATCGCTAAAGCGGTGCCCTGATGCAAAACCTGAGTTTTTCAGCCGCCCTGGACCCTCGGTTACCGGTATTGCTCCAGCACTAGAACGGCTCGGTTCAAGGCGGCCGCCAGCGCAGCGACCTGCTGTTCCGTCCGTCGTAAATCACCTCGTTCAATCGCCTCGTTCACCCCAGGAATAACAACTGCTGCATATCCTGTGTATTGTCCTGGGGCGTAGATGGCATGGTGAAACCACGGACGGTTAGGTAACCCCTCTGGAATCAATAGCGCCCGCTCTGCTTCCCGTAGTTTAGCATTCATGCGATCCGCCGCTGCAGGCATTTTCCTCTGCTTTTGCAGCATTTTTGCGCCCACTTCCTGCAGGTGGCGCGCGCCGTCCAGGGCTGCCGAGAAGTCCGGCGCCTTGTCTCCGAAGCGCTCTTTACTTTTGTTCCTGGCGGCGTCGAGGTAGACCAGAATTTCCTTCCCGTAGTTCTCGTAATCGTAGGGAAGCACGTCGGCGCTCGACATGCGTAGTACTTCCAAACCGTAAATGCGCGCCATCTCCTGCTCGTAGAGGAAGTCGGGATCGCCAAACTTCTTGAACCAGGCGAAATTGTCGAACACCGAGTGATACACACCATAATCGCCGCTCGAACTCATATCGGTGGAAGGCACGCCCAGATGCTGCAGGAATACTGAGTAGTCGGAACCACTGCCGAGATCCCCCACGGGCACATCACCCTGGGCCGCCGCCGGCGGCGGGCGGAAAGTGCTGGTTTCCTGCGCATGGTTTTTCTCCGCGTTCGGCTCGCTCGCCTTTTTCCACGCGTCGTACACAGTTCCGCCTTGCGGCGAAGGCACCGCCTTCGCGATCTCGCGGATAAACTCTTTCAAGCTGGGCACCCCAGAAGCTCCGAACTTCTTGCCCGATACCGCGACGTCCATGTTGAAATAGGCGGCAGCGTTCACCAGGTCCTGCGCATGATCTTCGCCCCACTCGGTGGAACCTATCAGTCCTTCCTCTTCCGCGTCCCAGCTTCCGATCACAATCGTCCGCTTGGGCTTCCAGCCCGACTTTAGCAGTTCACTCAACCCGTGCACCGCCTCCAGCATCGCCGCCGTGCCGCTGTTTGGATCGACCGCTCCATACACCCAGGCATCGCGATGATTGCCCGCCACCACCCACTCCTCGGGCGAAGACACTCCGCGAACTTTGCCAATGACATCCCAAATGGTGCGGAACTGGTAGTCCTGCTTAAGGTGCATCTTCACTTTCGCGGGGCCCGGACCAACGTGGTAGGTAAACGGCAGCGCTCCCTGCCACTCGCGCGGCGAGAGCGAGCCGCCGAGGTGCTCGAGAATCGGCGAGGCATCAGCGTAAGAAAGCGGAGTCACGGGAATCTTCGGCAACTGCTCGGAGTCGGCGGGAGAAATGCGCTTGGCATCCGGCAGGGTTGGAATGGAAGCCACACCCGGTGTGGTTGGGTCTCCGGGAAACTGGAACATGAATCCGACCGATCCGCGCTGCACTCCGCTCGCCGGGCGCCACGGCCCTTTCGGATATGCGTCGCCGCGATAGTAGCCATCGTCTTTCGGGTCGGAATAGATAATCACTGCCGCCGCGCCGCGTTCCTGCGCCACGAATGCTTTCACGCCGCGAAAATTCTCCCCGTAACGGACGATGACGATCTTGCCGCGCACATCGACGTTCATCTCTTTCAGCTTGTCAAAGTCCGCCGGCGAGCCGTAGTTGGCATAGACAACTTCGGCCTCGACGTCGCCCGAGGGCGACATGCCGTTGTAAGGGGTCACTACGCGCGGATCGTCCTGAAACGGATCGTCGTCGACATGCTCGCGCCGAGGCCCGTGCATCTCGACTCCGGGCGGCGCGGTCAGGTCCACCCGGATCTCCGCAGGATAGTTAAGCCACACTTTGTACTCGACGATTTCGGTGTCCAGTCCGGCCTCGCGAAACTTCTTCGCCACGTACTCGGCGGTGGCTTTGTCTTCCGGAGATCCGGCAATGTGCGGCGCTTGCGTCAGAATGCGTAGATGCTCTTCCGCCAGCTTGGGGTCGGGCACGGCCATAAACTTCTTTTCGATTTCCCGCTCGCCGGCCACATCGCGGAAACCACTGATGGACCAACTCTCCGGCTGCTCCTTATCTTTATCCTTGCCGGCCTGATCAAACGCCTGCAGATTCGAACCAATCAGCACGAAGAACAGAACAGCACCCGAGAGAAGTTTCATGAAGCTCCTTGTAGAACCAGAGATTGTACCGTGCGAAGGGAGCCGCGTGTTTGAACGCGTTACACTAAAGAGCGATGAGTAAGTCGCCAACGGCGCGTTTCTCCGATCGGGTGGAGAATTACGTCCGCTATCGCCCGGGATATCCGCCCGAAGTTCTCGACCTGCTTCGCACCGAATGCGGACTGCGGCCGAGTCACATCGTCGCCGACATCGCTTCCGGGACAGGCGTGTTTACCCGCCTTCTTTTGGAAAACGGAAATTCCGTCTTTGCCGTCGAACCCAACACGGAAATGCGCGAAATGGGTATCCGTCAGCTCGAATCCCTCCAATCCCTCGAATCCAATGGCAGGCTGGTGTCCGTTGCCGGAACGGCCGAGGAGACGACGTTGCGCTCCGCTTCCGTCGACTTTGTCACCGCCGCCCAGGCAGCGCACTGGTTCGACCTGCCTCGCGCCCGCGCGGAGTTCGCCCGCATTCTGAAGCCGGAGGGATGGTGCGTGCTGATATGGAATGAGCGCCGCACCGCAACCACGCCTTTTCTGCGTGAATATGAACAGCTCCTGCTGACCTACGGCACCGACTATAAGGAAGTGCGCCACGAACGCACGACCGCCATGATCCACGAATTTTTTGCGCCGGGTTCGCACCAAGAACGCGTGTTCAGCCTGCGCCAGCAGTTTGACTACGAAGGCACTGCCGGACGACTGCTGTCTTCTTCATACGCGCCGCTCGAGGGTCATCCCAACCACGCGCCGATGATGCGGGAACTGCAGCGGATTTTTCGGGCCCACTCTATAAATGACATGGTCGAATTCGAATACGACACGCGTGTGTACTACGGACATTTGTAATTCGTAATTTGTAATTTGTAATTTAAAGGCGTTCGGTTTCAAATTGCCAATTACAAATTACCAATTACAAATTGCCGATTCCCATGTCTGAGCCGAAGTCGTTCCACATGTCTCCCGAGGAGTTCCGCCGCCAGGGCCACGCTGTCGTGGACTGGATCGCCGACTACCAATCCCGCGTTGAAAGCTTCCCGGTTCTGTCGCGCGTGCAGCCGGGAGAGACTCGCTCGAAGCTGCCACCAAACGCGCCGGAACAGGGCGAAGCCTTCGACCAGATTCTTGGCGACATCGAGCGCATCATTCTTCCCGGGATCACGCACTGGCAGTCGCCCAATTTCTACGCCTACTTTCCGGCGAACGCCTCCGGGCCCGCCATTCTCGGCGATCTCGTTTCCTCCGGACTGGGCGTGCAAGGCATGCTCTGGTCCACCAGTCCTGCGTGCACTGAACTTGAAACGCATGTGCTCGACTGGCTCGTTCCCATGCTTGGCCTGCCGGAAAAGTTTCTTTCCACCAGCAGTGCCGGAGGAGGTGGGGTGATTCAGGACACGGCGTCCAGCGCCTCGCTCTGCGCCCTGCTGGCCGCCCGCGAGCGCACAACGCAGTTCGCCAGCAATCGCAAAGGCTGCGATGGACATCTGATCGCCTATGGCTCCACCCAAACGCATTCTTCCATCGAAAAGGCGATGAAGATCGCCGGCATGGGCTCGGACAACCTGCGCCACATCGAAGTGGACAAGAACTTCGCCATGCGCCCAGACGCGCTGGCACGCCACGTCGAGCGAGACATCAAGGCTGGCCTGATTCCCTGCTTCGTCTGCGCAACCGTCGGGACGACATCTTCGAACGCGATCGATCCCGTCCGCGAAATTGCCCGCATCTGCCGCGACCACAATCTCTGGCTGCATGTGGACTCCGCCATGAGTGGCACGGCCGCGCTCTGCCCGGAATTCCGCTTCATTCACGATGGCGTCGAATTCGCCGACAGCTACTGCTTCAACCCACACAAATGGATGTTCACCAATTTCGATTGCGACTGCTTTTACGTCGCCGACCGGAAGCACTTGATCCAAACGCTTTCGATTCTGCCCGAATACCTGCGCAACCGGGCAACAGAATCCGGCGCTGTCATTGATTATCGCGACTGGCACATTCAGCTCGGGCGCCGCTTTCGCTCGCTCAAGCTTTGGTTTGTGATCCGGCATTACGGCATCGAGGGACTGCGGCACCACATTCGCGAGCACGTGCGCCTGGCGCAGCAATTCGCCGCGTGGGTGCGCAACGATTCGCGGTTCGAACTCGCCGCGCCCGCTCAGCTCAACCTCGTCTGCTTCCGGTTGCGCGCGGGAGATCAAGCCAATCAACTCCTGATGGACCGATTGAATCGCAGCGGCGATCTGTACCTAACTCATACGAAGCTCGATGGCAAACTCACGCTTCGGCTCTGCGTCGGCCAAACCAACACTCAGGCTCGGCATGTGGAGCGCGCGTGGCAGCGAATCCAGCAAGAGACTGGGAACCTTGGGAGTTCCTGATACGGTGTCCGCTAAGGTGTCCACAGTGGCGCGGGAAATTTCGGCAGGCGGCGTCGTGCTTCGGCAGATCTCTGGAGTCTGGCACGTCGCCCTGATTGAGCCGCAGAAAGAAAATTCCAAACCTGCAACAGCGAAGGCGCCGCGCAGGCGCAGCCGTGCCGTGCTAGCCCTCCCCAAAGGACTGGTGGATTCGGGTGAAAAACCGCAGGCGGCCGCCGCGCGGGAAGTGCGGGAAGAGACCGGCATCGTGGCCGAACCGGTCACCAAACTTGCCGACAACAAGTATGTCTATGTTCGCACCTGGGGCGATGGTAAACGCGTTTTTAAAATCGTGAGCTTCTACCTGATGCGTTATGTGTCTGGAGAAATCGACAACCTCACTTCCGACATGCGGATCGAAGTCAAGCGAGCTCTCTGGGTACCCCTCGCCGACGCGGCCAGCCAGCTTGCTTATAGCAACGAGCGCAAGGTGCTTCGCCAGGCACAGGACCACCTGGAAACACGAGGCCTCTCTTCTTAGGAAATTCTTCGCACTCGCAGACTACCGCGGCACCGCTCGCAGCGCCCGATCAATGTTCTTCTTTTCCTCCGGCGTCAACCGTCGCGCCGAGCCCTTCTTTAGATCGCCCAACTCGAGCGGCCCGATCGACACTCGCACCAGACGCAAAACTCGGACCTCCAGCGCTTCCAGCAGACGCCGAATCTGCCGGTTCTTGCCTTCGTCCAGCGTAATCTCCAGCCAGCTATTCTTGTCGCCGTGCCGCAGAAGTCGCGCCCCCTTGGCGCGTAAATGTTCGCCTGGGCTGCGCTTAGAAAAGCCGCCCGCAAACGAGTCGCCCTCAACCGCGCACCCACGAATGATTCTCGCGAGCAGACCGGCATCCGCAACGCAGTCCACCTGCAGATGATATTTCTTATCCAAATGACTGGCTGGATCGGTGATCTTCGCCGCCCACTCCGAATCATTGGTTAATAGCAGCAGCCCTTCGCTCGCCTTATCCAACCGCCCTACCGGACCAACCCAAGGCAACCCTGGCTCAAGCAGATCGTAAACCGTCTTGCGTCCTTTCTCATCGGACGCGGTCGTCACCACGCCGCGCGGTTTATTCATGATGAGGTAGATCGCCGGCGTTCTGTCGAGCGGCGATCCATCGACCTCAATCCGGCTGTCTACGCGGCCGTCGGGCATTCGCACCGGGTTTTCCGGATCCCGAATGATCTGCCCATTCTGAGTGACACGTCCAGCGCGTATCAAAACAGCGGCCTGCGACCGCGAGCAATAGCCCATTTTTGAAAGTGCTCGCGCCAGTCCAATTCGTTTCTGTGTTCTCACATACCTATGCTAAATGCGCGCGACTCGGCGACGGAGGCATGTGTGTGCAAACCGGCCCGCGACAGCAGCGCCGGTCATTGACATTGACATTCACATTCCTTTTACATTCCCCTTTTATGCTAGCTTCTTTACAGTTAGCAGTTTGTCTGGATTGCGCGAGGTTCCCATGACCCGAAGACAACCGTCCCCGGCTTCACGAGTGAAGCGGCGTACACCTTCAACGCGATCCCGGGCAGCGGAGGCTCGCACCCATCCGACTGAGCCCCGCAATGAAGATTTGGCGGGAGATGAACTGTCGGCCCTGGTCGTGCGCGGCTGCCTGATCGCCCGCGACGCGGTATTCAATGTCAGGGACTTTCTCGAGGACGGTTCGCGCCTGGCTTTTCTCGCGATCAAGGATTGCGAGAAAGAACTCGACCAGATCGAGCGCAAGATTGATGACCAATTGCCCGAAGCCATCACCCGCGTGGGGGAAGCCAAGGCGCGTGAGTTGCTCGCGTGTTTGAAGTTCATCACCGACCTCGAGCGCATCGGAGACCTCGCCTACAATGCGGCCATGCAACTGCAATCGCGCCGCGAAAAATTGCCGGCAGCGGACTCCCGACAGCTCGTGGAGATGGCTTCTCTGCTTTGCGAAATGCTGGAGCAGGTTCATCAGGGCTTCCTCGAGCGTGACGTGTCGCACGCACAGAGCGTCCTTCAATCCGATCCGGAAGTGGACCGGTTGTGCCATTCTTTGTTTCACAGGCATCTGGCCGAGCCGAACAGTCCGACGGGACAGAAGAATTTCGACATCCTTCTTGCCGCCCAGGCGCTGGAGCGTATCGGCGATCACGCCAAGAATCTGGCAGAGGAGCTCTACGGTTTATCCGAAGGCCGGTCGCTGCGGCACAATGCCAGGAAGCTCTCGACCGCCTAGGAGGTCCGCAGAGCCGCTTCAATGAAAATCGTGCGACGCCGTCTCCGCCTGCGTGACGCGAAGCGGTGAAACTTTTTCCGCGCGGATGTGAATCACGTTGTCCTGATTCTGCAGAATTCCCTCGATCATCAGGAAGCGTTCGGAAATCAGCAAAACCCGATTCTTCTGGAGAAGATCGGGAGCGACAATCGCATTGGCGATCCCCGTTTCATCTTCCAGGCTCATGAACATCATTCCCTTGGCCGTCCCCGGGCGCTGGCGGGCAATCACGCATCCGCCAATTCGCAATCGTCGTCCATTCGGAAGGTGCGCCAGATCGCAGGCGCGATAAATCCCCATCCTTTTCATCTCTGCCCGGCGGTACTGCATGGGATGAGGGCCAACCGTCAGCCCGGTGGCGCGAAAATCCGCCACCAGTCGCTCTTCGTGCGTCATGGCCGCAAGCGGAGATTCCCCATCAATTTCCGGAAGCTCATCCAGTAAAGGCCCCGACCAGCGCACCGCGCGCTCCACCTGCCAGAGCGCATCGCGGCGATGAAAGACTTTTTCACCACGGAGACATCCTTCTTGGAGCGCCGGGCGTCCCCGCCCGGCCAGAGGAATTCCTGCGGGGCCGGGCGGGGACGCCCGGCGCTCCACAAAACGGTGCCTCTGTGGTGAATTCCCAATCGCATTCAGCGCTCCAATTTCTGCCAGCGTCGTCAACTCATCCTTCCGCAACTCGGGCACGCGACGAGCCAGATCCTGCACCGAAGCAAACGGCGCCAAACTGCGCTCCCGAACCAGCGCCTGCCCCGCCGGCTCGCGCAACCCCCGCGCATATTTCAGACCAATACGAACTGACGGCTGATGGCTGACGGCTGACGGCTCCAACGTGCACTTCCAATCCGACCGCGTCACATCCATCGGCAGCACTTTCAATCCGTGGCGCTGCGCATCTTTCACAATCGTCGCCGGATGGTAAAAACCCATCGGCTGATTATTCAGCAGCGCCGCCGTGAACGCCGCCAGGTAATGGCATTTCAAATAAGCGCTGGCATACGCGATCAAGGCAAAGCTGGCGGCATGAGATTCGGGAAATCCGTAAAGAGCGAACGAAGTAATCGACTGGATGATCTGCTCCTGCGTCTCGCCGTGGATTCCGTTGCGGGTCATGCCGGCGCGCAGCTTCTCTTCAATCACTTTCATCCTCGCCTCGGAACGTTTGAAGCCCATGGCGCGGCGCAATTCCTCCGCTTCGCCGCCCGTAAAGTTGGCGGTGATCATGGCCATGCGCAGCAACTGCTCCTGAAACAGTGGCACGCCCAGCGTGCGGCCGAGCACCGTTTCGAGCGACGGATGCGGATACGTGACTGCCTCTCTGCCTTGCCGCCGCTTGAGAAATGGATTCACCATATTCCCCACGATCGGTCCCGGCCGTATGATCGCCACCTGCACCACGATGTCGTAAAATCGCTGCGGCTTCAGGCGCGGCAGGCACGCCATCTGCGCCCGGCTCTCGACCTGGAACATCCCGACAGTATCGGCTTTTTGCAGCGTGGAATATACGACGGGATCGTCCGCTGGAAGATGCGCCAGATCCACTTCTTCTTTGAAATGATCGCGAATCAGTTCCAGAGAATCCTTCAGCACCGCCATCATGCCGAGGCCCAGCAGATCGACTTTGATGATGCCCATGTCCGCGCAGTCTTCTTTATCCCACTGCACCACCACGCGGCCCGGCATGGAAGCGGGCTCCAGCGGTACGACCGAATCCAGACGGCCCTCGCAGATGACCATGCCACCCGAGTGCTGCCCCAAGTGCCGAGGCAGATCCTGCGCGGCAAGACACAACTCGAAATATTTGCGAATCCGCGGATGCGTTAGATCGAGTCCGGCATCGCGCAGACGGCGGTCGAGCGCATCATTTTCGTCCTTGAATTCCCAGGTGGCCACTGCCGCCGAAATTCGCTTCAGCGTCTCCGAGTCGAATCCCAGCGCCTTGCCCATTTCGCGTGCGGCCATGCGATTGCGATACGTAATCACGTTGGCGGTCATGGCCGCTCCGCGCTGCCCATAACGTCGATAGACATACTGGATAACGCGCTCTCGTTCGTCGCCGCTGGGCAAATCGAGATCGATGTCGGGCCACTCGCCCCGTTCCTCGGAAAGAAAACGTTCAAACAATAATTCCATGCCGATCGGATCCACCGCAGTAATGCCGAGCGAGTAGCAAACCGCGCTGTTGGCGGCCGACCCGCGGCCTTGCGCCAGAATTTTCTGTTCGCGGCAGAAGCGCACGAGATCCCAGACAATCAGAAAGTATCCAGCGAGTTTCAACTTTTCGATCAAGCTCAACTCGCGCTCGATCTGCCGCCGCGCACGCTTCTCCAGTTCCGCATCCGCCCGCCCATACCGGCTCTGCATTCCCTCCCGCGTACGCTCCCGCAGAAACGACATCATGCTTTCCCCTTCCGGCACGGGATAACGCGGAAATTCATATCCCAGATCGTTCAGCGTGAACTCAAGCCGTGAAGAAAGTTCAATCGTGTTCGCGATGGCTTCTGGAACATCCGCAAAGAGTGCTCGCATGGCCACGGGAGACTTAAGATAGCGCTCGGCATTGCGCGCCAGCAGGCGTCCGGCAGTAGCCAGCGTGCGATGATGCTGCAGCGCGGTGAACGCATCCGCCAACTCGCGCTCCCGAGGCGTGGCATGGCTCACGCCATTGGTCGCCAATAGCGGAAGTTGCAAAGCTTCCGCGATCTCGATCGCCACCCGGTTTCGATACTCTTCCTCGCGATGAAAATGCCGCTGCAATTCGACATAAATATTGGACCGGCCAAAACTTTCTGTAAGTCGCTTCACCGCTTTGAATGCCGCTTGCGGTCCGCCTTGCGTGAGCGCTGCGGCGAGCGGTCCTTCCTCTCCACCGGTCAGGCAAATCAAACCGTCGGCATGTTCAATAAAATCCGACCTCGACGCGAAGGCTCCTTCTTTGCGCCCAACGCGCAGCTTCATTTTCGTAATCAGGCGGCAGAGATTTTGATACCCAGTGCGCGAAGCAACCAGCAGCGGAAGACGAAATCCACCACGAGGCTGCGAGCTTCGAGCTGCGAGCTGCGGGCAACCAGTCTGCTCAAAGCTCGTGGCTCGCAGCTCGCAGCCCGAAGGGTGTGCCGGTGGTGAAAATGCAGCACACGTCACTTCCGCCCCAATATGCGCCTTGAGCCCCACCTTTTTTGCGGCGAGATGGAAGCGCGGCGAGCCGTACACTCCATCGCGATCGAGCAAGGCCATCGCCGGCATTCCCAGGTTCGCGCACACTGCAATCAATTCCTCGGGAGTCGAAGCTCCTTCGAGAAAGCTGAACGCGGAGCGGGAATGGAGTTCAACGTACATCGGTTGCCAGTTGCCAGCTGTCAGTTGCCAGTTGCTTTGACTGGGAACTGGCAACTGGCAACCGCTCTTAGTCATACGTTCCTTCTACAAACCAATTTCCACTTAGCTTGTCCTGCACTAAGCGATACAACACGAGCCCGGTTTCGGCGGACACGGCGATGTCCCACTCCTCGCGCGACCAGCCTTCCTGTTCTGACCAGTCGCCGGAAGAACGCCAAGGGCCGGCGGTCCAGACGATTTCGCCGGCGATGTCCGCGCGTTCGAGACATCGCATCCGCACCGGCTTGGCTTCGCGCAAAGTAACGCTCGCGCCGAGTGGCGGACGAAACAGCCGCAGAGCAATCACCGCGCTCCTTTTGTCCTTCGCGCTTTCCTCGACTTGGCATGCGCTTTCACTTTCTGGCATAGACATAGCCTTCTTTTTTCCAGACTGCTTCACTTCGGGATCTGTGGGTGCGGGCTCTGCAGGTGCAAAGTGGCGCACCGCAAACGCGCCTTCGCGATGCGTATCCAGCAATTCCACTGACCCCACTCTTTCCTCGCCGACAATGCCTGCGATGCGCGCCAGCGTCAGCTCCAGTTTTTCGGGTTCAGGAAAAACCGGCTGAAACAATCCACTCTGCAGGGCTCGCGGGCGCGCTGGATCCGCTGACAAATGAATCTTCACGATGGGCGCTCCCGGCGGATGCGCCTGCAAATCAAGCTGCAATAATTTAAGAAACACTTTCGCGTCCAGCATGGGTACCGGCAGCCGCAAGGTGCGAGTGAAAATCCGGGTAAGCGTCTGGGAGAAAGATGCGCACCCGTTCGACTGTGCAGTTGCGAGTTCCAGATTCAACCGCAACTCTTGGATCGCCAGCGCCCGCGCTCGCAAGCGCGCGCACACTTGTTCCAACATGCGGTTCAGCAAGAACGCCAGCGGTTCCAGCAGCACAATGGGAGATTCCAGTTCTACGCTCTCGGCAAAAATCAGCCGCGGTTCAAGTACACGCAAGTTGCGCAACGCCGCGCCCCGCGCCAGCTTTTGCAGACGGAGTCCCTGCTGCCCCAGACGCTCGCTGACCGGAACTTCGGGAAGAGCCGCCAACGCCCGCAGTTTGCGAATGCCCCAGCGATCAAACGTTTCCACCCAGCATGCAGCCTCCTCCGCATCGGAAGAAAAACCTTCCAGCAACACATCCACCGGCAGGTCTCCCAAGCGCTCGGCTTCGCGGCCTTCGGGAATCAAGGTCACGCCGGGAAAACCGCGAGCTGCGAGCAAAGCAGCATCCGGATTCGCAGCCACGGCGACGTTCGCCTCCAGCCCCATCTGAAAGACGCGACGCGCCAAATCATGGGCAATTTTCGGCAGCGGACCGAGCAACGGTTCGAGGCCAGCAAGATTAAGAAGCACGATGCCGGGCGAGGTGTCTTCCACTTCCGGAGAAAACGATTGCGCACAATCGAGCAGGGCAGCGTGTGCGGACGTCTCCTGCGACTCCGAGCGCGCACGCAGCACTAGGTTCTCCCATGCTTCCAGTTGCGGCTTGGTCGCGCCTGCTTCCACGCCGGCTTGCCGCGCTCTTTCGTTGAGCGTCACGACTTTTTCCAGCGGAGGCCAACCGGTGAGCACCGCGACCGGGCGGGCACGCAAGTCTGGCTCCAAGCGAATGATCGCTTGTGCAGAAAAATCGGGGATGAAGATGCAGGCGAACATGGAACACCAGGTCTCAGGTCTCAGATCTCAGGTCTCAGGTCTCGAGATCTGACTGATTTCGAACTTCGGCATCGCCAAAGCGAGTGGGGATTTATCCCGCCCATGCAGCTCGACTCTTGAAACTCGCTGCCGATTGCGCCGGCTTCCGTTCCAACCGCGAGCGCATCAATTCCGCCCTGATCTCGAACTGATCTAACAATTCCGCGTGCGGCAATTCCGACTGCATCGGCGGATTTCCTGAGAGCTGAGAGCTGACAGCTGACAGTCTTTTCCCTGCGACCTGCGACCTGACACCTGACACCTGCACCAGCATCGACGAGCAACTTCCTGCAATCGGCTGCTGTTCCAAAACCAGCAGTGCCGTTGGCGTGTGCTCAACCGCGCGGCGGAAGCGGAACCACGATGCCAAAGGAATTCGCCGCGCGCTCGGCACCGGAACATCGCCGAGATCGAGAGCGATCATTCCGAAACCATTACTCTGCAGCAGCAGATCGGTGACTTTCAGCATTTGCCCCAGCTGTGATTCCCAGCGGCTAAAACCGAACCTTTTTTCAGCGACTTGCGGTATGCCTGAAGGCATACCCTGATACGAATCGCCCGTTTTTGCGCAGCCTGTTAGCGCAGCCGAAGGATGTTTATGCGATGGAAATTTTTCTCCGCATCGCACCCACAGCAAGCGGCTCATCTCCATGCCCGCAGCCGCCGCTGACGCCGGATCGAACGCATCGCTTGCATCCACCAGCGCACAAATTTCTCCTCGCTCGGTGGCGCGGGCCAGCGCGAAAAGCAACACGCTGGTCCTTCCCGATGAAGTCGTGCCGCAGATTTCCGTGAGGCAACCGCGAGCGAGGCCGCCGGTCAGCGAGTCCAGTTGCGGAATGCCGCTCGAAACCATTTCCGGCGCCGGGCGCACATCGAGGTGCGAAGCGGGAACGACCGCTGCCAGCTTTGGGATGGCGCCCACCTCGGCTAAAATCTCCGCGGTTTTCTTTGCGATCTTCTCCGCGTTCGAGCGCGGAAAAGACTGCGGAGAAAAAATATAAGGGCGGCCCATGGCCGCCGATGAAAAAACCGGAGAGGCAGACATACTTTTCTCGCAATTGTCAGGGAACGCGGAGGGCAAGATCAGCCCGGGCGAGATTGCAATTTTCGCTTTTTATTCGCCTAAATGAGTATCTCTCTCCGGCCTGCCGTTGTCAAGGCGGTTCGGCCAAAATCATGAGTTAGAACTGCAACTTGAAGATTTACAATATTTTGCGAAGAAATTTTTCGCGAGCGAAATCGCCCTGCGAAACGATGGACTGGCTCTAAGCCCGCCGGGCTTGATTAGAACGAGCTTTTGTTATAATCGGACTTCGTCGCAATCCACCTGTGGCGCTATCGTCTAGGGGTCAGGACGGAAGATTCTCAATCTTCAAACCCGGGTTCGATTCCCGGTAGCGCTACCAAGTCCTTCTCCGGTGCTTTGGGCACCTTCCAAGCCTTTGAATAAAAAGCTCATTTCATGAGTTCGATTCTTTGAAATTGATCGCGACCTGCCACGCAGCGGTTAGAACGTTCTGAACCGCGCTTAGGGTCCCCATGACGGATCTGGCAGGGGGGCAGGGGAACCTTTGGCGTGCCCTCAGAGCAGGTCATTTTGTGTTTCTCCTTTTGGTGCAGGATGTTCTGCACTGTCTTCGTAGTGCAATCCTTTCGACCTCGACAACCTGCACCGTCGCCAGATGAAAGGTTTGTTGCGAGGCCGCGCCGGAAGCCGTGCCAGCCTTCCCATTCGATCCCCGCCATCTGTAAACGCACTCATACCGACCGTGGTAAACTGGAACTCCGCACGCCGGAGAGGTGGCCGAGAGGCTGAAGGCGGCGGTTTGCTAAACCGTTATACGGGCTAACACCTGTATCGAGGGTTCGAATCCCTCCCTCTCCGCCACACACTCAAAGGTAAGCACTTAGCCACTCCTACTGCACAGAGCCTTTGGACTTGACTCCGCCATCTGGAGCACAACTGGAGCACAATAAGGCCTCAGAGAACTGCCTCATTGCAGCGATCGCATCGGGCGATGCGGTCTTGATGTAATGGTTCTGCGTGGTTGCCACTGTGTTGTGGCGCAGAATGCGCTGGATCACCGAATCATCCACGCCCAAACGATTCAGATTCGACGCCAAGCCTCTGCGGAACCCGTGCCACCCATGCCAGGACAGTCCGGCACGTTTGAGCACGTCTTTCATTTCCCGCTGATAACAAGCGTTCAGGTCGAGCGGATGTCCGACTGAGTTTTGGAAAATCGGGCCGGCCACCGGATTGCCGCACTTTAGACGGTGTGTGGCAAGCCGTTGGGCAAGTTGTGGAATGACTGGAACAGGAGCTTTCGATTTCGCAGTTTTAGGATCGCCGACTGTATTACGCCACACGGATCGAGTGACGTTCAGCCAGCCGAGCGATTCCTCGTCCTGCGCGGGCTCATAGGATTCCCACGTAAGACCGCGCAGCTCTCCCAGGCGAAGCCCTGTAAAGGCAGCGGTCGCCACGGCTGTCGCAGACGGCTCCGAGAGAACCTTCAGCATCGCCGCGATTTCTTCGAGCGAGTAAGGTTTCGTCTCGGCCCCGGTCGGTGCAAAAGCGGGAACCTCGGCGAGCTTCACTGGATTCGCTCCGTCGAAATATCCCTGCTGTGCCGCGTGGCGGAAGACTCCACTGAGGAAATTCTTCACGTGTTTTAACGTTGTCTTGGAGACTCCGTGCTCTCGCCCGATCTCCTCAAGCCACAATTGCACGTGATGAGTCTTGACTTCCCTCATCCAGGCGCCCTCGCAGCGCGCCTTGAGATAGTCTGACCACATTTGGGAGTATCCCCGGTGTGTAGACGGGCGTTTTTGTTGCTTCACGAGGCCTGGTCGTGGATTATCGAGCACGCTGGCGAGGTCGAGGTCACAGCCGCATCGGTCGTCGCCGCAGTTCGCACTTGGCGGTTCTTATTATGAGAGGAAAACTACATGGATCGACAAAAAGTGAAGGCTCAGCTTGATACCCTGGCATCTCTTCTCGAAAAGACGAATAAAAGCAATTCGGACCCAATAGGCAAGTGCGAATGGACAGACGTCAACGGCGACGATCATTGTAACAACTTTTCCCAGTTTCAGTGCCAACAGGTTGGAGGCACTTGGACTGCTGGACAACGCTGTCCGTAGTGAGGTCAGAACCGCAAATTAATGTTGTGACTACGTGCTCGTAATTGGCTAGATCGTTCGCTTGTATCCGTATGGGCCAGTTAAAGGGCACCGGAAACTACGACAAACACGGCGCAACGCATTCGACACGCTCTCACCCGCCAGGATATACCTACTCCGCTCGTGTCCGAATGTCCATTACAGTTCCGTCGAAACCCAGTCTGCAGCGCGATGCCCAAGAACCTCCGTCCGGAGCGGCTTTCGGGTCGCATGTTCCCGAGGCACTGCACAAACGAAAGCTGCGACTGAAGTCACTTAGAGAGAAGTGGGTCGGATTTTTGGGACCAGAATTTTGCCCACTTTTCATGCGCATCACTGCAAGGCGGTTTCAGCGCCCAAATTCTCACTCTGACACGCGCGGGAGTTCGCGTAACTCATTGAGAACAAACTGGCGGAAGCGTGCGTGAGTCGAATCCGCCAACAAATGCTAAATGAAGGACATAGCAGAGCACAGTTGGCGTTCTTAGTCCTTGTAAGTCTTTGCATGATAAGCAACTGATTTCCGAAATCATTTGCAGCGTCAACCGGCGGAGGCCGTTGTCGAAGCGGAGGAGGGTACCCTGAGGGGAGCTGTGGGCACGAAGAAGCCAAGTTTAGGTCGACACAGGCGGACGTGCTCCGTATGCCGTCACATGAAATGTGCGGAGATCGAAACCGACTTTATCGTCATCGACGGGGAACTATTCTCTCGAAGAACCCGGTACAATAGAGTATGCAGTCTGAAGAACAACTCCATTTGGGGACAATTGAGCGTGTGAGGAAGCAGAGCGCCTTGCTGCTAAGGTTGTACCAGGCAGAACTTGCCAGTGACCCTACCAGTCGCGCTACCGAATCTTCGCGTAGCAATCTGATGGCTCTGCGTCACACGATTGCGCAGATCTATGGAGATGTCTAGCGCCCCCAGTTGCCGGACCGCCAAAAGCAGATTGAATAGTTTTTCGGCACAGAGATACACAAGCTAACCCTTCTTCTGAGCCTTCCGCCACTTTGCCCAGCGCGCTTTCTGAGCTGCGACAATCCTTTTACGGGTGGCCGGGGACATTGTGCGTCCTTTGCGGGCACTGATTGAAACAACCTTTTGCCCCTTGATCTTTGCCCACCGCGCCCTTTGAGCGGCCGCAATTCTCTTGCGTCCCGCAGCCGAAATGGTTCGCTTTTTGCGAGTTGCAACAGCGGCTTTCG
>Ga0181539_1002461_pt1 | contig 18444 bp, 15 predicted proteins | sample PEATcosm2014_Bin_46_FD_119767 | JGI IMG/M metagenome (GOLD analysis project Ga0181539, IMG submission 119767) | Peatland microbial communities from MTU Mesocosm Facility, Houghton, MI, USA - PEATcosm2014_Bin23_60_metaG | ecosystem: Environmental > Terrestrial > Soil > Wetlands > Peat | place... | reverse complement strand
CCCAGCCTCTGCCTATTATTTTCTCCCTTAAACAATTCCTTCACCCTCTGAGGAACGTCACCACGCTCTCCCTCGTGCCTGACCTGGAGTTTCGTCTGCAGGCTTGCCCCGTGGTGTACAGCATATTTACCGTACTTGGCCGAGAGCTCATCAACTGCTGAATAAACTCGCGCCATTTTCTCTATCCGGGCGGTATCATCAAAAAGAGTAAACTGGACATTCCTTTCCGGCTTCAGTCCCGCAAGCACCACCCCTGTTTGACGATAAAGAGTCCCACTGTGAAATATTGTTTTGAACCCTTCCTTGAGGTGGACAAACAAGTCCGAAGGGAAGGCGCTTGGACGGTCAAGGCTTAACTCTACCCCTGCGCTCCTGAAGTCCTGTGTGCGGAGAAAGAGGATTAACCGACAGGCCGCAAGCTTATACCGTCTGGCCTTGATACATGCCGCCTCAAGGTTCTTTGAAAGCTGCGCAAGGACGAACGCCTCGTCCTGTGAAGGAGGGGTGAAAGTTTTTGCCTTGCTGATTGACTGATAGCTGCTTTTGGTTTCGGTCACGACAGGGTAAACACTGTGGCCGTTCAACTCCTGCCATATTTCCCTATAAGGTTTGGAGAGCCTTTCTTTTACAAACTCCTCGCCCTTACGGGCGTAATCAAGTGCAGTACTTATCCCGAACTTCCTCAGGTAGGCCGAAGTATTGGGGCCGATCCCCCAGACTTTCCCGATGGGCAGTTTCTGCAGATAAAGGTGGATGTCCCCGCCGGGGACCAGGGTGAGACCATGCGGCTTCTTCCACTTTGATGCTACCTTTGCCAGCACCTTTGAGAGACTCACTCCTATGGACACGGTAAATCCCAGTTCCTTCCCCATGGTCTCCTGAATTTGACCGGCGATTACGCTATAGGACCCGTGGAAAGACCGGCGCAGACCCGTGAGGTCCGCAAAGGCCTCGTCAATTGAATATTCCTCAACATCAGGTGTAAAGCGCCTAAGTATGTCGAACATGCGGACTGAAAATAGACTATAGGTCTCATAGTCCGATGGAAGAATAACGGCATCAGGACAGACCTTCTTCACTTCAAAGAGCCTCATCCCTCTTTCCACTCCACGGGCCTTTGCCTCATAGCTTGCCGCAGCAACTATCCCCCGTTCTTTTCCGGTAATAACCGGTTTACCACGGAGTTCAGGATGGACGGCCTGCTCACAGGATGCAAAAAAAGCGTCTGCGTCCACATGCAGGATAGCCCGAGGCCATGAATGTATTGTTAACATAAATATAGGCAATAGGCTATTGGCGATCGGCTATAGGCAAAAAATAAAAAACAATAAAAATTGTATAGCCTATCGCCCATTGCCTATCGCCCATTGCCTATGACCCATTGCCTGGATTTAACTGTATTTTCTGACGACGGCGGTCACCACGCCGGCTATCTTGAGTTCGCTCTTAGGTATAATTGGCTTAAAGCTGGGGTTAGCTGGCATCAGAGCAACAGTCTGTCCCCGTTTCTTCAAATATTTCATGGTCCAGGCGCCGTCCACTTCGGCGATGATTATATCGCCGCTCTGGGCTGTGCGGCTTCTGTCCACCAAAACCATGTCGCCGGGCATGATACCGGCCTCTGTCATCGACTCCCCCGATACTTTCAGTAAGAAGGTGGCCGCTGGATTATCGATCAAGTACTTGTCCAAAGAAAGAGTATCGAGCAGCTCTTCTTCGGCTGGGCTGGGGAATCCGGCCTCCACCGTGCCCAGAACTTTTACCGGCGCGGCAAGGGATCGCGGAATGAGGCGGCCCCGCTCATCTTTGGACAGGACATTCAGACCCTCCAGCTTTGCAACAAGTTTATAGACCGCGTTTTTAGAGCGAACGCCAACTAGTTCTCCCAGTTCGGAGAAAGAAGGCATGCGGCCTCTTTCCCGGTAAAAACGGGATATTTCCGAGATCCGTGTCTTTAAGGTCTCCTTGTTAAAGGTATGTGGCATGAATTAATTATAGGTGAACGAATGTTTACCTGTCAAGATGATACTGAACAAGTTAATGAAATACGCACACTTCTCACTTTGGGGAAGGTTTCCCTAAATGAGGCAATATTCCTCAACTTGGAATGCCTAATAGCACCATCCAATCTATTAATATCATTAAATGCAAATATTTTGAATTATTCCTGATCTGGCACACAAGAGGCTGCTATATATGTTCGTCATTCTCGATAATCCGTTGAAGCTCATGCTGCTGAGGAGTCCCGTTACCCATCAGCTCGGGTACCTGCCGCCATTAATATTAATTGTCTGACCCGTGATATAACCGTTGCGAACAAGCATGAGGGCCACGTCGGCTATCTCCTCAACAGTGCCGAAACGGCCTACAGGCACAAGGTCGGGCTTCAGTTGTGGAAGGCCAGCGGCCATTTCCGTGCCGACCGGGCCGGGAGCGATCGCATTCACTGTGATGCCTTCCTTTGCCAGATGAGCAGCGTAATAATGAGTCAATCCGAGAATGCCGGCTTTCGATGCGGCGTAATGAGGACCGACTACTCCGCCAATCTGTGCCGCGACCGATGAAAGGCTGATTATGCGACCCCATTTCAGAGTTCGCATAGCGGGAAGTACCGCCTGGATCGTCAGAAATGCAGATGTGAGGTTCACGGCAATTGTGTCATTCCAGTCTTTTTCAGTTATATCTTCGATGTAATGCATTGTCCCGATTCCGGCATTGTTCACCAGGATGGATGGCGAGCCAAGTTCTCCTTCTATAATGCCGATCATTCGGCCGACGTCAGCCGGGATAGACACATCTGCTTTTACTGCAACAGCGAGGCGCCCGAATCTCCTGACCTGCAAAAGCACCTCGTTTGCTTCGTTATCACGGTTCCGGTAGTTGATCGCTATGTTAGCACCGGCATTGGCCAGCGCCAGCGCGATAGCCCGCCCGATGCCACGGCTCGCTCCCGTTACAAGTGCTACTTTACCTGTTAAATCGTCCACGGACACCTCCTATTCGGTGAGAAGTCTTTGTTAAGCCTCGAATTATCATCAGACATATAGGTCTAAAAAGCACTTTTTATTACTTATCCATCGACCCTTATGGGTGCGCATCTGGTCGCCGGGCTTCATCTGCCTCTGACTGCAGAGTAGGCATGCACAATTCTGAATAAACGAGTCCGGTCGATCCGTCAATACTTATAGTCGTCCCCTCTGTGATGATATAGTTCCCTATCCGCGCACTAAGGTTGCCGTTGTCGTCCAGTATATGCATGTCAGAACAACCTACAACGGCTGTCAGGCCGAATTTTTGTGCCAGTATTGCCGCATGGGATGTCGCGCCGCCCATGGCGGTAATGATCCCGCTGATTTCGGGCATAAGCGATACATCATCGGTACTAGCAGATTTCCTCAGTAGAATCAGGGGGAGAGAGCGCTCAATCCGCAGTTTTTTCAAGGTTTCCGGGGACGAGGAGAAGGTCGCAACCCCGCTTAACGCGCCTCCGTAAACTCCTATCCCGCGACCGATAATGGCCTCTTCCATATTGCAGACATCTTCAAATCTCTTGGTGAATCCGCGGCTAAACTCCATGCGCCTTGTCTGGAGGACGTAGATCAGCCTCTCTCCATCGGGTCTCTTTATGTACGTGACCTCCACTTCCTGGGGCAGGTTTCGCATAGCTTGTTCAATGCCGGCGGCCAGCCGCTTGTGTTGTTCAAACAGTCCGGGATCGACTTCTTCAAGACTCCTTTGGCCTTCACCAGCTTGCAGTCGCGAAAGGGGACGGTTCAAGAGCCTTCCGTAGACGAGATCATCCCCTGTCGCCGCCTCTCTCGTCTCACCAAAAACTCCTTTCTCCATGGACAAGGGTATTCGGGTGAAGAAAACGGATGCTCCGGAACCTGTCTGGTTTCCGGAGACCATCTCCATAAGTGTCACTGAAGTACCCCAGTGCAGGGAGACTTCCATGGCCCTTCTGAACTGCACCGCCCTTTGGCCATACCATGACCTATAAACGGCCTTGACCGATTCTTTCAGTTGCTCGTAAGCGTCCATTGGGATTTCCAGACCCTTTGTCTTCAGCGCTGCCAAGTAAGCCCTGACAATGCTTTTCAAACCGTTCTCCTGAAGGTCCTGAAGCTTCTTTATCCCCTCGCTCATGACAAAACGATCAGCTATAGCCTCAAACACCTGGGGATCAAGACCGTACACTACAGTGGCATAGTGTTCTATAAACCTCCGATATGAGTCCCACCCAAGCGCAGGATCGCCGGTCTTTTCAATAACCCCCCCCAGGGTCGACTCGTTCATCCCGCAATAGAGGATTGATGAAAGGATTCCGGGCATCGAAATATACGATCCGCTCCTTATCGAGAGAAAGAGGGGGTTCCGACTCTCACCGAAGACCGAACCAGTGCGGTCCTCCAGCCTCTTCACCGCGGCCCTTAGAGATGTCATAAAGGCTTTACCCTCGGTGTAGTTCCCGTAATCGACGGTATGTGAAGAAGGGAAAACGACTCCGGAAGGAACAGTCAACCCCTTATTTACCAGATAAAAGAGGTTCTTGGCCTTACCTCCTATAAAAGGAGCGAGCTGCATCGCAGAGTCGTCCGACATCTCGCCTATCAGGTAATAATCCTTCATTTCATCTGTGCCATCTCTAAGGACAATGTAGTCATCCGGACCTGCAATTACGCGGCTTCTGAGTGCTTTGACAAGGGCGTCGATAAGCCTATCAAGCTCCGCAAATCCAACAACGCTGTTTATCAGATCACGGATAACTATGTCAGCGGCCTTGTGGATGAAGTCATGTCCATGGGGGTCAAGATTTTTCAGGTATTCCGGCAATTCATCCGGTGAAAACTTTTTCAAGACAGACAGGAGCGGCTCATGGAACATTCTGTAACAGTTATGCACCATCCACATAAGTTCTTTCTGCCATAGCCTGAGCAGATCAATAATCTGCGAAAATCTGAGTCTGTTTGCCCTGAGTATAGTCATGATTTCATCGACACGGAAATCTCCGAGTTCGTGGAGATCGAACAAGGCATGAACGGCCTGAAGACAGGCGAACCACTGACTCACATCGCTTTCTGTGAAAGTTTTTTGTTTTTGCTCAATTTCGGAGATAACAGCCTCCAGGAGGACCCTTACTCTTTCCTGTTTCGTGAAGAATATTCCAAGGGCGTCAAATTTCGGCTCATGGTATGAACCCATCACAGATGGGATCCCAAAGGCAATGTGTCTCTTGAAATAAAGTGACTCCTGAGGTTCGGTCCTTTCAGGGGAAAGCACCGCCTCTTTTAGTTTCTTCAGTTCCTTGACGAAGAGGGCCAGGTTTCCGTAAATATCTGCTTTATCCGTATCCTCCGGACTCATCTGATATTTCTTTCTTATTTCCTGATAGATTAAACATATGAGCACTATCTTTGACCGTATCTCCTCGGAAACTATGACATCTCTCATCTTCTTGCGAAGGTCATCCTCCGATACATGAATAATCCTGTCCAGGCGCAACCCCTCTTCGTCAATGATTCCCAATGACGTAAACAGCCGCCCTATAGCTATGGAATATTTTTTCAAAAGTTCACGGTCCATTTTCTGGAATACATCTTCAGGCACTCCGGACTTTAAGATGTCCGGGTTGTCACAGACCCATGACCTGATAATATCCTCCACGAGGAGGACATTGTAGTTGCTTGCATTCACGTGAGTCTGCTTTCTCAGGAAGTAGAGGACAACGTCATTCCCCCATGAATCGATCTCGGTTGTGAAATCACGTATCCTTCCTGTTGCGGCAACTTCGTTGTAAAAAACGGGCAGCTTCCGTAAGAGAATACAATTAAGAAAAACGTTTTTCTTCATCGCATCAGTGTTCAGATAGGAGCTTATATCACGCTGGAAAAGCTTATCGTCCGGTATGAAGACATCGCTGATATGGAGGTTGCAGATAACGTGAATCAGCACGCCCGTGAACCGTTGACTGTCGAGTTTAAGCACAGAGAGAAATTTCGAGAGTCTTTCGAGATGGAAAGGGGTTGCAATTTCCGCCCATGTCTCATTCGAAAAGCCTGTGATACTGGGAGCAGGTATCAATATCTGCTGAAGGATGTCCGAGTAGCGGCTGCTAAGGGTGTCGCTCCCCAAAGAGAGTATCGATAGCGCCACGATAGGGTCAAGGACTACGCGGTTTCTCACCGGAAACTCGCATTTTTCGATATTGGTCAGCAAAACCTCACAGGAATCGGCCATCCCGAGACTAGCCAGCTTTTTTATCATCCTCGCCATACCGGCTGCCGTTTCTCTCCCCAGTTCCGGCGAGGACATATCAAGGGATGAGACAAATTCGATCAGCGCATCAAGGAGATGCTCTCCGGAGTCTTTCGTGATATAGGCTTCTATGGTCGAGAAAAACGTACCCACAATTTCAGTGCCATTGAGATCCCGTTGTATGACGCGGACCAGCCGGTCCATTGTCTCCTGAGGCTCTCTCCCCTCAAGCATGGCTTCCGCTGCAGCAATATTTCCCAGAAACTCATTCCGCCTTCCTTCGCTGTATTTGAGAAGGTTACTGAGATCATCGTATGCCAGATGACCTCTAACGCTATTCAGAATTGTATCCTTGATGAAAGGTATTTTCTCCAGCCTCTTCTTAACGGAAACAGTGATACGCTTCAGTAATGGCGCCATATCTGTACCCGGAAACTTCTCATGGATATTGCGCATTACCCCAAAGAGCTCCTCCAGGGAAAAACCGAGATCAACCGATGATACATTCAACGCCCGGAGCCATTTCTGTATCACTGTTGACAGCTGTTCCTGATTCGCCTCCTGTTCAAGAGGAAGCTCTATGAGTGAGATGAAATTGGATACTGGCTTAGCAGATTGAGTGCTGTCAAGGTTGGCGGCAGCATTCAGAGAGAATTTGACAAAAATATCATAGCAGCGATAATACGTGTCGCGGTCGATCCAGAAGATATCTTTTGAAAAACTGTTGATTTCCTCTGAGAGTTTTTTCCAATCTCTCTGCCTTGATACGATATGGGAAATTATATCTTCGGCGTTTCTCAGGAGACCAGGCTTGTCCTTTATGCGCGAGCTCAGGAGGGTGAGATCAAAGGTCTTCATGTAGTCGGATAATTCAAGCGCCGAGGTGAAGAAGGCGTCCGACTTTTCGCGCTTCAGAAGAAACGTTCCAATGTGTCTTCCGTTTTGGGTTATGTCTATCTGGAGGTTCTTGGCCCTCATGATGTCGTCAGCGGCTGCGGCTAATTCAAAAAAACCGTTCTGAATCTCTGACCGGGATAGTTCAATCCCCTCATGAATGAGAGAGGCGCGATAATGACCTTCTGGCATTGAGAGGATGGTACCCTTTACTGCGATGCTGCCGCCTGTCTCTGTCATGCAGAAGTCTTTGAGGACCAAAGATGTGATGAGTCCCTTGTATGCGGTAGCAAGCGTACCAATGAGGTATTCAAGTCTGCATAGATCAAGAAACTCTGTCATCGCCTAATTATCCGGGAAGCAGCATCAAATATGATTTTTCCCCTATTGTGATCGCAGCACCGGATATATATTAAGACGCCCATCTTTACCACACGCCTTTAGCTGTCATTCCGGTGCTTAAGAGCACCTGCTTCTGGTGCTTAAAGCACCGGAATGACATATCGCTTTATTTTTATTCTTCTTTACTATCATAATTCCACTATCAATATGAAAACCGTTATTCCCCTGGCGTGAATTTTGGACCGTCTGCCTCATTTCGTCTTATTCATGCTTTTATAAGCCCTCTTTGGGGGGATTTTCTTTTTATGCAGCCCGCAAATTGACACCTGGCGGGATCTTGTGAATTACTCGAATCCCTCATATATAATTATTATCTAATCCCCTCTAAAGTCAAGCATGGATTAATTGGACAAGAAGCCCGTTTTGTGGTAAAACGTAAATATCAAGGGAAAAAAGCCATGGATATGCTTTAGCCATGTACTTTAGTATTCAGCATCGCATCATCAAAGGAGCCGGTATGAAGGGGACCGTTTTTACTGTAATTATCTTCCTTTTTTTCCTGACGGGATGTTCATTAATCAATGTATCGCTTACCCCCTCTACAAAGCCGCTTGAGGAGAAGGTGCTTGAAGGTAAGGGTACTCCCAAAATACTTCTTGTCGATCTTGACGGCGTAATTTCCTTCAGGGAGGAGACAAGCGGCCTGAAACTCAGAACAAAGCCCTCAAAGGCTGCCCTCTTCAGGGAGGTGTTCAGAAAGGCTGAATCTGACTCCGATATCGTGGGCGTGATCATCCGGATAAACTCGCCCGGCGGTACCGTCTCAGCAAGCGATACGATATACCATGAGATCATGAGTTTCAGGCAGAAAAGGAACATACCCGTATACGCTTATATACTGGAGCTTGCCGCCTCAGGGGGCTATTACGTCGCCTCCGCCTCCGATCGCATTATTGCAAGCCCCACAGCTATTACTGGCAGTATCGGCGTTGTCGCTATGAGGTTCAATGTCGAGGAGCTTCTTTCAAAGGTAGGTATTTCCAATGAGACATATAGATCAGGTCCCAAAAAAGACTTCTGGTCGCCTTTCCGTCCCAGTACTCCTGGGGAGCAGAAAATGCTTCAGGATATAATCGACAGACTTTTCTCGCGATTTGTCGGTGTGGTCTACGCAAACAGGCAAAAGCTTCTGACCGAGCAACAGGTCAGGGCCCTTGCAGATGGCCGTATACTGACGGCAGATGAAGCCCTCGAAGCAAAGCTCATCGACCAGGTGGACTATCTCGATGAAACAATCGACACAATGAAGAAAACCCTTGCCATTAAAGATGCAAGGGTAGTCACCTATGCCCGCCCCGAGACATTCACATCAAATATCTATTCAGAGATGCCGCAGCCCGGCCCGCTGGTGATTAATCTGTTATCGATAAACGCAGAGGAGTTTTCAATGCTTTCAGGAGCTCAGTTCATGTATCTCTGGAACCCCTAAGTACTCCATTTCATAAATACGGTTACATTCGACCGCCGCTGCATCCTCGCCGGCTTCGTTGCACTCCCTCGCCGTACGCAACGGTACGCCTCAGTCGCGCGCCTTGCCGCCGCGGCGCATCGACGCTCTCGGGGTGACACCGTATTTATGAAAAGGAGTACTAAGCCAGCTAAGCTTCATTACTGCCGTTCTTCGTGCCGGTCCCGCTCCTCATGCCGCTGCTTCCCGGCTTCGTGCTTTCCGGTTTCATGTCTTTCAGCCTGATGCATAGCACCGCCCTTTGCATGCATCGCCCTGTCCCTCTCTATGCTGCTGATCCTCGCCTGCCTCGCTCTTACCTCGTCCCTGAACCACGGCTGCCGGTCCCAGTTCCTGGACCTCTCCCATTCCCGCCAGTGCATTGCAAGGTCGGCATAATGTATCCGGTAGTAACCTGCCGGGACATAAAAAGGGTATGTTGGCGGCACTGCAATTATGACTGGCGGCACCGCGGCAAGCTGTACCGCCACCCATGCCCGGCTGCGGAGCGGCGCGCTGTACCAATAGCCCTGATAATATCTGTACCAAATGCCTTGGTAAAAGTACATCCCCTCTGTGCCTGGCATCATGTATACATACTGCCCGCCGCTGGGGACAACTATCAAATCCGGCTGGGCGCCGTACTGTACCACCGGAGGCGGGGCAACCGGGGCCACTACCACAGGGGGCGGCGGCGCTCCTACGTTTATATCGACATTGACCCCCGCCCATGCTGACGGGATAAAACACAAGCCCAAAAACAAAACCGTGCAAACAAACCGCTTCATAATGTACTCCTCCTTTTTTCACCCTCTCAGCAGTTCCACAATAACCCCGCCGCATCGAATCTCCAGCGGTAAACGTGTGTGGTCGCGTTATGTCTTACTATTTATATTTCAGCCGATAGGAACAAATTGCAAGGTTACACTAAACTCCCGGCAATCATCGCGGCCGGCATAACTGATAAGACAGCAAGATTCCTAAGCAATCTCGTCATGATTGTCACCTCCCTTTCTGGTATAGTAGTCTACGAAACCATGCAGAAGGTTACATAGAGGAATTACATTTCAGTTAACGCTATGACCTGTTTTTTTCGTAATCAGAAAGGATAACCGGAAAATTGTAATATTCCTGTAACAGTTCCTGTGTAATAATGGTACTAAGCCATGGCGTGTATACCTTTTCATCATTATACAAGCACCATCTTTCAGACAGCGAGCAATATACCTTTTTCCTCTTTGAAAGCGATCTTCTGTCTCAACCATACATATGAAGTGTATTTCGTCGGCGATATAACCTTTATTCCTGGTATTGCAGTGATGACAAAGTCTCACTTACATGAGAGCCACGCACCTATCGCTCCGGGATCGAAGGACATCGATCCCCCGCGATTGCATGATCTGCACAAACTGGTATTTACTGCAAAATGTCAGCATTGTCGAAAAATGCCTATCTCGAAAATCCAAGGTTCATCTCTAATGAAGGGGGCTATCCAATGAAAAAAACATTCGTGTTGGACACAAACGTTCTTCTTCAAAACCCTAACGCTGTCAACACGTTCGAAGAGCATGATGTTATTGTCCCAATGGCAGTGATTCGGGAGTTGGACCAGATGAAAAAAGGGACTTCCTCTGTATCGTACAGCGCGAGAGCAGCTTTGCGTGTACTCTCATCTCTGGTGGAGCAGAATGGAGTTAATCGAAGCGTTAACATACCCTTACCAAGTGGTGGCGAACTCAGCATCGACTCCAGTTTGAATGGTAACGGGACCTCGCTTTCTCCGGACGACCAGATTATTGCAGTGGCCGATGCATTAACGAGACAAGGGAAGCCTGATGTCTGGCTGGTGAGCAAAGACACATCTGTACGGCTTCAAGGGAGCGCCAAGGGTCTGCATACTGATGACTATCGGCATGATCAGGCCCGGCTGCATGAAAAATACGGCCATCTTCTCCTGGAAGATGAACCGGTCAACGGTATAAAATCGGTAAGGTACCGACTCGCAGGTAACAGCATCTGGAAGGTACGGGGAATCAACGAGAAAAAAATCAGACGCTCACGTGAAGTCTATGGAATATCCGCTAAGACACCCGAACAAGACGCATTCATTGACGCGCTTACGGACCCGGAAATTGAATTTGTTTGTGTTACGGGCGTGCCGGGCGGCGGGAAGACCCTTCTCGCACTTGCCTGCGGGCTTCTGCAGACGCAGAAGAAGTCGCCGCTTTATGACCAACTGGTTGTAGCGCGACCGATAACTCCTCTCAGAGGAAATGACCTCGGATACTTGCCTGGTGACGTAGATGCTAAAATCGGTCCTCACATGTCGGCCATTTGGGATGCGTTTGAAATGCTCCTTCCTACCGCAAAAGGCGAAAAAGACGGAGTCTCATACACAAGCTATCCAAACGCTAAAATGCTCATAGACCAGGGGAAGCTCGCCCTGGAACCTCTTACTTTCATAAGAGGACGTTCGCGGCCAAAAATTTATTACATAATAGATGAAGCCCAGCAACTGTCCAGGCTCGAAGCAAAGACAATTATTGCACGCATGGGCGCTGATGCAAAACTGATTTTTACAGGAGATTTAGGCCAAATAGACAATCCATTCATGGATGAGCGCTCGTCCGGATTGGCATTGACAATCGAAGGCTTTATCAAAGAAGACAACTTTTGCTATCTCCACCTTCCTCAGTCGTGCCGGTCGCGCCTTGCCGAACAGGCTGATGCGCTTATGTAACATGAAGCCATGGGTGTTCGATGAGCACATGAGAATCCGATTTCATACGGATTTCCTTCCAGTTTATAGTCCCTTGATAACCATTCGTGGGTTTCTACACAGGCTCTTGACAGGCCATGTCGGCACTCACCATTTATTTCCAAGAGAACCTCTCACGTGTGGCGGAAAAGAGACAGCACTGGGTTTCAGGACATCCTATAATGCTGTGTCAAGAGAAAAATTGTAGCCACGAAAAGATCTTATAAATCAGTGCGCTTGATTCTTGCCCTGCTGAAGGCGATATTCATTGTCCGTGACATGAGTCCGGAACTTTACTTTTCGGCGAGTTTCCCACTGCAAGCAAACTTTGCATCTGATCGTTATTTTTTATTCGGCGTGCATGCAGGCCGCCCATCATCCCTTACCCAGATTGTAAAGGTTAGTGAGAGGCCCTGTATCGTCCTGCACGAAGTCATATGCCTCAATGTTATCGCTCGGGCTCTCTCGCCGTAAGGAATACAGAATAATTGTTCTGTATTCCTTATTCTTCAAATTTTCTACAGCTTATTCTTTAATTAATTATCCTCCTTGTTCAGATATTCGGCATTAAACGACTCATTCTTTTTCATCAAAGTCCAGGCAATCACAAGCAGCTTTGCCGCCAGCTTCACGGGTCACACGCATTTTAGTGGCAATTCCTTTTTCCCGCTGCCGGCCTCTGAGTTTATTGCTGAAGTAGACCATGAAATCCTTGTTCTTACTTGATGTAACCACAGCAGTTTGATACAGCGCATAGCGAAGATCTGCTTTTCCTTTCTTGGAGATTACCGGTGTAACGTTCTCAGAGGTTTTTCCGCTACGAGCTGCACTAAGGTCAAAACCTGCCATCTTCAGAACCTGGTTTGCATTATTAAATCGTTCGGGATTACCTATTGCCCCCAGCACCTTGGCTGATAAATCAGGGCCGAAGCCGGGAATGCTTAACAGAGATGAATACGCGGGATATTGCAAGCAGATTTCTTCGATCTTCTCCTCGATTGTTGACCAGCGTCGAAGTTTGATCCAGCATCGGCGTCCAATTCGACCTCTTAGACTTGAAGCCTCAATGTAAATCAATGTGTTATAGTTTAGGCGGGTCAGGCTTCGGCGCCGATACTGGATCAAAATTGAAAGCCGATTTACATCAAGTCGGCGACCGGAAATCTGTCTGACTACAGGCGACGGATGGCGCTCTCTATCCGAATCATCGTGATGGGTGCCAACGGGGAGGAAATATGAAGATAGCGGTTGTTGGAGCGACGGGTGCGATGGGACGCAGAGTGGTAAAGCATGCACTTGCACAAGGACACTTCGTTACGGCCGTTGCTCGCCATCCGGAGCGACTGTCATCTGCCGACCGGCTGTCCTTCGTCCGAGGAGATGTCCTTTCTCCAGGGGGACTGACAGGTGCTCTTGACGGCGTGGAGGCCGTCATTAGCTGCATCGGACCAGAAAAGAATTTATCGCCAGGAACGCTAATGTCAGTCGGTGTCGCCAGCATTCTCACCGAATGCAAACGTGCAAACGTCCGACGATTCATATTGCAAAGTGGTATCGGCTTGAGCGATGGACGCGAGCTCTCCTGTCTCAACCGCTTTGTCGTCCGCATATCGAGCCGGATATTCACTGCTGCAATTACTGACAAGGCGGTCGCCGAGCGGATGACGCAGAAAATAGACATGGAGTGGGTCATCGTTCGCCCGGTCGTACTGATGGATAAGCCGGCGAAGGGACGCTATACGGCAGGTCCGTCAGCACGAGTCGCGCCGCTCGTTCCGCTTTCCTTTGATGACTGCGCCGACTGCCTGCTTCGTGCAGCGACAGGTGAACCAAACTGGATCAGGAAAATTGTGAACGTGGGTTCCTGACACAAATCAAAAAAGTAATAGGCATGACAACTGCAAACAGCAGGACAGGGATGATGGGTTTAAGGAATGATCGAATTTTAAAAAGAAAGCAGAGAGCTACAAAAATGCAACAGACCAAAGCAATATATAAATATAATTCCCTGCAATTTTTTTGGCATAACCGCCGGGGAAGGAAACAGGAAAATAACAAGAGCAAGATAGACAATATTGCTAAATTGTATTTGATATATTCATGACCTGTTTCCGTTTGTACTCCGAACCATTATATCATTTCAAAAATGTCTCTGGTTCAGTTAATGAGAAACTGTGTTTAACAGATTTTTTTGAAAACTTACACTATAGCTGAGATGCCTGCGCTGGCGATTCAGTATTAATTCAGGGCCTTTGTCCTAAAATCCTGTGAGTTGCGGATTCCGCCGATTAATGGACAAAGCGGGTTAAATTGCATTCCGATTAACACCTCCAGGCATTTGCGGAAATTGAACCTCCTGATATAATTAAAGTATATCTTAATGGAGACGAACGATGCCTGGGAAGAAAGGGCCGAACATAAAGGATTTCTTTTCAAATATGCAAGGCGACATGCCCTTTTGGACCAAAATTCGCCTTGCACTCAGAAACAACGCAATTAAGATCAAGACCCGAAAGGAGTGCTGTGGAAATCATTGCGAGCCTGGCCGTTGACAATCATTTGAAAAGTCCGCGGACGGCGTGTGTGGACAATATCTCCCATTAGTCCTCCCTGCCTTAGCGCACTATGATTAACGGCAAACACTTGCTAGTCGTGTACCTTTCTCTCTTCTCAATTCACAAGAATCAATGTTTTGCCCTGCTGAATAATTCTGCCTGAATCCCTCAGGTTTTTCATGGCTCGGGTGATGCTCACCCTGTGGGCGCCGACGAGAAAGCCGAGTTCTTCATGGGTCAAAGGGAACTGAATGGTTGTTTCATTCAGGCTTTTTACCCCGTGTTCGCTGGCTACTGTGCTAATTACGCGGTAGAGGCGCTCCTCAATATTGGAGGTGGTCATGGTTTCTGCTCTGCTTGTCAGCCACTCGATTCGGCGGGTCAAGTTCTTGATCACCTGGAGCCCAATGTTCGAATAGTCGAGAATCAACTTCTCAAAACCCTGGCGCGAGAAGCCACAGGCCAGGGATTCTTCTAAGCAGGTAGCAGTGAGAGGATAGTCGAACTCCTCGTTCAAAACCTGCTCGCCAAGAAAATCACCTGCCTTGCGGATGTCCAAGGTAAGCTCGTTGCCATCTTCATTGAGCTTGCTCAACTTCACCCTACCGGCCTTGATCAGGAACATCTCGGAGCCGGGAGTCCCCTGCATAAAGATGGTCTGTCCTCTCTTGAATTGCCTCCGATGGGCGGCAGCAACCAGGGCCTCAAGTTCGGACGGCTGAAGATGCTCAAACATCCATAGATGGCCGATGCAGGTGGTCGCAAGCGGGGCGTCCTTGCCGGCAATATCATCGCAGATACATCCCATGTGGGGAGCAATGCCTCCTTGCTTACATAATAAGCGGGGAGATCCAGTATTCAGAATTTTACTATATCCCCCCGCTCAGTGCAAATTTCCGGATCTAAACAGCCAATAACATTAGCTTCTGCAAACTCGCTCCATCTGTGAGTCGAGGGTTACTTTTTTGTCCTTCCAGCACGAAGGGCACATGTACCGAGATTCAAAACCTCTATCGGGTCCGGTATAACGGGGCTCAAGATGACCTGAGCAGACCGTGGTCCCACATTCGGGGCATTGCAGGTCTGCCGGCTGATCGCACTGATAACAGTTGTCCATCGTTTCCTCCTTTACTACTTTGTACCCTATTACTTTTTCTTTTCTTCCGCAAGTGTAACCTTTTTGCCACAAAGATCGCACTTTCCTTCCTCAGTGATACAAGGCTGCTTTGGAGCTTCTCCTCCACATATCCCACATTTTGGCATGCCCTTCACCTCCTTTCTAAATACATACTTCAGCGCACTCGCGCATTTAGTTTTATTGCTTTTCCGACAGGGCCTGAGCTAATCTCTTACCCAGTGCAGCTGCTGCAGCCACAGCGTCCTGCTGGTTTTCAAAGATGTTGACACCCACACTTGTTATCGTGGCATTGGGGCCAAAGAGCATCTTTATGCCGGACATATCGCACAGATCGCCATGGCCGCATTTAATGCATGGTGGATTGCCCATAACCCTGACCGAGCCTTCGAAAAGCATTCCCTCTTCCATCATGTAAAACATGATCGCATTGCTTCCGGCATCGAAGGCCTGAGGCAATCCTTCAACATTTTCAGGGACAGCACAGGTTATGACGGCGCCACCGGGTTTCTCCCTCATGAACCCTTTGATGTGGCGAAGGGGATATAGTCGCTCAATGAATGATTTTGTGCGAGCATCGATGCTCGAATAGCTCGTATAGCCGCCGATGACAAGCGCATCAGCCTCCTTCGCCTTTTCAGCCAAAAGGATCCCATCGTCTTCAATGACACAGCGGTTCGTAGTAAGACAGCCGAGGCAGGCTTTGCATGGGGCAATGGCGTATTCGCTCAGTTTGATAAATTCCGTTTCCAGACCAGTTGCTTCGAGGACGGCCTTCACCGCACGGTCTGTGTTGCTGTTCGAGATTGGAGAGCCTGAAACGCCCAGCACCTTCATAAATCGACCTCCCTGGTGTTGTTTTAATTCACTTTAACAAAGCCGCCATGGACTGTCGGTAGCAGATACTACAAAGCTATTTTAACGTTGTTCTCAGAGACTTGACCTGCAACGATTTCTGCTCGAAAGTGACGCTCCTCATATCTTGACGGAAGGTCTCAGGTGCAGGAAGCAATCGAGAAATCGGTTTTAACAGATTTTTCTGGAAACTGACAGTGTAGCCGAGAAAAACTTTATCTGCACATAACAGGTGAAGCCGGCACGACTCGCTCTGGCAGTCAGTATCAGATAAATGTCTCCTTGATTCGGTTACTTGTTCCAAACTACTCACCCGATTAAAGCTAATGGCTATGTGATAGAATAGTAAATGTTAAACAAAACACAATTGAAACGCCGAACCACAAAAACTCCAGCCAGCAAAGGACAGATAACGGTTGAGCATGTAAAGAAGCCTGATTTTCTGAAGCCGATGGTTCTAAAAGTCTCATCTCGTGGTGACGCTATCATCCCGCGTGAGATTTGTAAGAACCTGGATCTGCAGCCTGGTGATCAATTTGAATTGATTCAAGAAGCTAATCAAATCATTCTTGTTCCGGCGAATAATCGGCCCAGGTCTTACGGAAAAATTTATAAGCTCGCTGTGAAGGTTTTTCAGGATTCGGATTCCGCGACCTTATGGCTGAATGAGCCCCAATATGGACTCGGCGGTGCAATACCCGTGCAGCACATGAAGACAGCTAATGGTGTCAAAGACGTCGAAAACCTTCTGGGTAGGATAGAGTATGGGGTTTTAGCATAAAGAAAATCTCTTATGATTGATCAAACTTTGGCGTAAGTGGGTGCTCTAAACATATGAAACAGAAATTGCAGCCCGATTTCATGGCGGGCAAAAGTTTACTATTTACGGCAGCTGTTGACGCCATCTTCCTAACTGTGGCAGCAGTTGTATTTGCGTTTATTTTGGAAAGCACTGCTTCAGCCACAACAGCGCCTCTTGCGTATGTCGCAAATGATATCCAAAATGGGAAGATTACGGTAATATGGAAAATTGCCGCAGGCCAATAGAAAAACGACCGGATTGTAAGGTGGGCAACAGCCCAAGGGGAGTTGAAATGGACTGCACAGAAAAAACCTGTGTCATTTGCTGCGGTATTTTGAGAAAGGAAATCGAACATCTCCAAGCAAAAGGCGATATTGATGTGCAGGTTCATTTCCTAAGTGAACAACTGCATGCGGATTACAATCTTCTGTATCGCGGGTTGAACGGCGCCCTCAAAAAGCATCAAAAGCAGAGCCCGCAAGGCGTCATCGTCGTTTATGGCGATCTCTGCCTGGGATTTAACGGCGAAATGAAAGCGTTGATTGACCAATACGATGTGGTCAAGGTCGATGCGCTGAACTGCATCGATTGTATATTCGGGGGCAAAGGAAAACTTCTGGAAGTGGATCCGGATCATAAGTACTTATTTTTGAATTCGGCCTGGATCCGGTTTACAGCGAAATTAAGAAGAGAAACAAAAGAAAAGACCCGCGAAATGTTCAGCATGCTCGACGGGATTATACTTCTAGATGCCATGGGCGATTTGGACGAGTACCGGGCCAAGATCGACGAGATTGCCGATTACACCGGATTGCCGATTCTGGAACGTAAAAATATCGGTCTCGTGGGTCTCAAGAATATTCTTATTGAAGCTTTGGATCGAAATAGACAAAAAGGGTCAGCGAGCAGATAGTAAATCATTCTGTTCGAGAGGTGATAATGGAAACGTCTCTTGTCAATCTGATGAAAAAATTTCAAAAAGGAAAGAAACCGGCATTATCTCTGGGACCCTTTCTGCCCCTGGCTCGCATCCGGAAAAGAGGCCTATCGTTTAATGAGATCATGAAGGATTCTCATGCCATGACGGAGGCCGCCTTGATGAGCTTTGAGTTTGGTTTGGAATCGACCGTGTTGCCCTTTGACCTCAATGTGGAAGCGGAAATCCTCGGCGCCAAAGTCCAATATCACGAGGGTTACGATGGTCATCCGGTATACCCTTGTAAATCGGCTTTCAATTTTGATCCAGTATCGGCACCGAAGATTGACCCATCTCATCTATAACATGTTGATTTACAGTGATGTTACAGGTTTAAGTTTCTCGAATTGGACGCCGATGCCTGG
>Ga0181539_1002459_pt1 | contig 18465 bp, 15 predicted proteins | sample PEATcosm2014_Bin_46_FD_119767 | JGI IMG/M metagenome (GOLD analysis project Ga0181539, IMG submission 119767) | Peatland microbial communities from MTU Mesocosm Facility, Houghton, MI, USA - PEATcosm2014_Bin23_60_metaG | ecosystem: Environmental > Terrestrial > Soil > Wetlands > Peat | place... | reverse complement strand
TGACGAGTACCTGACGACCGGGGAGTGGTAGCAGCTGACTCATGCTAACTTTTCTGTTTTCAATCGATTAAAGTTCTTGTTTCTAAAGCTTATGAGGCAAAAAAGCCACAAATGGCGGCAGACCGCCCGGAAAGATACTGTGGATCGCCTTGCTGATAACACGAGAATCGTGTACACTATTCTCGTATGAAGAACATCACCCTGAGTGCCGACGAGGACCTGATCGAGCGGGCGCGGTTGATTGCGCGGGAGCAGCGCCGAACACTGAACGAGGCGTTCCGAGAATGGCTGGCGCAGTTTACCGAAAGCGCGGGAGACGGCCAGGGATTCGATGCGCTGATGATGCGCCTCGGGAACGTCGATGCGGGCCGCCGCTTCAGCAGGGAAGAAATGAATGAGCGATAGATTCTTCCTCGACACAAACATCTTCGTTTATTCGTTCGATCAAAGCGCGCCAGCGAAGGCCCGGAGAGCGGCGCAGCTCATCCGCGATGCGCTGACGACGCAAAAGGGAATCATCAGCTACCAGGTTGTGCAGGAGTTCTTCAACGTCGCATTGAAACGGTTCTTGCAACCCATGCAGGCGGCGGACGCCGGGCAATACTTGAGTACGGTCTTTCGTCCGCTGCTCGCCGTGCACTCGTCGCAGGCGCTCTATGGGGAGGCATTGCATCTGCACGTTCTACGCGGGGTCTCCTGGTACGACGCCCTGATTGTCTCGGCTGCAATCCAGGCGCGGTGCGAGATCCTTTTCTCAGAGGATCTCCAGCACGGCCAGCGATTCGGAAGCCTCCAGGTGCGGAATCCGTTCCTGTGAAATTGCGCGGTCGATGCGCGGTCGTTCTCAGATCGGAAGGTCTTGCGAAGGGTAGAACTTGAGAGCTTCCGTATTGCGGCAGCCCGCGCAGGTTTCGCGCCTACGTCAGAAAGGGCGGCAGCAGTCCCGCATTCCCTGGGTGTACCGGAAGGCAGGCCGACCAGAGATTCCAGTTCGCGCTGGTCTGGAGCGGCTCTAGGCGAGGAACGAAATTGAAAATACTCCTACTTTATCTCCATGACGTATGCGGCAAAAGCCAATGAGGGGAAAAAGATTCTGAAACGGCGACCCTGAGAGGACAGAACAAAATACTTCCCGGATGCACAGATTTTTAAATCCGCCGCGTTACTTGAGTTGTAGTCGCCGAAAGAAAAGCTTTTTACCGTAGTCCCTTCCTGGACTTCGGCGCTCGTTCCGCCATCAAAAAGCCACAATCCCCCAACAAACGTGAACTTTCCGACCTGAGATTGCGTGGTCTCATCGAATAGGCCGATCTCTACGCCTGAGTTCTCGCCCGTTATGGAGGATCCTATCGCGTCCGATGGGTGTTTGCTTTGGTCGCAGCTGTAGTCATTTGGCGCTTGTCCATGAGCAAAGGATGCGACGGTAGGCCCGATAAGCAACGCAAGGCAGAGGGCGCAGAACGAATTCAGAGTGCGCGAAGCAGGTGTGGTCTTCATTTCGTAAATTGTACTCCCCGATTCGGTCTGGAGTGCCCTTCTTGCAGGGCAAAAGCGTCCCTCAGGGGCTAAAGCCCCGCATCAATTTTGAAGTGGCTACGGCACGAGTAAACTCGTGCCCTTTCGCGATTTCTCCCGCTTACTGAGTTTTTCAGCAAGCGGTGAAGTCGCGCCCTTTCACAAAGCCATTCATGCAACCAGTCCTAGTTCCTCAGTCCCTCAATGCCTGCCAGCAAAAAAATGGGCGGCAAAGCTTTCGCTCTGCCGCCGCCCTGTCCCTGGGTTGTCTTGAAGGTACTGCAGCCTTGCAAAACCTTGGTGCGCGATCAGGGAGTTTCTGGATTGGGATCGGCCGCCGACGGCTTGCCGATCCCTAATCCCTGGTCCCTACGTCCCTGTCTTATTGCAAGAGCTTGGTCACTTCCTGCTGCACGCTGTTAGCTTGCGCTAATGCGGCGATGCCGGTCTGGCTGAGAATCTCGTACTTGGACATGTTCGAAGTGGCCGAGGCGTAGTCGGTGGCCTGCACCGCGTTTTGCGCCGAAACAATGTTCTCCTGCTGCGTGCTCATCACGTGGCTGATGGAGTTGAGCGTGTTGATCTGCGCGCCGATGTAGCCGTCCTGTGAGGCCACGTCGCCGATGGCCAGGTTCAGGTCGCCCAGAGCGGTCTGCGCGTCGGCCTGGTTGAGCAGGTCCGTGCCGCTCAGTGACTCACCGGCCGCATCGGTGTAACTCATGGTTGCCAGTCCGCCCGTGGTGCTTGTATCCGTCGTCATGCCCGTGTTCGCGGTCCCGCCGTACGTTGCGCCAACCAGCGTGCCTTGGTCCGTGACGCCGAGGGTCGAGGAGATTCCGATGTTGTAGTAATCCTCAGCCGTGGTCACAGGATTGGCGAAGGCGTAGGTCACGGTTCCCGCGGGAGTGGTTTGGTCGCCGTTGCCGGCAGCGGGCGTATAAACGAGGGCGCCGGCCGCGCCGAGGGCAGAGTTCGACGAGGTGAACACGATGTCCTTGTTGGTCTGGCTGTACGTGGCCGTGACGCCATAGTTATTCGAATCGATGGTCTTGGCCAGGTCCTGGAGCGTGTCGGTGGTGCCGGTTCCGCCCAGATTGATGGTCGTGGTGCCGATTTTGAAGGTGCCATTCATCACATCGGTCACAGACTCGCCGACTCCGCCCAGCGTGAGGGTACCGATAGTGCTGGAGCTGGCGGCGCTCGTTGTGGGCGCCCCGGCAATGGTGACGGGCGAGGTAGTTCCAGCGGGTGTAGCAGAAGAAGGTACGTTTCCCAAGCCCACCCCTGCGACCAGGCTGGTCGGGTGCACCGGATCGGCGGCCGTCGTGGTAATCGTCAACACGCCACCTGCGATTCCTGCCGTGACCCCGGCAGTGGGATCGGTGACGGTGGCCCAATTGTTAATGGTCTTGGCCAGATCCGTAAGGTTGTCTGTCGTTCCCGGCGTGCCGAGGACAAAGGCCATGGCGGCGCCGTCCACCCCGGTCACTGTGATCTTGCCGCCCGTTAGAAAATCCGTGCCGCTGCTGAGCGTAAAGGTGCCCACAGTGGTTCCGATAGGCGAGCCCACGACTGGCGCGCTGTTCACTGTCACCGGCGCCACAGGATCGGCGCCCACCCCGTCATCCACGGTCAGTTTCGTGTCCGTCAGGTTTGTGCCGATGACGCTGGCTGTGGAGCTGGCTGACGAAAAAGTCAGCGTGGTGCCGACTACGGCAGCTGTGATTCCGTAGCCGGCCGCGTTGATGGTCGCCGCGAGGTCGGTAATGTTATCGGTGGCGTCGGCCTGCCCCAGTGTCACGGTGTGACTTGTGCCGTTGGACCCGGTGATGCTCAGGGTGCCTGCCAGTGGATCCTGCGCGGTGCCGAGAGTGGTGAGAGAACCTATCTCGCCGGCGGCGATTCCCGTTCCCACGCCTGTGCCCGTGATGATGATGCCGGTATCGGAACTGCTGTCGCCTCCGTAGAGAGCCGCGGCTGCCGTTGCCACCGCTCCATTTCCGGCCTGGGCAGCGGTGCCGAAGGTTGCCTTCAGGCCAAGGCCCGCGTTGTTGATCGCGGAAATCAATCCCTGCACCGTGTTGGGATAATTGGAGCTCCCGCCTGCGGTGACCGTGGCCGTGAACGGACTCACAGCGCCGTCGGCCCCCGTCTTGAGGTAGGTGACCTGGATTGCGGTGGTGCCGGAGAGGTTGAGGCTGTCGGTAAGAGCCGCGTCCGTGCCGTCGTTCGACAGGTCAATGAATACGTTGGTTCCGCTCTGGCTGCTTCCTGTTCCGTACGCCATCTGGCCTTGCGTGTCGCCCACGCTCGACTCGGTGAGCGGGTGGATGTTCAGGTCGTCCACCGACGCGCCGGCGGTCGAGGAGTCGCCGGAATAGATCGCGATCTCAGAACCGTCGAAGACCTGCTCCTGGTTATAGGTCGTCGTCGATCCGATGTTCGCAACTTCGGCCAAGATCGACTGATACTCCTGGTTGGCCGCGCTTTCCTGGGTTGAATTCAGCGTGCCGTTCGAGGCTTCGGTCGCCAGGGTAATGGCGCGGTTGAGCAGGCTGGTCACCTGCGACAGAGCGCCATCGGCCACCTGTAGCAAGCCCACGCCTTCGGTCGCGTTGGTCTCCGACTGCGTGAGCGCCGCCGAGTTCGCTCCCAATCCATTGACCAGTGACAGGCCGGCCGCGTCATCCGCTCCGGAGTTGATGCGCGACCCCGATGACAACTGCTGCAGCACCGTTTGCAGGCTGTTGTTCGTGTTGTTGAGATTGTTCTCAGCGTAGATCGCTGACAGATTGTTCAAAACACCGAGGGCCATGGGACTCAACTCCTTTTCGGATGCCGTCTGCCTGCCCATCGTGCGACGCCTTGATCGAGAGGTTCCAGCGTCCGCGTCTTCCGGATGGGCCTGTTCGCATCCACCCCCTTCATCGGACCGGGCCGGAATAACTTTAGTCATGTTCTCTAATTTTTTTCGCGGCGTCTCTGTCGCAGGTCAAAACAGACTGTCCCGATCTGGCGCAAGGCCTGTTCCGTTACGCTGCAACTGCTGTCGCGAAGCCGTGCAGCAATTTGTCGCGATTCGTGGCAGAGTGTCCGCGGGCAGGAGGGCCCAAACGCCGGCTCTTGCGCGGAATTCCGGCTATTTTTTGAGGCCGCGGATGCCGGGACCGCGCGCAAAAATCAGGCCCTCCGGCGTGCCGGAGGGCCTGATGCAGGGCAAGGATGGGGAAGACGGCCTATGCGGCTTGGCGCTGAGGTTTATATCCCGACAGGCCGAAGTAAACGATGAAGAGATAACCCACCATGGGCAGCAGGAACGCGTACTGGTAGGAATGCGTCCAATCGGCGATGAGCCCGAAGAGCGGCGGCATGACGGCACCGCCGACGTTGCCGATCGTGATCACGCCCGAGCCCTCGCTGGTCAACGGTCCCAGTTCGGCAATGCCCAGCGCGAAGATGGTCGGATACATGATGGAGTTGGCCAGGCCGCAGAGAATCAGGCACCAGATGGCGAGGTGTCCTGTCGAGACCATCCCGAGGATCAGGAAAGCAACGCCCAACACGCCGAGGAAGGCCAGCAGCTTGTTGGGTTTGACGGCCTTCATCAGCACGGTTCCCGCGAAGCGCCCGATCATCATGGCAAGGGGATAGCAGAAGGCCAGCAGGGCGGCGACCTCCTTTACCCCGATTCCCTGCGGATAAAAGCGTTTGACCGCATGGGCGAAGGGTTGGGCGAAACGCAGGTAATCGTCGATTGCGGCCCCCTGGGTTTCGAAGTACTTGATGGCGTTGGCGGCCAGGGAAATCTCGAGACCGACATAGAGGAAGATGCCGACCATGGCCAGCACCGTGTGCCGGTAGGTCCAGATGCTGCGTCCGCCTATTGCTGGGCCATCCTTAGACGGCCGGAAATCGCGCGTCCCGGTGATGGCCGGCAGATGTGTGCCCATGATGATGAAGCCCAGCGCGAGCAGGGCGACGGCGATGGCGATATATGGGCCCTCGACGGTGTGCGCTACGGCTGCCTGGGTCTTCACTTTTGTGGGATCGGTGAGGATGAATACGCCGACAACGATCGGGGCCACGGCAGTGCCTAGCGAATTAAAGGCCTGTGCCAGGGTGAGCCGCGCCGGGGCGCTTTGCTCGGGGCCGAGAATGGAGACGTAAGGATTGGCCGCGGTCTGCAGCCCGCAAACGCCCGTGGCGAGCACGAAACTGGCGGTGAGGAAGAAGGGAAAACTGACCAGGCTGGCCGCGGGGACAAAGAGCAGGGCGCCCACCACCATCACGAACAGCGAAATCACCATGGTGCGCTTGTAGCCTACGGCCTCAATGACCTTGGCGGCGGGAACTGAGAAGACCAGGTAGGCAAAGAACCACGCCGAGGTCACCAGATTCGACCAGGCGTGACTGAGATGGAAGATGTCTTCGAGCTTCGGCGAGAGGTTGCTGTTGAGATTGGTGAGAAACCCAAAGATGCAGAACAGGCCGGCGACAATGATGAACGGAATGGTGTAGTTGGGCGCACTGGGGGCAGCCGCCGGGTTGGAGCGCGTAGCCATAAGGGGTCATCCTCCGTTGGACACAATGAAAACAAGCTGAATTAGTGCCGCAACCAATCTACGCACCGCGGGCGGTTGCCGTCCAGCGGCAAGTGAAAGTGTTTTCAACATTGGCTGAAGCAGCCTCAGGTCTCTGCCCGCGTGGATTCGCGCCGGTGGAGTTCCTGCTATCCCATCCTTTCGCCCAAAGGCCGGGCGAAAGGATGGGGCACCCACTTCGTCCTGGCTGCGACCCGATCGATTAATTGAACAGTATTAGGGCTAACTCGCTGTTCTCGCAAGCAGCGAGAGCTTGTAGCGCCGGTCTCCTGACCGGCTGTACTGAGGACCTCCTGGCCCTCAGAGACTTCGTCAGACTTTGAATTGTGGGTGGTCGTGCCGTCTGTGAGAAATGCAGGTTACAGCCCGCAAAGCGGGCATTAGACGGTAGCCCCAGGCGCGAGCCTGGGGATGGGTTCGAAAGCAATCGCCAGCCCCGCAAGGGGCGTAAGAACTGTTTGCCTGCGCCGAAAAATAATCCCCGAAATCATCGATGCACCTGTGACCAAGAACACCGGCGCACGGTTCGCCGGCAAAGCGCTTGCTTGAGTTGGCGTCGGGTGATGAAATGGATTCTCGCTGTTTTCTTGAAGCCCAGAGAGGGTTCGCGTATGCGTCTGTCTTGGACCGTCCCGCACCTCAGTGTATCCATACTGCTGGCAACTGCCCTGGCGCTGCCAGGACAAACCGCGTCAAGCCCCGCGCCGGGATCGGTCTCCGGTTCAAGCGCGATGGGGACCGAATCCTCGCCTCAACCCACGCTGCGCACCAGCGCCAATCTTGTTCTGGTGGATGTTGTCGTGACCGATCACGATCAACCGGTCCTCGGGCTCGACCGAAGCGCCTTTCACGTCTTTGAAGATGGCAAGGAGCTGAAGATCACGTCCTTCGACCAGCACCAGCAGGGGGCTGCTGCGCCGTTCGGCTTCATGACTGCGGCGCTGCCCGCGAACACTTACACCAATCTGCCCGAATATCCCCCATCGAGCGCCGTGAATGTACTGCTTCTCGACGCGCTGAATACGCAAACGAGCGACCAGATATTCGTGCGCAAGAAGATGATCGATTATCTGGAGTCCATCAAGCCGGGCACCACGCTGGCCGTCTTCACGCTCTCGATGCAGTTGAGGATGGTCACTCCCTTCACCACCGACGCGGGCGCGCTGGCCAGAGCGGTGAAGAGCGCGAAGGCAAACCCGCAGGAAGCGGCGGTTCTTAACACGCAACAAACGGATGCGCTCGACGCCGCTCAACTCGACCTCCAGCAAAACTCGCCGGCTGCCGCACTCGTCATTACCTCGCCGCGCGCTTATCCGGTCATGGACGCTGTTCAGGCCCTCCAGCAGTTTCAGGCCGACCAGACGGCTGCCCAGGTCGACGTGCGTATGCGGATTACCCTCGATGCCATGCGGGAGCTGGCCGGTTATCTAAGCGGCATCCAGGGACGCAAGAATGTCATCTGGTTTTCCGGGGCATTTCCCCTCGTCATGTATCCCGATTCCACGCTCTTCAGTCCATACAGGAACGTGACCGGTTACGCGGAGCAGATTCAGGACACGGCCGAGAAGCTTACGGCGGCGCGCGTCGCCATCTATCCCGTGGACGCGCGCGGGCTCGACTTTCCCTCGCAGTACAACGCCTCGGTGAGTTTCGTGCTGCCCAACGCCACGGGGCAGCGCCTGCCGCCGCCGCCCGGCGAGACAGCCGCTGAGAAGCTCACGAACGAACAGGAGCAGTGGTCCGACACACAGTCCACAATGCAGGAGGTGGCGAAGGAGACCGGAGGCCGCGCCTACGTGGACACCAACGATCTGGATAAAGCGGTCGCCGACGCCGTCAAAAACGGCTCCAGCTATTACACCATTGCCTATGCGCCGCCCAAAGAGCACCTCGATGGCGAATACCACAAGATTCAAGTGCGGGTGGACGGCGGGCGCGGCTTCGAGCTTGCCTACCGTCGCGGCTACTACGCGGAGAAGCCGAATGCGTCCCCGGCCAGCCAAGACAGTGCATCAAAGCAATTCGTCGCCGCCCTTGCGCACGACGCGCCGCCGGCCACGCAGATTCTCTTTGAGGCGCGCGTCGTGCCCGCCTCCGACCCGCTGCTCAAGGGAGCCAGCATTCCCAGCCCGCCCCCGGGCCAGATGACGGTCAAAGGGACGCCGCATCGCTACGTCATCGACCTGACTCTCGACGCGCACAGCCTCACCTTCAACCCCAATCCGGATGGCAGCCATCAAGCCGCACTCGAGATCGCCATCGTGGGCTACGATGCCAATGGGCAGCCCGTGAATCTCTATCAGCATCCGTTCCAACTCGGTCTCAAAGACGCCCTGATGCAAAAAATTATGACCTCCGGGATTCCGCTCCGGCTGGCCTTCGATCTTCCTGCCGGGCAGGTCTACCTGCGTATCGGCGTCCACGACCTCAATGCCAACCGCGCCGGATCGCTGGAGGTTCCATTGCAGGTCAATGCGCAGTAGCGGCACCAGCCCAATGCTTAGGCGCCGCCGTTTCCCATTCAGCGGATCACCTCGATCTTTAGATTGAGGCCAAGCCCGGCCCATTCCTTATCCGTGGTATAGACGGTCGCCTTGCGCAGAATCGCCAGCGCCAAACATGCCCTGTCGCCGAGCGATAAGCCGCGGGGACGAGTTTGAGAAACCAGCTCTGCGGCCTGACGCGCTTGTCGATCGTCAAAAAAGCAAATCTCGCAGCCGAACTCCATCACGCGGCTCCAGGCGAAATCGGCTTCCGCTCCGCGCAGCAGCAGCCGGGTATGCACCTCGGCCAGGTTCACAGTGCTCAGAAGCCCGCCCTCAAGAAAAGGCAGGACGGCGTCGCCGCCCGGCTCGCTGAATACGACGGCCAAGATCGCAGAGGCATCCAGAACTGCGGGGCTAGCCAACCCACTCCTCCCTCTCGCGCCGCGCCTCTTCCCGGCGCTCGGCAATCAGCTCATCGGAGGCGAGGGACTTCGAGTTCGCGAACCGCTGGAATTCCGCCTGGATCCTGCGAACCTTGGCCAGTTGCGATTCGACGCGGAGCACTCCGTCCTCGAGCGACATGACCACCACGTCGCCCGGCTTGAGGCCCAGTTGCTGGCGGATCCAGGCGGGGATGACGATGCGGCCATTGTCATTCACCCTCGATGTGACATTCCGATTCGAAATGTCATTACTCTTCGCTTGTGCCATTTGTGACATATATAAACTATATGACATTGTTAAGCTGTATGTCAAAAAGCAGGAGGGTGACACTCCGGCAAGAAAACGCCTCCGCCGTTTGCCGACAATTCCCTTGCTCTGTTGCACAATCGTTCTGTGGAAGGGTTCCGCTGTTCCTTGATCCCTGAAACCTGTCTTTACCGCCCAAGGTAGACGCGGTACTGCTGCTCCAGGACGCCGGCGGCGCGGGCCAGGAGGAGCTTGGAGACGTTGTACTGGTAGAGGCTTTCGACGAGATTGGTTTGGGCGGTGGCCAGCGTGGCCTGCGCCGTGACCAGGGGCAGATTGTCGTCGACGCCGGCGTTGACGCGGTCGGTTTCGTCGCTGAGGGCGCGCGTGGCCAGGTCAACATTCGACCGTGCCACGTCCACCATTTGCTTGCTCGCGCTCACGTCGAGCAGCGCCGCTCGTACCTGCTCGTCGATGTGGTTGCGCAGGTCGGCGAGTTCGGCGTGGTTCGCGTCCAGCAGCGCCTTCGAGGCGTCCTCGTCGCCGCGCAGGCGTGCTTCGCGGAAGAGGGGAAAATTGAGCGTGCCCATGGCGACGAAGTCGCCGTGCGTGCCCACCTGGTTCACCGTGCTGGTGCCGTAGTAGCTATTGAAGCTCAGCGTGGGCAACCGCTGGCTGCGATAGACGGCGTGCACGGCTTTAAACTCGACGGCCTGGTTTTGCAAATTTTGATAATCCTGGCGGCTCTTCAAGGCGAGCGCGCGCACCTCTTCCGGGGTTTGCTCGGCCAGGTCGCTATAGGGCGCGGGATCGGTGAGCGCGATCTGCTGCGCGGGATCGACGCCGATCTCGCGCTGGAGCAGGATCAGCTCTTTGGCCTGGCGGTTCTGGGCCGCGATCAGCGCCTGCTGCTGCGCTTCAAGCTGCACCCGCGCCCGCAACTCATCCAGATTGGCCACGACACCGGCCTGGTGCGCCGCGTGGACGTGATCGACGAGCACCTCGGCCTCGGCGACCAGGGCACGGGCGTTGTCCACTTCAGACTGGTCAGCAATGGCTCGCAGATAGGCGATGGCCACCTGCTGGACGACCTCGCCGCGCGCCGACATTTTGTTGAAATGCGCCGCCCGCTCCGCCGCGCCGGCCGCCCTCCAGCCCTGGATCACGGGGCCGGAAAACAGGATCTGGGTGAAGTGAATCTGCCCCTCGGTCAGGTCGTCGCGCGTGATCTCCGCGAACCCTGCGGGAATCTTGCCGCCGGGAAACAACGACGAGAACTCGGAGATCGTCTTGGGCCCGAAGCCGAGCGCGACCAGATTGTGCATGTAATAACCGGTGTCGCCGGTGAGCCAGATGGTGGGCAGAAACTCCTGCAGCGCCTCGTTCTTCTCGCCGTCGAGCGTTTGTTCGCCTTCTTCGGCTTCTTTCAAGCCCAGGTTGTTGCCGAGGCCGCGGCGGATGGCGTCGTCGAGCGAGAGCCGGAGCGGCTGGCTTGAGACCGGCTGCGCGGTGACGCTGCCGTAGAAGGGATTGGCCGCCGAGGTGGGGTTCTGCGCGCGCGAACTGGCCGCCCCGGCGCAGAGGACGATCGGGAGCAGGAGAAAAAGCGCAACCCTGGCGCTCAAGAACGCAAAATGATGGCGCGAATTCACTGTCCTTATTTTCTCAGATGAGGCTGGGGGCGGGAGGATGCAGCGGCAAGCGGGGTGAAACGCGAAAAAACGGCTGAAGGCCCGATTTGGTTTCGTTCCGACGTTCGTGCTATCCCAAGTCCCCAAAGGCTAGGGACCTGGGGCACCCGGCTTCGATGGAACAGATCGAGGCCATTTTGCGTATCAAGTCTCCATGCAGTACGTGGGTACATTAAGCTGGGGCATGGCGGCAGCACCTGCGGTGGCACCTGCGGTGCGGCAGACTTTTGGACGGGCTAAAGTGCAGGAAGCCGCAGCAGCTGCAACAGCGCGCGAGAGCGAGGCCTGCAGACTGGTTGAGGCGGGAGCGGATTCCCCAAGGCTGGCGCGGCAGGATGGGACCCGGTGCGCCGCGATTGCGGGCACACTCGAGGCCGGGCCGTCGGGCCGGGCAACATTGGCCAAGCACGCGGGGTCGACGGAGGTAAGAGCTCTGGAGCCGGAATGGGCCGAGATCGTCCGCCGCTCGATGAACGGCGACTCGGGCGCATGGGCCGAAATGGTCCGGGCGCATCAGAAGCGTGTGTATGGGCTCTGCTACCGCTTTACGGGCAACGCGACGGACGCCGAAGATCTGACGCAGGACGTCTTCCTGAAGGTTTATACGAATCTGAGCAGTTTTGACGCGGCGCGCGGCAGCCTGCCGGTGTGGATCACTACCATGACGCGGAATCTGCTGGTGGACAACTTCCGGCGGACGCGGAACCAGCGCGCGACGAGTTCCCTGGACGAGGGGTGGGACCAGACCGAGGAGCTGAGGCCGCATTTGAGGGCCGCCGACCGGCTGGCCGACGCGGGGCCGTCGCCGCACGAGGCGGCGGCGCGCAACGAGTTGAAGAAGATGGTGGAGAAGGCGCTGATGAGAGTGAGCGTGGATCTGCGCGAGGCGGTGATTTTGAGAGATTTGCAGGACCTGGATTACAAAGAAATTGCCCAGGTTTTAGAGATTCCCGAAGGGACCGTGAAGTCGCGCATCAGCCGGGGACGGGCGGAACTGGCGCGGCTGTTGGAACGTACAAAGAAGGAGGTGATGTAGCCATGACAGAGGGCACACACAATTCGGGCACGCTTCCTTGCATCGAGTGGGAGATGCTGCTGGCGGATGCACTGGACGGGCTGCTTAGCCCCCAGGAGGAAGCGCGGTTTATGGCGCACAAGGCCAGCTGCGCGGCTTGCGGGGAGCTGTACGAAGAGGCGCGCAAGGGCCGCGAGTGGCTGGAGTTTTTGTCGCCGGAGCCGGAGCCGCCGGAATGGCTGCTGGATAAGATTCTGGCGACGACGGGACCAGGCCATGCGGTGAGCGATTTGCCCGCGGCGGCGGGACCGAATGCGGTTCCAGCATTCGTACCCCCAGTGTGGCAACAGCAGGGATTCTTCGCGCGGATGCGGTCGAGCGCGCAGCCGCGGCTGCTGATGACGGCGGCGATGGCGTTCTTCTCGATTGCTCTGACGATGAACCTGGCGGGCGTGGAGCTGAAAGATCTGCGGTTGGCCGACCTGCGGCCGCGTGCCGTGCGGTCGTACATGGAACGGCAACTGAACATGGCTTCGGTGCCGGTGGTGCGCTACTACGACCACCTGCGGTTTGTGCACGAGGTGGAAGCGCGGGTGCGCGAACTGCGCGCCCGGAACGAGGACGAGGGCAGCGGCGGCGAGCAGCAGCAGAAGCAAACCCAGCCGGCGACGCCGGGCGAGACGCGGGAAATCAGGGACCGAGGGACCGAGGGAACAAGGGACCAAGGGACCAAGGGAACTAGGGACCAAGCTGCCCCAGCAGAAATCACGGGAACCGGCAGCGGCGCGGACGAGGAAATCCTGGAAACGTCGCTTACGTTTCCAAGAAGGTCGAAAGACACCAATGGGCAGTCCAGAGGCACCATGGTGCAAAGGTTGGAAAGGAGCACACCATGGATTGCGTAAACCATAGCGGTGTGAACGCGGCAGCGTATTGCCAGGGTTGCGGCAAGGCGCTGTGCCAGGCGTGCGTGCGCAAAGGATCGGGCGGACAGATTTTCTGCGAGCCTTGCTGGATGGCGTGGCAGAGCGCGCAACGGACCTATGTGCCGCCGCCCGTAGGCGGACCCAGCCCCGGACTGGCAGCCGTGCTGGGCGCGATTCCCGGCGTGGGCGCGATGTACAACGGCCAGTTCGTGAAGGGCATGGTGCACCTGGCGATCTTCGCGGTGCTGGTGAGCGCGTCGCACGTCTTCGGCATATTCGGCCTCTTCGTGATGGGGTGGATCTTCTACCAGATGTTCGACGCGTACAACACGGCCAAGGCGCGGCGCGACGGCGATCCGCTGCCCGACCCGCTGGGACTGAACGAGGTGAGCAGTTGGTTTGTCACGGGCGGACGGCCGTGGCAGGGTCCGCCGCCGGTTGCGGGAACGGCGGGCGCGGATCAGGTGGCAAATCAGGCGCCTTATCAATCCGGCTACCAGGCTCCGTTTCAAGCCCCATTTCAGGCTCCATTTCAGTCCACCTATCAGGGGCCGTTTTCGGCGCCTCCGCCGGGACCCATGGGGCCGGGCTTCCCGCCGATGCCACCGATCCCGCCCATCCCGCCCATTCCGCCGATGCATCCGGCGTGTTGGCAGCGCCGGGAACCGGTCGGCGCCGTGATTCTGATTGCCCTGGGCTTGCTGTTTCTGCTGGGGCAATTCCAATGGTTTTCCTGGCATGTGTTCCAGTACTTCTGGCCGCTACTGTTGATCGGGTTGGGGGTGTGGCTGATGGTGCGGCGCCTGCACGACTCGCAAGGCGGGCCACCGGGCGGGCCGCAGAATGGGTCGCAGGGTAACTCGCAAGGGGGTCAAAGATGAATCGCTACACGATGATTCGCAGATTGCGCGCTCCGGCGATTCTGCTGCTGATTGGAATCCTGGCGCTGCTGCACCAGATGGAAGTGATTCCGTACTTCTGGCGGTTGTTGTGGCCGCTGCTGCTGATCGTTCTGGGCTTGCTCCTGCTGGCCGAGCGGGCAGCGTTGGCATGGGAAGGCTACCCGCCGTTTCCCGGTGCGCCGGGGTGCGGCACGGGAAAGGGCGCGGGACAAGGAATGAATTCGGGAATGAATCCGGGAGCGAGCCCGGGAACAGATCCGGGAACGATTGCAGGCGCTCCGTTTCAGGGCGCAGGACCGGGCGCAGGTCAGGGCGCGGCAAACTCTGCGTCAGACGCAAGCGGGGCGCTTGTGTCCTCGCAGTGGCAGGAATTTGACGGCGACAAGAAGGGCGGACAGTCATGAGCAGCATGCCTCCGAATATGCCTCCAAATATGCCTCCGGGGGGCGGCGTGCCGCCGCCCTACGATTCGAAGACGCAATGGCGCGCGTATCGCGAACAGCAAAAGGCCGCGTGGCGCGCGCAACGCGATGCCTGGCGGGCGCAGCGGCATACGTGGAAGGCGAATTACATTGGCTTCTACGGGCCGCGCGTGCCGTCGGTGATCGGCCCCATCCTGCTGGTGGGCGCGGGCGTGATTGCGCTGCTGGTCATCAGCGGCCGTCTGGACGCGGGCGCGTTCTGGGCGTGGTATGGCCAGTGGTGGCCGCTGCTGCTGATCGGCGCGGGAGTGGCGCTCTTGGGCGAATGGGCGCTGGACATGCGCCGGAAAGTCCCGGTGCGTCGCAGCGGCAGCTTCATCGGGATTCTGATTTTTCTCGGGATTCTGGGCGCGATGGCAGCGGCGCACAACCACTTCTATATGGGCCCGTTTCACGGCGACTTCGGCGATGGCGACTTCTTCAACACCTTCGGATTGCCGGAGCACGACATGGATCGGCCATTGCTCAATACACAGGTTCCCGCGAACGCTTCCATCGATATTCAGAATCCGCGCGGGGATGTGAGCATCACGGCGAGCGACCAGCCCAATGTGACTGTTGAGGCGCACGAGGTGGCCTACGCCGGCTCCGACGAGGCGGCGAAGAAGATCTTTGACGCCGAGGCTCCAAGCGTGAAAGTGAACGGCGCCACGGTGACGATCCAATCGCAGTCAAACGACAGGGGCCGCGTGAATCTGTCGGTTGCCGTGCCCAGGACGGCGCACGTGACGGTCAACGCGGGATGGGACAATGTGACGGCCAGCGGATTGGGAGGGGGCATCGACATCACGGCGCGCGGCGACGTGCATCTGAGCTCGATCGCCGGTCCGGTGGTGGCGCACTTCGTCAGCGGCAGGCACGACGTCTTCGCCGCGCAGGATGTCCAGGGCGACATCACCCTGGAGGGCAACGTTGACGACATCACCCTGTCGGACATCAAGGGCGGAATCTCGCAGAGCGGCGATATTCCGGGCGATGTGTCGATGGCGAACGTGACCGGGCCGGTGCATCTGCACACCTCGGTGACCACGCTGGACGCGGCGGCGCTGCCCGGCGACCTGACCCTGAACGACGACGATTTGCGGATCGCCGGGGCCAAGGGACAGGTGCGCGTAACGACGCATTCCAAAGACGTGGATCTGAGCCGGATCGACGGCGACACGAGCGTGGAGGACCGCGACGGCGCCATCCGCATCGAGGTGGCCGGAACCTACAACGTGGAAGCGAAGAACAGCAAGGGCGACGTGGAGATTACGCTGCCGCCTGACGCCTCGGCTACGGTGAGCGGGCGAACACACAACGGCGATGTGGTGACGGATTTGCCGATCGCGTTCAGCGGCGGCGAGGACAAAGCGTTCACGACACGCATCGGCGGGGGCGCAGCGCACATTGTGCTCAGCACCGATAACGGCGATCTGCACATCCGAAGGGGATCGGCCGCTCCGGCTGCGACGCCCGCGCCAGCTGCAACGGCGGCTCCGAACGCGCCCAACGAACGCCATCTGAAGAGCTCGAAGACGCTGCCGGCGCAGCCGGTTACGCAGTAGATTGACCCACAAAGGAGTAAGGCGAATGACCGCGAACCGAGCTACTCGGTCTCAACGCGCGTGGGCACGGATAGCAGGTTTGATGTACTGGATTGTCCTGGCTGCCGATCTGGCAGGCATGCAACTCCACTCAACAGCCATGGGCAGGCCGCTGATGCTGGCCGGCTCATTGTTTACGGTGCCTCTTGCACTGGGTTTGTATTACGCAGTTAGGCCGGCGCAAGCCTCTCTCGCTGCAACTGCCTTACTTTTTCGCCTTCTGGAAGCGGCGCTTGGGTCGATGTCGAATGTGGCGGGGTTCATGGCCGTACGAACGCGGCTCGCCGATTCGAGCCTGGGAACGTCCCTGCTTCACATCGCCCATTGGGATGATACAACCGCATTTGCCGCATTCGTTTTCACTATCGGATCGACGATCTTCTTCTATTTATTTGTGAAATCCGGCTATATTCCGCGAGTTCTTGCTTGGTGGGGGGTGTTCGCGTCCGCGCTCGCCATGGCAGCCTGTCTGGTGCACCTGCTGCGACCCTCATTTCCGGCCATGACTATGCACCTGTGGATACCCATGCTGCTCGCCGAGACCTCGACAGGCTTGTGGCTGCTGATCAAGTCCGTCAAAGTCGCGGATTGAATGCCCGGACGCCGCTGATTGCGCTGCAAGCGCCAATGGGAACACTAAGCGGCTCCTGAGCCGCCGACTTTTTCCGCCGGGCTTCGGTAACGTGTCAACCAATCCAGACCGGCCCACTACAGCCGGTTTTGTTTTTTGCGGCTGGAGTTGTATGCTCCACGGCAGGGGGCTCGGGATCATGGTGCATGCGCCGGTCAGGGTGATCACCGTGGAGCGCGAGTATGGCTCGCACGGAGCGGAGTTTGCGCACGATTTGGCGGCGCGGCTGGGCTGGCGGCTGCTGGACTCGGAGCTGGTGACGGGCGCGGCGCGCATGGCCGGCGTAGATGCGAAGACGGCGGCGAAGTACGACGAGCGGCTGGACCCGTGGTACTACCGGTACGGCAAGATCTTCTGGCGCGATCCGGTGTATGTGACGGCGACGAGCGGCGAGGAGAAGATCTTCGACTCCGAACGCATGCTGGAGCTGATCCGGGAGGAGATTCTGGAGGCCGCGAAACAGGGCAACTGCGTGCTGGTGGGCCGCGGATCGGCCTGCGCCCTTGCGGGGCAGCCGGGATGCTTTCACATTTTTGTGTACGCCACGGCCCGCGCGAAAAAGGAGTGGTTCGCGCGCGCGTTTCCCGAGCGGGCGCAGCATGCCGAGCAGCATCTGGCGGCCTTCGACCGGCGGCGCGCGGCCGTGATCCGCAGATTCTACCAGCAGGAGTGGTGCTCACGCGGGCTTTATCACATGCTGCTGAATTCGTGCATCGGAACGGAAGCGATGATTGCCGCTGTGGAATGCGCGGCGGGATTGTGCGCGAAGGGGTTGCCCGCTGCGCCCGCGGAGTCTGCGGCGCGATGAGCCTTCCACGCGAAGCTCGCTACTTGGTACTCAAAGCATATGCCGGCGTAATGGCCGAAAATGTAGCGCCGGTCTCCTGACCGGGGTCCCCAAGAAACGTTTTTGTTTCTTGGGGTGGCTGACCGGCTGTCGTGCGGGCGTCCACGCCCGCACCGATCACAGGGCGATTGCGGGTTCACGAGGCCTGAGCGCTACACGGCGGTGCGCGCGACGCGCGCGCCGATGCGCGTGAAAACCTCCCAGGGAATGGTGCCCGCGGCGCGGGCGTGGTCTTGAGATGAGATGGTCTCGCCGCCCTGCGTGCCGATCAGGACCACCTCATCGCCGGCTTGGACGCCGGGAATCTCCGTGACATCGAGAACTGCCTGATCCATACTGACGCGGCCCACAAGCGGCGCGCGCTCACCGCGCACCAATAGGTGGAAGCGATTGCCAAGCGAGCGGTCGAGGCCGTCGGCGTAGCCCACGGCGACGAGGGCGAGGCGCATGGGTTCGGTGGCGACGAAGGTTCCGTTGTAGCCGACGGTGGCGCCGGCGGGCACGGAGCGGACGCCAACGACCGAGGATTTCCACGCCAGCACGGGCTGAAGCGCCGGGCGCGCGGCGGCGAGCGGGGGCGGGTTCGGATTGAAGGCGGGATCGAACTCCGGAACGACGCCGTAGAGCGCGAGGCCGGGACGGATGAGAGCCTTCATGCCGTGGCGGCCAGCGAGCTCGGCGATGGGCTCGGCCTGGCCGGCGAGCAACGCAGCCGATGCGCCCACATTGAGCCACTCGGCAAAGAGCCCGGCGGCGGAGATGCGGGCGAGAACGCCGTCAAGGCAGGCGAGCTGCTCGCGCGTTACATCGCCGTCGGCTTCGTCGGCGGCGAAGAGATGCGTCATCGCGCCTTCAAGGCGAAGCGGCGAGCCGGGCGCGAAACGCGAAAAAATGCTGGAGATCTCGCCGGGCAAAACGCCCTGGCGGCTCATGCCGGTGTCGATCTCGAGATGCACGGGCACGGAGCCGGGCGCCGCGCCGGCGGCACGCGCGGCGGCTTCGAGCTCGTCGAGCTGCCACAGCTCCCAGGCGATGGGCGTGAGTTGAAATAGAATCGCGGCCGCGGCCTGGCCGCGCGCGATGCCGGACGTGA
>Ga0181539_1002457_pt1 | contig 18469 bp, 15 predicted proteins | sample PEATcosm2014_Bin_46_FD_119767 | JGI IMG/M metagenome (GOLD analysis project Ga0181539, IMG submission 119767) | Peatland microbial communities from MTU Mesocosm Facility, Houghton, MI, USA - PEATcosm2014_Bin23_60_metaG | ecosystem: Environmental > Terrestrial > Soil > Wetlands > Peat | place... | reverse complement strand
TGCGCTGACAAACGCCCGGATCGGCCTTTCGCTTATAGCGGAGTCCCTGCCGTCCAACGTTAGCTTGCGGAGACTTCCGACAGCGCTCCTGACCTGAAGAGTTTCGCCGCAACAGACCGGCGCCGTTTTTCGCGAGTGGTGGCGGGAAGATGCCCCGCGGGCCTACTGCCAAGAGAAGCGCGCGATCGGAACGGCATCGTGGTTTTCTAAATCGCGCTAGCAGGACGCGCCCGCGGAGTCCTGAACCTAGCGAAAAAACAATCACTCGATCACCAATCAACGTCTATTGGCAGACTTTCGTATCCATTCATAGAGCCGGACATTGCAGTAGTTTTGCTGGCTGATTTGAGTCGCTCACACTCCAGAAGTCCCAGTGGCACTGCAGAAATCGCACACTCACGTTTATTGCTGGGGGGCTCGCACGACCCCGAGTAAACCCCGCTGGAGTCCGTGACTGTGCCCATCAGCGCGTTGAGTTCTGGCCGCGAATCTTTCGCGCCGGATTAGCCAACGTCGACATATTCAGGGGCAACTGCCAGGCCCCGAGCGGTGCAGTATGCCCTGAGGTCGCGCAATTGCAGATCACGGCTTTGGTCTTTTGTGCTGACTCTGGCGTATACGGCAGCGCGCAATAGGTTCCTCCCGCGGGGAAATTGGAGACAGATGGTCCTCTGCCTTAATATTTACGGCCCCAAGTGCAAAAGAGGTTAACAGGTCTGATTACGCAAACCTGATTTTCGGTGAGCTTTGGCGCGCGCTTTGCTACTCTGCTCCTTGACGGGAAATCCTGGCACATGTCTACCGGGAGAACGGACTAAATGCACCAGCTCAAAAGATTTCTTTTGACCAAAGTTCTACTATTCATTCTTCTTGCCGTCTTCACCTTGGCGGCCATTGGATGCGGAGGAACCAGAGCTACGGCGCCGCCAGCTCCGGAAGTGAGAGTCGCCCCCGTGGTCCAGCAGGATGTTCCTGTGTACAGCGAATGGGTGGCCACGTTGGACGGCTACGTGAACGCCCAGATCCGACCCCAGGTCTCAGGCTACATAATCAAGCAAGACTACAAAGAAGGTTCGCTCGTCCGCAAAGGCCAGGTGCTGTTCGAAATAGATCCGAGGCTCTTCAAGGCGGCCCTCGACCGCGCTAAGGGCGACCTTATGCAGGCGCAAGCGCAACTTGGCAAAAGCACGCTTGATGTGGAACGCGACACACCGCTTGCAGAGGGCAAGGCCATCGCTCAGAGTCAATTAGATAACGAGATTCAGGCCAAACTCGGTGCCCAGGCCGCCGTCGAGTCGGGCAGGGCGGCCGTCGAGCAGGCGGAACTCAACCTCGAGTTTACGAAAGTTACCTCGCTGGTGGACGGAATTGCGGGAATTGCACAAGTCCAGCTCGGCAACCTAGTGGGACCCAATTCTGTCTTGACTTCAGTTTCACAAGTCGATCCCATCAAGGCCTATTTCCCGATCAGCGAACAGGAATATCTCCGCACACAGCAAAAGAGCGGTGCCAGTGCCAGCAGGCACGCTATCAGTTTTTTCGGAAATTCGCTCGAACTGATCCTGGCTGACGGCAGTATCTACCCTCATAAGGGCAAAATCCTGCTGGCCGACCGGCAAGTGGATCCAAGCACGGGCACGATTCGCATCGTTGCTGCCTTTCCCAATCCCGGCAACATTTTGCGCCCTGGCCAGTATGGACGCATGCGTGTTGAAACGAGCATGAAAAAAGGTGCTCTGCTGCTGCCTCAGAGCGCCATTGCGCAGTCGCAGGGAAGCTATCAGGCGGCAGTTGTCGGCAGCGATCACAAAGTTAGCATGCGCACCGTGAAGCCCGGCGAGACGGTCGGGACAATGCGGGTGATTGACGAGGGCGTCAAGCCGGGGGATCAAGTTGTAGTAGAAGGACTGCAAAAGATCAGGGAAGGAACTCTGGTTACTCCCAAGCCCGCAGATCTTTCCGGGGAAGAGCACTGAGCTATGTCAAAGTTCTTCATCAACCGTCCGATCGTGGCGATGGTGATCGCGATCCTTACGGTAATTGTGGGGGCAGTGACCATCGCGAGCCTGCCAATAGCGCAATTTCCTAGCATCGTCCCGCCGGAAATTAGATTGCAGGCCACCTACGTTGGTGCGGACGCACAGACCCTCGAGCAAGCCGTGGCCACGCCAATTGAGCAGCAGATTAACGGCGTGGACAACATGGACTACATGTATTCGTTAAACGCCACGGCTAACTCGCAGACCACCCTGATCGCGAACTTCGACGTGAAAACGGACCCGAACCAGGACCTGATCCTGACCCAATCACGCGAGCAACTGGCCGCCAGTCAGCTTCCGCCCGAAGTGAACAACTATGGGATCACCATCAAAAAGTCAACCACCGCGCCGCTGATGATTGTCTCCTTGTTCTCGCCGCACGGCACTCACGATGCGAAGTTTCTGGCCAATTATGCCTACATCAACCTCAACGATCCGGTCGCACGCTTGTACGGTGTCGGACAGACACAGATTTTCGGCGCGGGGCAGTATGCCATGCGGCTGTGGGTAAAGCCTGACCAACTGGCGAAGCTGGGCATCACCGTCACTGAGATCGTCAACGCGACCCAGGTGCAAAACACGGTGAATCCGGCTGGTCAAGCCGGCGGCGAACCAGCTCCGACGGGCCAGCAGTTCACGTATTCCGTTCTCGCTCAAGGCCGCCTGACGTCGCCGGAGCAATTTGAAAACGTCGTCATCCGTGAAGCTCCGGATGGCGGAATCGTCCGTGTGAAAGACGTCGCCCGGGTCGAACTGGGCGCGCAGGATTACAGCATTCTCAACCGCTTTAATGGCCAACCCGCTGCAGGCATCGCCGTTTACCAGTTGCCCGGTTCCAATGCGGTCCAAACGTCCGCCGGCGTCCGCAAGTTGATGGCCGAGATGAAGCAGCGCTTCCCGCAAGATATGGAGTACGTCGTATCGCTTGACCAGACGAGCGCCGTGACAGAAGGCATGAAGGAGATTATTAAAACTCTTTTGATCGCCTTCGTGCTGGTCATCCTTGTGGTCTACCTCTTCCTGCAAGACTGGCGCGCCACCCTGATCCCGATGCTTGCCGTGCCGGTCTCGCTGGTTGGCACGTTTGTTTTCTTCCCGCTGTTCGGCTTTTCCATCAATACCCTTTCAATGTTCGGACTGGTGCTGGCCATCGGCTTGGTGGTAGACGATGCCATCATTGTCGTCGAAGGCGTACAACGCCACATCGAGGAGGGGTTGGCTCCCAAGGATGCGGCTCGGCGGGCTATGGAAGAGCTCTCTGGACCAGTCATCGGGATCGCCCTGGTTCTTTCGTCGGTCTTCGTGCCGACGATCTTTATCCCAGGCATCACCGGACGGCTCTACCAGCAATTTGCCCTGACCATTGCGATCTCAGTGGTGCTCTCGGCTTTTAATGCCCTTACGCTGAGCCCAGCGCTGGGCGCGCTACTGCTCCGGCCGAAGAAGGAAAGCCGCGGGCTACTGGCCAGATTTTTCGCTTGGTTCAATCATGTTTTCGGGAGCGGCACAGCACTCTATCTGCGGCTGTCCGGCACTCTGATCCGGAAAGGCGTGTTGGCGCTGGTGATGCTCGCGGCTTTCGGCTTCGCCGGGGTGTTCTTTGGCCACCTCCTACCATCAAGCTTTCTACCCGATGAAGACCAGGGCTATGCCTACATCAACATGCAACTTCCGAATGCGGCTTCGCTTGAGCGGACAGCCGCGGCATCGAGAGACGTTGAGAAAATCCTGAGCGCCACGCCTGGGGTTCAGTACTACAGCAGCGTCATTGGCTTCAGCTTGCTGAGCTATGTCCGAACCAGCTACAACGCCTTCTATTTCGTCGCTCTGAAGCCATGGAGCGACCGCGAAACCAGAGCGGAACAGTATCAGGAAATCAAGGCGCGCCTGAACCAGCAACTCAGCAAGCTTCCGCAAGGGACCATTTTCAGCTTCTCACCGCCAGCAATCCCCGGAGTCGGCACCTCCGGCGGATTTCAGTTCGTGCTGGAAGACCGTGCAGGAGGGAACGTGCAGTTCCTGGCAAACAACCTGGCCACGTTCATGGCGGCGGCTCGGAAGCGTACCGAAATTGGCACGATCAGCACTACGTTTCTACCGAGCGTGCCGCAACAATTCGTGCAAGTGGATCGGGAAAAGGTACTGAAGCAAGGAGTGGCCATCAGCGATGTTTACCAGACCATTCAGGCTTTCATGGGCGGGCTGTTCATTAATTACTTCAACGATTTCGGCCGCACCTGGCAGGTATATTTGGAAGCGGAAGCTCCTTACCGGTCGGACGTGGCGAACGTAGGGCAGTTCTACGTGCGCAACAACCGAGGGGAAATGGTGCCGCTTTCCGCGCTGACAAAGTTCGAATCGCGGGAGGGCCCTGAATTTACGATGCGCTACAACGAGTACAGGTCAGCCCAGATCAACGGCAGCGCTGCGCCCGGCTACAGCGCAGACCAAGCCACGGCGGCCATGGAAGACGTCTTCAAACAGACGATGCCTGGCGAGATGGGCTTCGATTATATGGGTATGTCTCGCCAAGAGCAGAAGGCACGGCAAGGGCTCCCGGCTTGGGTCATCTTCAGCTTCTCGCTGCTGTTTGTGTTTCTAATCCTGGCGGCCCTCTATGAAAGCTGGTCATTGCCTTTCAGTGTGTTGCTGAGCACCCCGGTTGCGGTATTCGGCGCCTTTGGAGTGTTGTGGCTGCGCCGGGCGGTGCTCAGCGCTTTCTATCCGGCTTACATGGTGCAAATCGAAAACGACGTTTATTCCCAGATCGGTTTGGTAATGCTGATCGGCTTGGCTGCCAAGAACGCAATCTTGATCGTCGAATTTGCCAAGGAACAGTACGAAAAGGGTAAGCCTCTGATGGATGCGGCACTTGAAGGAGCCAGGCTTCGCCTGCGGCCGATCCTGATGACCTCTTTGGCGTTCATTCTGGGTTGTGTGCCGCTGTGGACAGCAACAGGCGCCGGTTCGGTGGCCCGCCAGATTATGGGTACAACCGTAATCGGTGGCATGGGGGCCGCTACTGCGATCGCCATCTTCATCATTCCGGCACTATTCGTCTTGGTCGAGCATCTGGCAAGGCGTAGCAGCGGCGACGTACCCGGCCCTGCTGCTGTCCCAAAGCCGAGTCCATCTGAGGGAGACTAAAGTGACAAAACTAACAGCCCTCTTGCTGATTATGCTCCTGAGTGCGGGCTGCGCTGTGGGGCCGAATTATAAGAGACCGAGCGCAGACGTTCCGGGTACCTACCGTGGAGCTATTCCGCAAGAGGCAGCGCAGCCTGCGGCGGAATCGTTCGGAGACCAAAAATGGTGGGAAGCGTTTCAAGACAAGCAGCTTCAAGAGCTGATCCACACGGCTCTCCAGCAGAATTACGATGTTCGCATTGCGGCCACGCGAATCCTGGAAGCCCGGGCACAGGTAGGCATTACACGCGCTGACCAGTTGCCGACGATCGGTGCTGGAGTTGGCGCTAATAATCAACAAGTTGAGATCACAAAGACTTACCGTCAATACGATACGAGCGCAACCCAAGTGGGTCTCGCGTTGGCCTGGGATCTCGATTTTTGGGGGAAGTACCGCCGCGCCACCGAAGCGGCGCGGGCAAATCTGTTGGCAACAGAATGGGCGCACCAAGCGGTAATCAGCACACTGGTGAGTGATGTTGCCGCAGCCTACTTCCAGCTTCGTACGCTCGACCTGCAACTGGAAATCTCGCGACGAACGCTGGCTTCGCGCCAGGACTCGTTGCGACTCACGCAAATGTTGGCAAACGGTGGGGCTACATCCATGCTCGACGTCCGGCAGGCGGAGCAGTTGGTGTTCACTGCGGCTGAAACCATTCCCGATCTGGAGCGGCGCATCGAGCAGCAGGAAAACTACCTCAGCACGCTTCTGGGAAACAACCCCAGCCCGATTGCGAGGGGAAGGAAACTGACTGAGCAACCACATGTGCCCGAGATTCCGGCCGGGCTTCCCTCCAGCCTGCTGGAGCGACGACCCGACATTCGAGAGGCAGAAGCACAGTTGATCGCGGCCAACGCTCAAATTGGAGTAGCGAAAGCAGCGTACTTCCCGCAAATCAGCTTGACCGCGAACGCGGGGTATCAGAGCTCGGCACTCACCAGCCTGTTCAGTGGCCCGGCCGGATTGTGGAGCTTCGGAGGATCCGTATTACAGCCCGCCTTTGCCGGCGGGAGCATTCGTTCCGGCGTAAAGTTGGCTGAAGCGCGTCAACAGGAAGCACTGCTGATCTATCGGCAGACGATCCAGCAGGCTTTTCGTGGGGTCTCAGACGCGCTTGTCGAGTATCACAAGGACTGGGAGTTCCGACAGCATCAGCAGCAACTGGCAGTCTCAGCTCAAGACGCGGCGCGACTTTCCGAGATGCGGTATCGAGGCGGAGCCGCCAGTTACCTGGAGGTGCTGACCAATGAAACCAATTACTTTGCCGCCGAACTGGGACTGACTCAGGCTCAGTTGAATGAGCTCCTAGGTCTGGTTCGCATTTACAGAAATCTCGGCGGCGGCTGGCAGCAGTAGGCGGTCCAGCTTCCGCGCTCAGTTCCTGACGTGGGCAGGGCCTGAAACGCAACGTTCGACGTCGCCCAGAACCGCCCGATCAAATCACATGAATGCTGCTGGCACACAAGATGGCGGGCACGCAAGAGTTCGACGGATGCTCTCCCCCCATACCCAATCTCCCGGCTTGAGATCGAGTGTCTCAAGTCTTTCAAGATCAGCCTTTATCTCTTGGTACGTTTCATCTAGAACGTCCGTTGTTAACTATAATAATGGATGGAAGTCGCCTAATCGCACCTTAAACAAATGCCAAGCGATAAGCAGGACACACCCCCTGATTCCATTGCCGAATGGGTGAAAGCCCTCTTCGATGAACTGCACGATCCAAAAGTGTTCGAAGTTGTGCTCAAACCCGACATTCGCTCCGCGATTATAGAATGTCGGGGACGGGATTAATCCGCCGGCATAAACTTCCGGCGCCCTTCATCGCAGGTGTGTTCGCGAAGATGAAGAAGCTGGCAAATCTCGATGTCGCTGAGCGGCGCCGCAAGCAGCGCGGCCGGGTGCGACTGCTCGACTTTCATGGCAGTCGTGCCGGCTTTGAGGTTTCGACTGGCCCTGCTGGAAAAAGCGAGACAATGACTCTGCGCCGCCTCTGAACCGCATGGCGACACCTAATCATTGGACACGAAGAAGAGCACATCCAAAAATTAAGCCGTTATACTACGTTATATGCTGCCGGTCTGGATTTTTGTGGTTTCCGCCATTGCTGCGTTCTTAAGTTCCATGTCGGGCGGAGGCTCGTCGGTGATCGCCCTGCCTATCTTCTTGTCTCTCGGAATTTCGTTTCCACTGGCGACCGTCATGATGAAGGTTGCGAGCATATTCTGGTTGTTGCCCTCCTCATACAACTACCTGAAGGGCCGGACGGTCGATTGGCGCTTCTTGCTTTCTTTTGCTTCAGTCGGACTCGTTGGCGTATATCTGGGCGTGCTGATTGTGTTGCATCTCAATCAGCGCATTTTGAAGGCCGGTGTCGGTATCTTCATTACGGCCCTGGTGATCTATATGGCATTTAAGAAAGACGCTGGGATCAAGACCGCTGCCGTATGTTCCCGAAAACGCGAGCCCCTGGCCTACGGCATTGCTTTGCCAATGGGAATCTATGAAGGAGTGCTGGGCTCGGGGCATGGCATTGCTTTTAGCGCCCTCTCGTTTTACGCCAAAGGCTTCGATTTCATGGCGGCACTTGGCTATTACTTCAGTATTTCCTTCATCTGGTCGATCTTTGGCTCCCTCGTCTTGATATACAAGGGATACTTCAGCCTAGCGCTTATTGTTCCCGCCATCTTGGGATCGGTCCCCGGAGCCTACATCGGATCGAAATATGCAAGATACAAGGGAAACGGCTTCATCAAGATTGTCTTTCTCGTGATCGGGGGATTTCTTGGATTGAAGCTGACACTGGGATTTTGAACGGTTCGATTCGCATCTGCAGTGGTTCGCTGTTTGAAGCGGCCGACCCCACGGCAACCCACTCTGAGTGCTCATTATTCCTGCGGAAGCAGTACGAGTTTGCCCGTGACCTGAGACGTTTCCAGCATCTCATTGGCGCGAGGTGCCTCGCGAAGCGGAAACCTTGCTGCAATCACAGGCTGGATCTGCCGCGCCGATAGCAGCTCAAACAGTTTGGATAAGTCTTCGCGAAACCATTCTGGGTGTTCATCACGCAGAGTCTTGACGTTATACCAGGTGGATTTCTTCCTTGAGAGAAAAAACAAGTTGTTCTCCAAGGAGAACAGAAGCATAATCGCTGACGGCTGGGACAAAATGGAAATCCCCGTCAAGAGGCGAAAGAACGAGTTCATTGATTGTCATTGATAGGTTTGTGCAGCAGGCCGATTCTCCGGAACTTGCGCGGCGCAAGCCGTAGGCTACGTGTTCCCCGGGGCAAGACGGTTACTGAGAGGCTTGGCACCAAGCTGACCCCGAGATTTTCGGCAACCATAGCTTGAATCGTGCTCAACTGTTTAACTGTCCTATGCGAAGGGAAATCCAATCCCGCCTCTTCGAACAGCTTCTGGATGTAGGGTTCGCAGCCGCCACCCGAAACAAGAAAATTGCGCCGGCTGAGGGCAGCAAGGCTGATCTTCTCCCGCCGTGCAAAATCGCCGGCCGGGACCAACGCCAGCCATTCATCGTGCGTGACTTCCTGGCAACGCAGGCCCGGGACCGGCAGCGCGGCAAAGCCGACCTGTGCAACGCCGTTGAGCACCCAGTCGCGTACTTCGTCGTCCGTGCCCTCAAATAAGGAAACTTCAATACCGGGATAGAGCGCGTTGTATTCGCTGATCAATCGCGGCACGATGGTCGCAGCTAGAGTTGGGACCGAGGCCACCCGCAGCGTCCCCGTTTGCAAATGAGCCAGCCCTGAGACTTCTGCTCTCACCGCATCCAGGCCATCCAGAATCTTGCGCACATGCGGCAACACATGCGTGCCCGTTTCCGATAGCCTCAGACCGTTAGGGTTACGCACGAACAGGGCTGCGCTTAGATTCCTCTCCAGTGTGCTGAGGGCGTGGCTGGCGGCGGATTGGGACATTCCCAGACGGCGGGCCGCTTTTCGGAGCTTGCCTTCCGTTGCCAACGCGGCAAGCAGTTTTAGCGCCTGCAACGATGGTTCTATTTTCTTCATGTCAGTCGAAATATGGAATTAGAGCAGATCTTATCTTAATCCGGCTTTAGTTGGCCTTGGGTTCGGGGGCGGCGGGCGGCGCGGCATCAGGCAGTTCGTTGCGGATGGCGTCGTCGAGCTTGATGTTGTGCGACTCCAGCAGCGTACCGATGGCGCGTTCAAGCGAAACGCGGGACTTGATGTAGGTGCTGCGGGCCCCCACTTCGGTGGAGCGCGCCTGCGCCAAGTAGCCCTCATCCTGCACGATCATGAAATTAGTCGAGGCTCCCACCGACAGCTTTTGCATTTCGGCATCGAGCAGTTGTTCCTGGAATTGCCGGGTGCGGACGGCGGCGACATAGGCCGAGCGCGAGACCTGGAGCGCGGTGTAGGTGTTGGTGATTTCGTCGCGGATCTGGTTTTCCAGTTGTTGCAGGCGGCCCTGCATCTGCCGGAGCTGAATCTCGTCGCGCGCGGCGTCGGTCTGGGCGACGCGATTGCGGAAGGGAACGTTGAGCTGGACGCCGTCTTCGTAGAGGTGGCTTTCTTTGCCGGCGGCTATCGAGGTCGGCGGCACGGGCGGGGCGACCCCGATGGTGGAGCTGCTGCCGATGTTGGCGAGAGTCATGGCCGCGCCGATCAAATCGATTTCCGGACTGACCGCATTGCGCGAGGCTTTGACGGTGATTTCGGTGTTTTTGACCTGGATGGCGGCCTGGGCCAGATCAGCGCGATTGGCCAAGCCCTGCTGCGTCAGCTCAGCCAGTGCGGGAGTGTCGTCGGGTTCCGGAACGATGATGATATCGGTGGGGACGATGCGCACGGCGGCGAGTGCGGCGTTGCCGGTCCTGTTGCGCGAAATGACGCTCTTAAGGACGGCCTCCTGTTGCACGACGAGTCCTTGCGCGCGCGTCAGATCGAGTTCGATGGAGGAGACCAGCGCTTGCGCGCGCGTCAGCTCAAGCGGGGCGAGCGTGCCGACCTCGACCTGGATTTCGTCGTCCTGGTAGAGTTGGCGGGCCGCGGCCAGCGTCTCCTGCTTTACCTTGACGTCTTCGTTCAAGCCCACCAGATCGTAATAGAGGCGGCTAACGCCGAAGATGAGATCGCTGAGCTGCTGGCGAAAAACCAGGCGCGAAACCTTGATGTTGTTTTGCGCGATGAGGATGAAGCGGCGATTGAGATCGACTCCCCAGCCGCGCAACAACGGCTGCATCACGCTGCCGACGACGTTGGGGTGGCGAAAGGGATCGGGACTGGAGGCTAAATAGTTGAGAAGGTCGATGGCGTTGTTGGAACCGACGAGGAACTGCGCGCCGGTGCTGATGCCCTGCTGCAAGGTGAGATTGCCGAAGGTGTTGTTGGTGCTGACGGACTTGACCGGCGGAGTGGAGATGGATTGCAGATGCATCCAGGCCAACTGCCCCACGAGTAACGGATCATAGAAAGGGACGGGCGGACCCGGCGAGAACGTGCTGGTGCCCTGGAGCGAAAGATTAGTGGTGGCTTCGGTGAGCTGATTGACATCGAAGACATTGGCGACGGTGGAGGCAATGGGACTGACCGAACCGGTGCTGGCCGCACTGTTGAGCAGAGGGCTGCCCGGCCCACCGATGCCGACCGGCGACTGCGCGACGGTGAGCGGCAGACCGCGGGTGACGCCTCCACCCTTGGCGCGGATGACATCGGTGTTTGCCATGGCGATCTGGTAGCGCTGCTGCTCAACGTCGAGATTGTTCTCGATTGCCAGCAGGATGGCGTCGTGCAAAGAGAGATAAAGTTTTCCCTGGTGGATCAGGGCCGAGAAGCGAGCGGTGTTGCGCAGAACGAGCGGAGGAACGAAGTGCGGAATGTAGGCGCCGAGGAAAGCGTGCTGGCCTAATCCCTGGGCGGATTCGGCAGCGGGAGTGGCTGTGGACTCTTTCGCGCTCTGCAGGCCGGTGGAGAGCCGCGGTTTGGCATAGCGCTGCTGGAGTTGGTTTTCCGCTGGTTGCGCGGTTGGTTGCTGCGCGGCTGCGAGCGACGGCAGGGCCGCGCAAAGCAGCAAAAACGCCGGCGGCAACACATATGAAATTGTTCTCATCTCGCCTTCTAAAGTCCTTCCCTGAATCCTGTTCTGGATCGCCTCTTCAAGGCAGATCCTTCGCTTCACCACCCCAGCTTCCATTACCCTGGGATTTCCATTTTGCGTCCCAGAACGAGCGCAGCGTACACATTGCGTAACACCTGGTCAATGACCGCGGTCACAATTCCTTGTTCCCCTCGGGTCCCATGCGATGATCACGGCTAAGCTGCTCCATCCAGGGCACCTGAAAACCCGAAAACGGAGCACCTTGAAGCAAGTTTTCCGACACCTCTCTTTCTCCCTTCTTGATTTCTGGTTGTTCGCCTGCCAGCCGCCAGCTTTTATCCGACCGGCAGCGACAGCACGGCGATCCGCCGCACCATGCCGCCAAACAGCCGCCGCGTAAGATGGCTCTCTGCCAACAGCAGCCAATAATAACGTGCGTGCTTCACCAGTCGTCCACCTGTCTTAATCAATCGCTGTTGCAGGCTGGTCAGCGACCAGTCCTCGATTCGCTTGGGCAGGGCCAGTCGCCGCCACAAATTGCCCAGATTGTAGGCCAGCAGGCTCAACGCCAGCCGCACCTGGTTGCTGCGAAACCGATGACAGCTCAGCCGTGTCATCTTCACCGCCTGCTTGCCTTCCCTGATCCACTGCTCCGCCTGGCCGCGTTGGTTGTAGAAGCGCACCACCGCACGGTTCCTGAGCTGCGTGTTGGTCACGATGAACCCCACCCTTGGGAACAGCTCTCCGGCATGGAACTCTACCTTGGCGACCACGCGGCGAGCAGTTTTCCAACTGGCCGCCTGGTACAGGAACCCCTTGTACCATATCAGTGGTTTATTACTCGGGCGGCCTACTGGCCGACTCAGCAGTTCCTCAATGTCCCGCATCAGGCTGTCATTGGCCGGAAGCCGAATCGCGTACTTCACCCCGCGCTCTTCCAGCGCCTCATAGATTTCCGGCTTGGCAAAGGCGGCATCGGCCCGAAACCACACTTCCTTGCCCACCTGCTGTTGCCGTTCGATCTCCGGCAACAAAAGTTCTTCCCAACCCTCGGCGCTATGTACGTTGCCCGGCCGCAGTTTCGCGGCTACGCAGTCACCCTCACCGTTGAACAGCAGCAGCGGGTGGTAGCAGGTGGACTCAAAATGCCCGTTGTCGGCACTCTGTTCCTGTTCGCCATAGACTGGAATCTCGGTACTGTCCATGTCCAGCACTGCCCGCCACGACCACGCCATGCCTTCCACCTTCGCGATCATGTTCCGGTTCATGGAGCACAAACCGTTCAGGTTGCGGTCTTCGGGCAGCACTTCGGTATCGAACCAATGCAGGCGCGAAGGCAGAGCCGCGCCGCGATCCCAGATCTTTTTCGAGCCAATCAGGCGGAAGGTCGGGTCTTGGGAAAGCCGCTCGGCATCGTTGAGGTCTTCATAACCTGCCAAGCGACTGTAGATGGACTGGCGCAACAGGTCCGGCAGGGCTAGTTGTGTATTCTTGCCGTGACGAGCATCAGTTAGGTTGTCGGAGATAAGCTGGCTCAGCCCGAGACGTTCATCAAGCTCTCGAACTAGCAGCCAGCCAGCGTCGGAAGTGACTCGTGATCCTTGGAAATCAACCTTGAGGAAGGAGCTAAAAGAGAACTGAAATGGCCGATTCTGTGTCTCACCCACTGGGTGCAGGCCTCCGGTGGAACGTTCAGGTCTTCAGGGCCGCATAAATACAGGTTCTTTCGACATCATAAGCGGAATCAGTCAGAGTTCAAAAAGGAAATGCGGGGTCAGTGATCTATTCGTTCGATTTGACTCATGAAACAGTCTACCGGCAAAGTTGATCCATGAAAACCACAAGAATCGGCATTATCGGCGACTACAACCCTGAGTATCCACTCCACCTAGCCACCGACGACTCAATCCGGCACGCTGCTCAGGCTCTCGGGCAGCCCATCGAGTTTGAGTGGCTCGCAACTGATCTTCCGCACGACTACTGCGGCTACCGAGGTCTCTGGTGCAGCCCGGGAAGCCCATATCGCAGCCTAGAAGGCGCCCTCGAGGGCATTCGCTATGCTCGCGAGAACGGCGTACCGTTTCTCGGCACCTGCGGTGGCTTTCAACATGCTGTGCTGGAGTTCTCGCGTAACGTGATGGGTGTGGCCGATGCCGCGCACGCCGAGTATGACCCACAGGCTACCACGGCTGTCGTGCACCGGCTCACCTGCTGATTGGTAGGAAGGGACGGGGAGGTTCAGTTCAAAGGAGGATCTCGAGCGGCACACTACTATGGGGATGAGCGCAGAGTAGAGACCTACCGCTGCAGCTTCGGCATGAACCCGACTTACCAGGAGGCCATTGAAACTGCTGGACTGATCATTACTGGACGCGATGCGGACGGGGAGGCGAGAATCATCGAACTGCCCTCGCACCCTTTTATCTAGCAACACTGTTCGTGCCACAAGCGAAATCGTCGCTGGCTGCACCCCATCCGTTGATGGTGGCCTTCTGCAAAGCGGCGTTAAAAGTTGCGGTACCGCAGTAAACCTATGAGGCATTGGATCACTGTGGAGCTAGCAATTTGGACGTATCTCGCTTGAAGTTCTCGGCAGCACCTGCAAGACTGAGGATATGGGCCGCTTCGCCTCAACCGTTGAATTCTATGCTCGCTACCGGGAGCCGTATCCGCCAGAGTTCTTCAAGCAATGTGCTCAGCAGATCGCCTTGCGCGGCAACGAAACCTTGCTCGACGTTGGCTGCGGCCCCGGCCTGCTTGCCATCGGCTTCGCCCCTTTTGTCGGGCGCTGCACGGGGCTCGATCCAGAAGCTGACATGATCGCTGCGGCAAAGGCTGCGGCGGCGGAAACGGGCGTCGAGCTTTCCCTGATTCACGGTCGCATCGAGGAATTCCCCACCGTTCAAACCCACGATGTCGTTACCCTTGGCCGTGCACTTCATTTGATAGAACGTACTGCAGCCTTGTCCGTATTGGAACGGATTGTTCCGGACTCCGGCCGCATTCTGATCTGCGGAGCCTCCACTGCTGAGACAGCGGAAGCCGGTTGGGTAAAGTCCTATAAGAAAGTGTGCCGCGCCTGGACGTCAAGGCCGGATGAGAGGCGAGGGAGCGATGGAACGGAATGGTTCGCGGACTCGTGCTTCAGAGGACTGGGCAAAACGTCGGTCACCGTATGGCATCAGGTCACTATTGCTGACTTGGTCGGGCGGGCGCTGTCCAAGTCGAGTACATCGTCTCAAATTCTAGCCAAAGGACAGGCGAGATTTGAGGCGGAGATCGCGGCCGCGCTCGAACCCTTCATGCAGGATGGAGTCTTACAAGAGCAGATTGTTGCCCGAGCTTCGATCTTCGGTCGCCGATGATTCACATTGTGGGTTTCGCAGCCCACGGAGCCCGCGAAGCGCTCGAACCGGCGCCGGCGATAGGGCTCTAGCCTGGGGTCCGCCTTGCGACCATGCATCGCGTCAAGGGACTTGAGTTCGAGCACGTTATCATCGTCGCGGCAAATCAAGGAATTCTCCCATTGGACGCCGCGGTAGTCGATGCCGAGGACGCAGTGGCTAAGCGAAATGCCGATACCGGCGAGCGGTCACTCCTTTATGTGGCATTGACCCGCGCCCGTCGGTCCGCAACGATCACTGGCCTACGGTCAGATGAGTCAATATGTGGCAACGGCGGCCCAAGACGCTGCCGGCAATCGCGTTCCGGAGAGCAGCCGTAAAACCTCGCGTATTGCGAGATCCCCAGGCACTGCATAGTGCAGTAAACGATGAAGGTCTTCAGAACATGACCGGTGCGCTCGGGCCTAGTCAGCAGGCCTGGTACCCGACGTGCTAGGTTTGGATTATATGGCGAATGATGGCTGACTTCGCAACCTTCGGTGGTCTGGGAATTCTACCGCGTCGCTCCGTTAAAGATGACCTTTCGAAAGTGACGTCGCAGCTCACGCTCTCTATCGTCACTGGCATTCATCAAAATCTCAGAAGCAAAACCAGCGCAGAAATCGGCAGCTTGTAATGAATCGTTCGAGTCTGATGTCGATTCCGAAATCCTCGGAGTCGGAAAGTTGCGCGCCAATACATCGCAGGAAAGGATCATCTCGTTCAGCATTGCTGCACTCTTAGGGTGCTCATTATCGAACACCCGTTCAATCTTGCCAAATTCGGATACCAATCTGCGCCGGTGGGGCGAAAGGAATAGTTCGTTCGTGCTTGCCGCTCTACCAAGGTCGTCAATATCAAAAGCCGCATGAGCACGTGCGGCGAACACGGTTGCATCCAATTTCTCAGTGTAATAAACGCTCTACTTGTCTGACATTATCTATAATTTATTCAATAAATAATTGACAATGTCAGAGACGGCGGCGATGATAGCGCCCGGGAGTTGATTATGCCAGACGGTGATCGGTTCGAGTGGCGACTGAGAGGCAAAAAGTGGCGAACTGTTTTTCGCCTCCTTATCGAGCAGTGCCGATAAGCAACTCGCAGCGGAAGAGGCCGTGAAGGGCGTCGCCGCGTACCTTCGGGATCACGCTGACATTCCATGCAACGGACTGATAAATGCAGTCCATGAAAGCTTGTCCGCCCCTCAGCTGCCGATTCTGCCGCCAGAATCTGGACTTGGTGCTACTGGATTGATGCTGCAGCTCGATTCAATCGTCAGGGCCAGTCAGTACTCCGAAGCCGCCCAACTTGCCCACCGGTCAGCATGGAAAGTCTTCATGCGGCTCGATGACAAACGGCATCATTTGAGTCAGGAAATTGTGGCGGCAGAGTTTGCGGGCGAACTGAGCTGCGAGATTGCCGAACGTCGCTGCATCGGTGTAATGCGGGACCAGATTATGGAAAGGACCCATCGCAGTCTGGAAGAGCAGGTTTCTAACGAGCTGTCGCTGCAGGACTGCATTCGCAAGATAGGCCAGCAGTTTGGGAAGCAGTTGATGGCCGGTCAAGGGCTTAAACGAATACACGCCCCCAAGCGATTGCATGCTGGCAAGGAGTTCACCGCGGACGATTTGCATAAGCCATTGGCAATCAATATGGACCTACGATGAATTATGAGACGCAATACACGTTTAACTTTTCGCAGCCCGGCCATATCCACTGGACTTGGAACCGTCGCGAGCGACAAATCGAAGTCCCTGAAGAACCCGTCACCTTTATGATCAATGACGACGCAATTGCAAGGGAGTTTTCAATGGCGGTCGATCCTGTGCTCGCCGATGCGCTGGATATCGCTGTTGACGCCCGCATGGCTGATCGATTGGCGTTGCGTGAGCAGTTTGTAGATAACGAACACGTCCGTTGCCATCGCCGTCTCCGGATCACTGCAGCCGTACGTAATCCCGAATTGTGGAATGATGCTTTAATTCAAAATGGTTTGGTGGAAACGCTCAGCTTCCTCACCCAGGATTCTTGGGAATTCAAGTTCGTCAAACGGGACTTCGGCAGAAAGTCGGATGCGCAGCAGCATCTGTTCGGGCCTTGTCAATTGAGAGATCCTGACGTAGGACTGTTCAGTGGTGGCCTTGATTCATTCGCGGGTACCTGCATCCAGTTCGCAGAAGAATCGAGACGCCACTTCGTTTGCGTTTCTGCGTCTCCGACCAACATTCATTTGGGCTTTCAGAGAAGGCAATTCCACCATTTGCTCGAACAATTCGGACAGCAGGGCACGCATGTCTCGGTGCAATACTGTATGCGCGGTGCAGCAAAGACTCTTCAAGAACCATCGCGCCGGACGCGCGGCTTTGTTTTTCTTCTGCTAGGTGCCGTCGTCGCCTTGAGCGCTGGTTCAGATCGGCTCCACGTATATGAGAACGGCATCGGAGCTATCAACCTTCCATACGATTTATCACAGGTCGGGACGGACACCACGCGTGCGATGCATCCCCGGAGCTTGCGCAATGTAGCACTCCTAGTTTCCCAGGTTGTAGGTCGTCCCTCTGCAATAGAAAACCGCTCGATGTTTGTGACGAAAGTCGAGATGTGTCGCCATCCGGCGGTAGCTCGGGCGGCCGCTGGAATTGCTCATACTTTCTCATGTGACGGTCCAAGACATTCGGGAGAACATTGCGGATTTTGTACCTCCTGTCTACTGAGACGCCATGCACTAGAACAGGCGAATCTGGCTGAGTTCGATCATCGTCTGTATCTGAACGATTGTGTCAGTCCGGAGTGGCATCCAAAGCGACGCCAAATACGAGGCTTGCTGGCAATGACTTGGCAAGCATCACGCCTGCGCCGGTGTCTTTCATCAACTGCCGAGTGGCGTAACGTCATGCTGGAATTTCCCGAGTTGCAACTGGCTGTTGTCGAACTAACGTCGGAGCGGAATCGCCCTGATGTACCAGAGGAGATCATCCGACTATACCGGAAGCATGTTGCCGATTGGTTCAACTTCTCAGCATTGCAGCATCTGCCGATGCAAGTTGCTGCGTAGCGCGCAGTGGTAGGAGGAGAAGCATGGAAGAAATTCTGCAACAGCTCGATCCCCGAATGCTGGGTGCACGCCTTCAGGACGCGAGGAAAGCAGCGAACCTAACCCAGCAGCAGGTCGCAGACGAACTCACGGTGGCCCGGACTACTATCGTCGCCATTGAGAAAGGCGAGCGCCGCATTGCTGCAGGCGAACTAATCAGTCTCGCGCAGCTTTACCGACGACCGGTTTCCGATTTTGTTAGCCGTAAAGTAATCACAGAGAGCTTCGTTCCGCAATTTCGAAGCGCACAAGACTACGATGAGTCGATTGAGCAGGTTGGCTCGGACTTACAAACGCGAGCCGAGGACTTCGCCGAACTGGAACGTGTCACTGACATGTTGGCGCCACGCTTTTACCCGCAGCCTTATGAGATGAGTGGCGCGAGTCCGGAGCAGGTTGGGGAGGACATAGCCAACGCCGAAAGAGCACGCCTCGGGATGGGAGATGGCCCAGCTCCCGATCTTCGCGACAGATTGGCAAGTCAAGTGGGAATACGAATCTTCTACTTTCCGATGCCCGCAAAGATCGCAGGAGTGTTCGCATACAACGAGAACCTGGGGGCGTGCGTTGGAATCAACCTAAACCACCCCCGTGACCGTCGGAACTGGTCCCTCGCTCACGAGTTTGGCCATTTCCTGATGACGCGATATCAGTCCGAGGTTACTGTTCTGTTCACTAAG
>Ga0181539_1002454_pt1 | contig 18496 bp, 19 predicted proteins | sample PEATcosm2014_Bin_46_FD_119767 | JGI IMG/M metagenome (GOLD analysis project Ga0181539, IMG submission 119767) | Peatland microbial communities from MTU Mesocosm Facility, Houghton, MI, USA - PEATcosm2014_Bin23_60_metaG | ecosystem: Environmental > Terrestrial > Soil > Wetlands > Peat | place... | reverse complement strand
GGCCCCCTTCCACGCCTCAACTCGTTTTTCTTCCGGCACCGATATCAGTTCACGGAACTGGGCCTCATTTTGTGGCTTAACACGGATGTCTTCAATTGAAGACATTTGCTCGTTCACCCTTGCACTGCCGATCAAGTTGTACGCATAGGGTCGGCTGCCTGGAACAAATCCGACCGCCACGGCCGCCAATGGAAATCCGAACCCATCATCACGGAAACTACAGAACCAAAGGAAAACACCACCATGAATGGACGAAGAAACCCCCTCCCCAGGATCCAACCCATCACCCCCGCCACGTGGGGCGGCGTAAAGCCGCGTGGCGGCACGCCGCTATACGCGGTCCCGCCCTTTACGTGGCCCGCCACCGCCGGAATCCCGCCGACCCCTCTCCGCCTCAATTCCGCAATCCCCAATTCCGCAATCCGCAATCCCCCAGTGCCATCTGTCACCTGGCACCCGTCACCTGTCACACCGGCTTCGCCGGTGAACGACTGGCGCGCCCGCCTGCGCGCCCGTGTCGCCGCCATCGAGAAAACCGTCCCCGCCGACATCGGGTCCCAACTCTAACCATTCGGCGTCAAGGGCGAACGTCGGCCACCAGTGTCCGTCACCTTTCGGGACGCATTCTTTGATAAGCCAAGTCACCAGTTCCAGCGCCCATTCATTGAACGACATCCATCCGCCGACGCACATGGTGTTGATGTCGAAGATTTGCCGCTGGAATCAAACAGCGTTGCCGCTTCATCGGCTTGCGAAAGCTCGGTTTCTCAAAAATGGTTTCCGCCCGTACGAGTGTTGACTTTGGCTCGAAGTGCTTACAGCCTCACACATGCCTTTCGACCGCGAACAGATGAAAAACAAGGCAGCGGAACTTGCGGCAAAGGGGGTGTTCATTGGCACGTCGAGTTGGAAATACGAGGGCTGGTTTGGGCAGCTTTACACGCCCGCGCGTTACGAGTATCGGGGCAAGGTCGCCAAGACACGCTTCGAGCGGGATTGCCTTCGTGAATACGCCGAGGTTTTCAAAACCGTCTGTGTTGATGCCGCATATTACACGTTCCCCAGCGAGAAATTTCTTGAAGGACTCGCCTCACAGGTGCCGTCCGATTTCCAGTTCGGATTCAAGGTCACCGATGAAATCACCATCAAGAAATTCCCGAATCTGGCCCGATTCGGCCATCGTGCGGGCGAACCGAACGAACATTTTCTCAACGTCAAACTCTTTGAGGATGCGTTCCTCCGACCCTGCGAACCTCATCGAAGTAAAATCGGCCTGATGATGTTTGAGTTTTCCAGGTTCTATCCGAGCGACTATGAGCACGGTCGGGAATTCGTGGCGGATCTGGACAAATTTCTCGGCGAGCTTCCGATGAGCTGGCCCTATGCCGTGGAAATGCGGAACAAACATTGGTTGCAGCCGGATTATTTCGCTTGTCTTGCCCGTCACGGTATTGCCCATGTCTTCAATTCCTGGAATGCCATGCCTGCGGTAAACGAACAGATGGCGATTGAGGGCAGCCGAACAAGTCCAGATCTCTGCGCCGCCCGGTTTCTGCTCAAACCCGGCCGCATTTACGAGGAGGCGGTGAAAACGTTCAAGCCTTACGACCGCGTGAAGGAACTATACCCCGAAGCGCGTGCTGCGGGCAAAAAGCTGATCGCCGAAGGCAAGCAGGCCGGGGGCAAACGAAAGACTTTCATTTACGTGAACAACCGGCTGGAGGGCAACGCTCTGGAGACAATCAGTGCGTTGTTGGAAGCCGTTGATTGAGCGCGGTCGGCACGACAATCTCAGAAAACGACGCCGTTCATGAATAACAAGCCTGCGTCGTCTGCGGTCCGTAGATTTTTGATTCGATTGCGGATTCCAACTGCGGCATTTTGCATGTTTTGAAAGCGCCTGGAACAGTCAACAACAACGCAACCGACAAACGGTATTCCAGCAGTGAACTGGTTCGGCGTTTACTGGCGTTAGCGTGGCGTTTTCGCGCGGATTGCGTGTGGTCAGTGGTGTTGAGCTTGATAATCCTGATGTTCGGCATCATGGGACTCAAGTTGCTGGGCGTGGTGATTGACATCATCAGGCAGGCGCTCAACTCCTCTTTGCCGTCGCCGATCTATCCGTTTGGCTGGAACCCACCGACGGGATGGTCAGCGTTGCAAATTGTCACCGCGATAGCGGTGGCGATCATGGTGCTGGCAATGTTTCGGGCGGTGCTCACATACATCTACAACATGATCACGGCGCGGCTGACCCAGGGAGAAATCGTGCCGACGTTACGCGCCCAACTTTATGCGAAGTTGCAACGGTTGAGTTTCAGCTTCTTCGATGTTCACGGTTCCAATTCCATTTTCAACCGCGTGACGGGCGACGTGCAGAACACGCGGCTGTTCGTGGACGGCGTGCTGTTGCAAGGCGTGAACATGATCCTGACGCTGGCGGCCTACGCATTTTTCATGTGGCAGATTCAACCGGCGCTGACGCTCGCGTGTTTGTCGGTGTCGTTGCCGTTGTGGTGGCTGGCGCAGTTTTATTCAGGGCGGCTGCGTCCGGGCTACCTGCGCAACCGCGAATTGACGGACAACATGATTTTGCTGTTCAGCGAAAGCGTGCGCGGAATGCAGACGGTGAAAGGGTTTGCCGCGGAATTGCACCAGGTCCGGCGGTTTGAAGAAGCAAACAACACGGTGTCCTCGCAGCAGCGAAAAATTTTCTGGGATTTGTCGGTGTTCACGCCCGGCACGCAGATGCTGTCGCAATTGAGCCTCGTGATTTTGTTTGCCTACGGCGGCTGGTTGTATGTGCAAGGGCGGATTCCGCTGGGCAGCGGGCTGGTGGTGTTCGCGGGCTTGCTCCAGCAATTCACGGGACAGGTGGCGAACATCTCGACCATCGCGAATTCGGTGCAGCAAAGTCTGGCGGCGGCGCGGCGCGTGTTTGAAGTGCTGGACACTCCGGTGGAAGTGCAAAGCCGGCCGGACTCCATCAAACCGTCGCGGCTCACGGGGCGGATTACCTTTGAAAGGGTGACGTTTGGCTACACGCCGGGAAAACCGGTGCTGACGGAAATTTCGTTTACGGCGAAGCCGGGACAGGTGATCGGCATTTTCGGAATGACCGGCACGGGCAAAAGCACCTTGCTCGGTTTGATTCCGCGATTTTACGATCCGCACCAAGGCCGAATTCTCGCGGACGGACAGGATTTGCGGGAGCTGAACCTCGACGTGTTCCGGCGGCAGATTGGCATTGTTTATCAGGAAAGTTTTTTGTTTTCGAACACGGTGGCGGCAAACATCGCGTTCGGCCATCCGCGCGCGACGATGGAACAGATTGAGCGCGCGGCGCGGATTGCTTCGGCGCACGAGTTTATCACAGCGCTGCCGCATGGTTACGAAACGGTGCTGGGTGAATCGGGCGTGGATTTGTCGGGCGGCCAGCGCCAGCGGCTGGCGTTGGCGCGGGCGTTGATCTTGCAGCCGCCGATTCTGATTCTCGACGACCCGACGGCGTCGGTGGATGCGCGGACGGAAAATGAAATCGTGTCCGCCTTGCGCGAGGCGATGATGGGGCGAACAACCTTTGTCGTGTCCAGCCGGTTGAGTTTGTTGCGCCGGGCGGATTTGATTTTGGTGTTGGAGAACGGACGCTTGACGCAGTCCGGCACGCACGCAGAATTGGTTCATCAGCCGGGGCCGTATCACGAAACCGCGCTTTTGCAGATCATGGATTTATGAGCGCGCCACCGGAAAATAAATCGGGAGCGGACCCGGTCGCGAAGGGAGGCCATTCGGAGCGCGAGGCGATCACTTATTACAATCCGACGGAGGAACGCGAAGCGGACAAGGCGCCGCTGCAATCGAAGCTCATCCGCCGGATTTTCCGTTACACGAAGCCTTACGCCGCCAAGCGGAACTGGCTTTTCATTTTGACGTTCACGCGCGGTTTGCAACTTCCCGCGCTGGCGTGGCTGATCGGCCGCACGATCAACGGGCCGATTTCTGGACGCAACTTGCCGGAAATTTACTGGTCTGCGGCGGGATATTTTGCCCTGGCGCTGTTCACGGTGGTGAATTTTCATTTCCGCCAGCGGTTTGCGCTTGAATTAGGCGAGGCCGTGGTTCACGACATGCGGTCGGAGCTGTTTGCCAAATTGATGACGATGCCGATGTCGTTTTTCAATCAGACCAAATTTGGCCGCATCATCAGCCGGATGACCTCGGACATTGACAGCGTGCGCGCCGGCGTGCAGGACGTGGCTTTCGTGCTGGTGGTGCAGGGATTGCAGATGACGGCTTCGGCGGCGCTGATGGCGTGGTATGACTGGAAGCTTTTTTCATTGATGGTGCTGCTGGTGCCGGTCATCTGGTTGGTGAATGAAAACTACCGACAGGAAATGAGCCGGCGGCTGCGCAAGGTGCAGGAATCCTGGAGCCGCGTCGCTTCCACGCTCGCCGAATCGGTGAGCGGCATCCGCGTGACGCAGGCATTTGTCCGGCATGATGTCAATGAGGGCTTCTTCCGCAAGTTGATTGATGTGCATGGTGAGAACAACGTGGGCGTCGCGCAGGCGTCGGCGGTGTTTGTGCCGCTGCTGCAATTGAAAAGCCAGCTTTTCCTCGGCGCGATGGCGCTGCTCGGCGCGTTTGGCGCGCTGCGCTGGCACGGCTGGCTGCACATGGAAGTCGGCGACCTCGTCATGTTCTTTTTCCTCGCCAATTTATTTTTCGATCCGGTGCAGGCCATCGGCAATCAATTGAATCAGGCATTCATGGCGATGGCGGGCGCGGAACGATTGTTTCGGATGCTGGATCAAAAACCAGAATGGCAGGACGCCGCGACGGCGAAACCGTTGCCGGCCATCCAGGGGCGCGTGGAATTTCAAGCGGTGCATTTTGAATACAAGCCGGGACGGCCCGTGCTCAAGGACATTTCGTTTGTGGCCGAACCGGGCCAATCGGTGGCGCTGGTGGGACACACCGGCAGCGGCAAGACGACGCTCGTGGGCTTGCTCCAGAAATTTTATCTGCCGGGCAACGGACAGGTGCTGGTGGACGGCCTGAACTTGAACCAAGTCAACAGCGATTCACTACGATCGCAAATGGGCAGTGTGCAGCAGAATAATTTCCTGTTCTCCGGTTCGGTGCTGGACAATATCCGGTTTGCCCGGCCAAAGGCAACGGAAGCCGACGTGCGCGCGACATTAGCAGCGCTGGATTGCCTCGACTTGCTCGACGCGCTGCCGCAGAAACTGCACACGCGGGTGGCGGAACGGGGAACGTCACTGTCCTTTGGTCAACGGCAACTGGTGTGTTTCGCGCGCGCGCTGCTGGTGAACCCGCGCATCGTGGTATTAGACGAGGCGACCAGTGCGATTGACAGCGTCACGGAAGCGCGGTTGCAACGGGCGCTGGATATATTACTTCGCGGGCGGACGGCGTTCGTCGTAGCCCACCGCTTGAGCACGATCCGTAAAGCCGATTTGGTCCTGGTGATGGACCAGGGACGAATTGTCGAGCGCGGCACGCATGAAAGCTTGTTGCACCAGGCCGGAATTTACGCCCGGCTGCATCAGGAATTTGTCAGTGCCCAGCCGGAGCAAGGAACAGCTCAATTCCAAGGCGTCACTGATCATGGCAGGCTTTGACAACTTTACCTCGCATCTGAGGACCACAGTGACGTTTGAAATTCAATGGATTATGCGATGTGTATTCGGCGAATTTTTTGGCAGCCCACAGATGTTCGCTGTCATCCATTTTCAGTGCTCGAAGGCGAAGCTTGACGGTCTCATTACAGCAACGCGAGTTGCCGACCGCCTTCCAAAGCTTGCTTTCGCTTCGCAGAAAACTCTTTCAGAATTTCCAATTCCGATTCGATGATAGCACGCTCGAAAGGATGAATCCGCTTGGAAAAACGCGATCCGAGCCATAACAACATATCATCAGGCGATTGCCAGAAAAGCGCAGCCAACGCCGCCGCAACTTCCTGCACCGATTGCCCGCATTCGATCATCACCTGCTGTGCTTGATAGCCCTGCATCCAACCGGCTGGCAGTTCTGTGCACGCGCGGGCCGGGTTCAGTGCCAGCCACAACAACCGCGCGAGCGCCTGGTGCAAATGTCGGGAACCACCGCCCAAAGGGCCGAAACGTTGCCAAGTGGGTTCAGGCATGTCCGTTACCGCGAGTTCAAGATGCTCTTGCGCAAATCGCCAGGCGATGAATCTGGTTTTTCCCGGCCAGACGCCGGCTCGGTTGAATTGCGGTTTGAGCGAGCGCAGGAGTTTCGATTCGCGTTTCAGGGCGGCCGCTTCATTGGCGCAGAATTGAAATTCGATCCGGGCCACTTCGCGCACCATCTTGAGGTGCCGGCGCGGCATCCGGTCAGGATTGGCCACACGGTAATGGTTGAGCCGTTGCTTCAGGTCCTTCGCCTTGCCGACGTAGAGCACTTTGTCGCAGGCATCCTTCATCAAATACACGCCGGGCCTTTGCGGCGCTCTCCGGAAAAACTTCCTTCCCAGCCGCTGATCGAGCGGCTTCGGGTCCGGGAAAAGGAGCGTCTGGCCCATGCGACCAACGATTTAATTGAAACCGGGGCGCAGCGCCAGCCGAACCGGCAGCTTTTCCGCCGCCGTTGAGCCTTGACACCCGGCACCGATGATATACTGTATGGATATACAGTATGATTGAATTGACCCGGAGACAACAGCAAATTCTTGATTTTATCCTGAAATGGCAACGGACGGAAGGCGCAACGCCGACCTACCAGGAGATTGCCGATCAGTTTGGTTTTCGCAGCCTGAATTCCGTGACGGAACATGTACGGCTGTTGCGCCAGAAAGGTTATCTCGAATCTGACGCCGGCAAAGCGCGCTCCTTGCGCGTTATTTCCCCGCTGGCGAAGTTGCGGAGCCGGCTGGTGGACATCCCGCTGTTCGGTTCAATTCCGGCGGGTTTGCCCCAAACGCGCGAGCAGGATGCCGAAGGTTGCGTTTCTGTGGACGTTGAAAGCATCGGGTTCAAGCCGACGCGGAACACGTTTGCCCTGCGAGTGGCCGGTGATTCGATGATTGGCCGGCACATTCTCGACGGAGACATTGTGGTGCTGGAGCACGGTCCAGAACCGCGCCACGGCGACATCGTCGCTGCGTTGGTTGATGGTGAAAGCACGTTGAAGACGTTTCTCCGCAAAAGTGGCAAGCCTTACCTCAAAGCCGAGAATCCGAAATATCCTGATCTCATCCCCGCCCAGGAGTTGATGATTCAGGGAGTGTTCAAGGCGCTCATCCGAAGGGCGAAGGAAGCCGCGTTGTGCGTGCGTCGCACATTAACGTCCTGCGCGACTTCCTCAACGGCGTTGAAGCCGGTCAGGGGTCGTTTGGTTTTCCCGTTTACGACTTCAGTCTCATTCCGGTTGAAACCATCAGCGCCATCTACGAAAGTTTCTTGCGAAATGAAAATCCGGCGCAGCAGAACCAAACCGGTTCGTTCTACACGCCCCGGCATCTGGCCGAAATGACGGTGGACTTAGCCACGGAAGGATGGAACACGCTGCTCGATAAAAAATGCCTCGACCCATCAGTGGGGTCGGGAATTTTTTTGGTCATCCTGTTCAATCGCATGGCCGAGGAGTGGCGGTTTAAAAACCCTCGCAAGTCGAACGCGGAACGCGCCTTTGCCTTGCGCGAATTTCTGTGCAAAAATTTTTGGGGCGTGGACTTGAACCCCACCGCCTGCCGCATTACTTGTTTCAGTTTATATCTCGCCTTGTTCGACCAGCTCAAACCGTCGGATATCTGGGAGTTGAAGAAAGTATTGGAGAGTGAAAACGAGCGCGTTCTGCCGCCTCTGCTGGCCTCGCCGGAAAAAGGTTTCAAGAACACAGAAACGCCTCGGATCCTTGCGGATAATTTCTTCGCCAAGAATCTACCGCTCCCGACCGATTTTCATCTGGTCATCGGCAACCCGCCGTGGATCGGTCGCGGGCAGGAGCGTGACGCCGTGATGGAAGGCTGGCTTTGCTCAGCCGCAAATCCTTATCTGGCTGACGCTCCCAAATCCGACGCGGCCCGCCGCGCCTACTTTTTCCCCGAACGGCAGAGCGCGCACGGCTTCATGTGGAAAGTTTCGGCACACCTGCGGGACGATGGCCGCGCCTGTCTGGTTCTGCCGACGAAGGTGTTTATGAATGAAAACACCAACGATTTTCAGGCGGGTTGGCTGGCGCGATTCTCAATAGACCATGTCGTTCAGCTTTCAGATTATCGGAAGCTGATTTTTGAAGAAGCACGGTGTCCGGCTATTATCGCGCGGTTCACTCCCAACAAACCGGCAGAACAGGCGGTTGCCCGCTGGTGAGCCGCAGGTGTGAGGCGATCATCACCGCCAGAGCACAGGCTGCGCTGGGAATTCAAAGTCTGATTGAAAATGAACAACAGTGCGTAGTTGAACTGTTTTGCTTGGACTTTGCTATTACTATTATGAAAAAAGTGCCTAAAACAAAGCAAAATAAGGATTTTTAGCTGAAACGCGCGGTTTCATGGATTTAATTTAACCACAGACCTGTCCTCCGTAGCAACACTGCCATCGGAGCGCCGGTCACCGGCCCGGCGTGTTTCAGGGAAAATGAACATCGCGTCGGATCGGAGATCGGCGCTCCAATTGTTCTCGCCGGTCGGAAACAAAAATTGCCGGTGGTGCCGGTGTTTGTTATGAATCGCAGTTGGAAGCAAGCCAGCACTTGTTGATTTCGCGCAAAAACCACGGCTTGCCGCCCAGCCAAAGAAAGGGCATATTATGGCAGATGAAACTCCGAACCGATTTGCTGGAGCAACTGACAGCGGCGGACATTCTCAAGGAAGCCGCAGCGAACCAGCATCGTTACAAAGCCGAGCCTTCTTTCTCAAAAACTGGAGTTGGGCATCTGTCACCCAGATCAATGACGGACTCTGCGAACGAGGCCGTGCGTAGCGAGGCGTTAACTCGGAAACTTACACGGCGGTTGAAAAAGAATGGGAACGCCGCCGCGCGTCCGAGTTGAGCCTGCTGGAAACGTTTCAATTTCTCAAATCCTGCCACCGCCGGGCGCCATTTCTTTTCTTTAACGGCAACACGTTTGCGGAAATCGGTCGTGCGCTGGCTACGGCGCTGTTTGCTGATCTCACGTTTCACCGCCGGAAGGAGGCGTCGTCAGCCGTCGCTCACTTCATCACCGGTGTGCTGGAAGAGGAAATGATGCTGGCGGCGATTGAGAGCCTTTGCCAAAGCACAAATTTCACCGTTGGCGACCGCGTGAAAACCCTGCGCGGTTCGATGCATGGTGTCATCAAGCGGATTCTCGACGATGGCCGCGTGGTCTGGCAGCCGGAGGGCACCCAATCCGAATTTACCGCTTTGCCGGAAAGTTTGCTGCGGGAGGAGAAATCGCCACAGCAATGATTTTCCGGGATTATTTTTTGACAAACAATCCAAGCTCCGCCACTTGACGGTTGCCGTCTTGGGAGCGCCGCCGTCCCGGCGGCGAGTGGATGAGGAAAGGCTTCGCCACGAAACATGCCGGCGAGACGCCAGCGCTCCCAAGTCAGCGCGGTTGATTCAGTTGCTGCAACACTTTGCAAAGTGCGGCCAGTCGCGGCACGGGCACGCCGGCCTTTTGCGCCCGTCGCAGCGGTTCGAGAAACATGCTCTCCAGTTCCAACGGACGGCCGCATTCGAAATCCAAAAGCGTGGATGCCTTGTAAGCGCCCATCGTCCGCGTGCGTTCGATTTGTTCTTCGGCATAGGCAACGGGAATCTCAAACCCCAGCGCGCCGGCGGCAGCAATGACTTCCAGCATCAGATCGCGCAGGAGTTTTTCCCAGCGCGGATCGGCGAGCAGTTTATCCGTCGGCAAACAGGGGCCGACGGATGGCAGCTGGGAGTTGGCAGATGGGATTTGGGTAAAAGCGTCATAACCGGCTGCACCGGCGACGCCGAGTCCGTTGAAGGGAATGTTCCAGACAAGTTTTTCCCATTGTGCCTGCGCCAGGTTGTCCGTGACCTTGCAGGGCACGCCGGCATCGCGAAACATCGCTGCCAGTTTTTGCGTGCGCGGCCCGGCCCGGCGCTGAAACTCGCCAAGCACGATCATCCCGTATTCCATGTGATGGATGACGCCCGGTTTGACGCGATTGAGGCAAACAAAACAGAGTCCGCTGAGAATCTGTTCCGGCGAAAAGAGCCGCGCCAATTGTTCCGTGTTGCCCAGACCGTTTTGCAGCGTGACGACGGCAGTCTGTGGCCCGACCAATGGAGGCAGCAATTTCGGGAATTGATCGTTGGCGGTCGTTTTCAGTCCAATCAACACAAGGTCGCACACGCTGATTTCGTCCGGCGTCCTTGCGCATTTGGGTTGAACGTGAAAGTCGCCTTCGAAACTGCGGACGGTCACGCCGTTATACCGCACAGCATCATAGTCCGAGCGGAGCAGGAAATGGACTTCCCGCCCGGCACAACCGAGCCTGGCGCCGTAGTAGCTCCCCACGGCCCCGCAACCGACAACGGCGATTTTCATGGGAAATGGATTGTTGGGATATTGGAGGAATGGAGTGTTGGAAGGCGATTACCGCATCACTCCATTACTCCATCACTCCGGCGCGCCAACAAAAAAGGCGCTCCGAAAAATCAGAGCGCCTGGTGTAAATCCGGAAATTACTTGCCGCCGAGGATGGCGTCCTTCGCGGCTTTGGCGACGCGGAACTTCACGACGCGCTTGGCCGGGATCGAGATGGCCTCGCCGGTCTTGGGGTTGCGGCCCATGCGGGCGGCGCGGTTTTTCAGCACGAGCTTGCCGATGCCGGGCAGCGTGAAGGTGTCCTTCGCGTGCTTGTAGGCGAGGGCGGCGATGTTTTCGAGGATTTCGACCGCTTGCTTTTTGGAGATTTCAGCCTTCTCAGCAATTGCGGCGGCGAGTTGGGATTTCGAGAGTGCGTTTGCCATAATCGGTGTCCTTGATGGTTGTTATTTTACGGTTTTTGGTTAAAAAGTCATTTGACTTGGGTAGAATTAAAGAAGTTCACCCGCATTGTGCAAGCAAAAAAACAAAAAAATAAGGGCTTTCTTTTTACCGTCTGAGACCCGGACTTGACTTTGCGGAACATTTTCACACCATCCGCCCGTGCCGCTCTTCACCATTCAGAGCGAGTTTCAGTACGAAGTCGTCCGCAAAATCTTTGAGGGCGGCATGGGGATTGTCTATGAAGCCGAGCAGAACGGCGCGCGCAATTTTGCCAAGCGCATCGCCATCAAGATCATCCGCTCCCATTACGCGAGCCAGAAGATGTTCATCGAGAATTTCATCGGCGAGGCCAAGCTCGTCGCCGATTTGATCCACACGAACATCGTCCAGACCTATCATCTCGGCGAAACCAACGGCGTTTGTTTCATCGCCATGGAATTGATTCGCGGCGTGAATCTGGAGCAGTTCGCCCGCCATCTGGCCGACAAACGCCGTGTGTTGCCAAAGGAACTCGCCGTGTTCATCACCAGCCGGGTCGCGCGCGGCCTGGCCTACGCGCACGCCAAAACCGACAAGGACGGCAAGCCGCTGGGCATCGTTCACCGCGACGTGAGTTTCAAAAACATCATGATCGCCTTTGAGGGCGACGTGAAGCTGACCGATTTCGGCGTCGCCAAGGCGCGCGGCTTTCTGACCGATCAGGAGGGTGAAGTCATCGCCGGCAAGGCCGATTACATGAGTCCCGAACAGGCTGATTTTCAAGTTACCGACAAGCGTTCCGATCTTTTTTCCGCCGGGGTCGTGCTGGCGCATCTGTTGCTGGGGCGGAATTTGTTCAAAGGCGAAAACGCCGAGGAATCGCGCAGCCGCATCCTGAACCAGCCGATCCCTGATTTTTGCGCGCTCGACCCGCGGATTGACGACAAACTCAACGACATTCTGCATCACTGTCTCGCGCGTGATTTGACCCGCCGTTACGCGACCGCTGACCAGTTGATGTATGACCTCGAATATTACATCTACCACAGCGGTTACGGCCCGACCAACGAGACGCTCGGCAAATTCATCCGCGAACTGTTCGGCCAGACCGCTCCCCACATGGCCGAGGACACGCACGTTAAAACCATCATTCTCGAAGAAACTGCCCGGCTCAACGAACGCGCCAAAAAATGAAACGCGCTTCCGCCCAAACCGTCAAACTTGGGCTGATTCAAACCACGTGCTCCGCCGACCCGGACGCGAATTTGAAAAAGACGCTGGCGCTCGCCGGCTGTGCGGCCCAACGCGGCGCGCAAATCATCTGCACTCAGGAATTATTCCGCTCACAGTATTTTTGCCAGAGCGAAGACCACCAAAATTTCAAACTGGCCGAACCGGTTCCCGGCCCCACCACCGACGCCTTTTGCCAGCTCGCCAAAAAACACAAGGCCGTCGTCATCGCATCGCTCTTTGAGAAGCGCGCCGCCGGCGTTTATCACAATACGGCCGCGATCATTGACGCCGACGGTTCGCTGCTGGGCCGCTATCGGAAGATGCACATTCCGGACGACCCGCTTTACTACGAGAAATTTTATTTCACGCCCGGCGACCTCGGTTTCCGTTCGTGGCAAACCAAATACGGCAAAATCGGCGTGCTGATTTGCTGGGACCAATGGTATCCGGAAGCCGCGCGGCTCACCGCCTTGCAAGGCGCGCAAATCCTGTTTTATCCGACCGCCATCGGCTGGCTTCCGGGCGAAAAAAAGAAATACGGCGAACGCCAGCATAACTCGTGGGAAACCATCCAGCGCAGCCACGCCATCGCCAACGGCTGCTACGTGGCCGTGGCCAATCGCATTGGGCATGAAAAACTCGCGGGCAAAGGCATTGAATTCTGGGGCCAAAGTTTTGTGGCCGGGACCTCCGGTGAAATCCTCGCCAAAGCCGGCGCGGCCAAAGAGGAAGTTTTGATTGTGCCGGTTGACCTTGCCGCCGTGGACACCACGCGCACGCACTGGCCGTTCCTGCGTGACCGGCGGATTGATGCTTACGGCGGGCTTACCAAACGTTTGATTGACTGACGCGGCTTCAAAACCTCTTGCTTGGATCACCGGCGCCAACGGGCTGATTGGAAATTATCTTGTCCAGACTGCACCGCGATTTGCCCCACACTGGCGCGTCATTGGCATAATCAGGGACGGCAACATGCCGTCTCTCCCTCACGCTGGGAGGGACGCCGTGTCGGCGTCCCCAATTTCTTCGGGGAATGTTCGTTGTCTTGATCTTACCGATTTCGACGCCGTCCGCCGCGCGTTCTGCGATGACCAGCCACAACTCATCATTCATTGCGCCGCCGTCAGCACCCTGGCCGAAGCGCAGGCGAATCCCGATTTGGCGCGGCGCGTGAATGTGGACGTGACCGCGCTTTTGGCCGGACTCGCGGCGGACATTCCGTTCGTTTTCTTTTCCTCGGATTTGGTTTTCGACGGGCGCAAAGGGAATTACGCCGAAGCCGACGCGGTGAATCCAATTCATTTGTATGGCGAGACCAAAGCCGCCGCCGAGCAAATCATTTTGCGCAATCCGCTCCACACCGTTGTGCGCACGTCGCTCAATGGCGGCACGTCGCGCGCGGGCAATCGGGGTTTCAACGAGAAATTGCGGCTCGCATGGCAGGCGGGGCAGATGATAAATCTGTTCACGGACGAATTTCGCTGCCCGATTTTCGCCGGCGAGACGTCGCGCGCGGTTTGGGAACTGGTGAATCAAAAGCGCACCGGGCTGTTCCACGTCGCCGGCGCGGAGAAACTTTCGCGCTGGCAAATCGGCCAACTGCTGGCCGCGCGCTGGCCGCAACTCAATACCAAAATAACACCTGGCACGGCGAAAATTTTTTCCGGCCCGCCGCGCGCGCTGGACACATCGTTGAACATCACCAAAATCCAAAAGATATTGTCCGTTCCGTTGCCCGGTCTGGGCGAATGGCTGGCGGCGAATCCAAACGAAAAATTTTGAACAACGAAACGCCAGTCCGCAGTCCACAGTCTCCTGTCCCCGGTCAAAAACCTTCGGACACCCAAGCTCCTGGCGTTTCGACTGTGAACTGTGGACAGAAGACTGTGGACTCAGCCTACCGTGGCCGGCTTGCGCCGTCGCCGACGGGATTGTTGCATCTCGGCCATGCGCGGACGTTTTGGGTGGCGCAGGAACGGGCGCGGGCGAACGGTGGCACGTTGATTTTGCGCAACGAAGACATTGACTCCACGCGTTTCAAACTGGAGTTCGTTCCACAGATGATCGAAGACCTGCGCTGGTTCGGCTTTGATTGGCAGGAAGGGCCGGATTGCGGCGGCCCGTTTGGACCGTATTCGCAAAGTGAACGGCGGCCATTCTACGCTGCCGCGCTGGAAAAGCTCCGTGAACGCGGCTTCGTTTATCCTTGCACCTGCTCGCGCAAGGACATCCGCGATGCCGCCAGCGCGCCCAATGCCGGCGATGATGAAGGACCCATTTACCCTGGCACCTGCCGGCCCGAGGGTGACAAGTGGCAAGTGGCCAGCCTTCGCTCAGAAGCTTCGGCACGGCAGGCAAGTGACATGAAGTCCGGTCCGTCTATCGTGTCACCTGTCACCTGTCACGTGTCACGCCCTGCGAATTGGCGTTTCCGCGTTCCGGATGGCGAGACCATTTCCTTCACCGATGGAAATTATGGTGAACAAAAATTCGTGGCCGGAAAGGATTTTGGCGATTTCGTCGTGTGGCGGCACGACGACGTGCCGGCGTATCAACTGGCTTGTGTGGTGGACGATGCGGCAATGCAAATCACCGAGGTCGTGCGCGGGGCGGATTTGCTGCTGAGCACGGCGCGGCAGATTCTGCTTTACCGGGCGCTGGGTTTGACCCCGCCGGTGTTTTATCACTGCGCGCTGATGCTGGACGAAAAAGGAAAACGGCTGGCCAAGCGCCACGATGCGCTAAGCCTGCGGGCGCTTCGCGAACGGGGGGAAACCCCGGAATCACTGCGCCGGTTTTGACAATTTTGGGGTTGCGTGGTTGTTCCTGTGAACGAAGAACACACACACGGACAAGGTTGCACGGGCTGGTTGTGCCGGCTTGTTGCGCCAAAATGCGATGAGGGTGGACGTCTCGCCTGCTGGCGGTCTCCGCGAGGAGTACCGAACACAAAACCCGCTTGCTCAAAGCCGATTTTCTGGTTAATTTATCCTGCATGAGCACGGTTGAACTCGCTGTCAGAAAAGTCAAAAAACTGTCGGCGCCTGAGGCCAGGGAATTGTTGGGCTGGCTGACTGCGCGGCAGTCGAATGGAATTTCTCTGAAAGCACCATCCCGGACATCGCGGCGCAAAACCACCGTCCGCCGTTCCATGCAAAAGCTCAAGGCGTGGCAGGACTCCGTGCGCGGAACGACTGATTGGCAGCCGCCGCGGATGCCGGATGACCTCGTCAAATCTATCCGCCTGTGAACTTCGTGCTCGACACGAACGCGGTCAGCGAGGCGAGAAAACCCCGGCCCAATCCCGGATTGCTCGATTGGCTATACGCCCAGGACCCGGCCCATCTTTTCATCACCACGGTTACGCTGGCCGAAGTGTGGCATGGCTTTCACTGTCTGCCGCCGAACCATCCAGACTATAACAGCATCAAGAGATTTGCCACCGATCTGCCCCGGAAATATCGTGTGCTGAACTTTGACACCCGCTCGGCGGCGATTTGGGGAGAACTGACCGCCCGCGCGAACGGGCCGCTGCCCCTGCGCGATTCACTTATTGCCGCCATCGTTTGCTCACGCGGCCATCGAATCGTCACGCGCGACACCGCGCCCTTCGAACGTATGGGCTGCAAAGTCCTCAATCCGTGGAAATGACCCTGGCTACACGCTAATCGCGCCGATTTTGATGCGGCTTCGGAGCGCGGCCTGTCGCGTCGAAGCGCAGCATAGACGGAAATTGACGCCGCCAAGTTTCCCGCGCAAAATCGCCACATGGGCACGCTTTGCTACGGCGACAACCTCGATACGCGCGGAGGAAAATAAAAAATGACCGACTCCGCTGCGAAAGAACAAATAGCTTACACGATACCCATCCAGCTTGGAAGATCATCGGTTCATAGAAACGTATGGTGGGGTGGGGTTGGTATCAAGAGAGGCAAAGGGAGTCAGAGTTGAAATTGGAGAGGCGTGGAAGTGCTTTTTGCAGAGTTTCGTCCAAGTTGAGGCACTCACCGACGATACGATTCGGATTGTCGCCGGGCATCTGGCAGAAACAACAGTTCAGGGTGAGCGTTTTTACGGAGTGCCCCCAGCTTGGAAACAAGAAATTGTGGCACCACGCGGAAGTGCTCGACTAGAAAATGGGATGGAGATTTTGAGAAGTGGGCTTCTAGAAAATCTTAGTGCCGCAGTTGATGCATTTGGGAAATGCGTCAAACAACTAAGAAAATGATATTGGACGAGCAGATTGCGCGGAAGCAGGCGTAATCCCCAGATGAAAACGAATTTTCGATGACTAAATTTCGGGAAATACAAATGTATAAGACCGAAGCAGGCAAATATCCTGTTTTCGAATTCATTGAAACCATTCGCGTGCAATCCGTGCGAGCGCGCATTGTAAAGGTGTTTGAAATGGTGGAACAATTGCAGAATCCGCCCACAATTTTTCTAAAAAAGTTGGCTGGCCGGGATGATATTTGGGAAATCAGGGCAATTACCCACCAGCAGAGCTTCCGGTTTTTGGGATTTTACGATGGGAAAAGGCTCATTCTGACCAATGGATTTGCCAAACGAACGGACAAAACCCCGCTCCAAGAAATCGAACTCGCAAAGCGGCGCAAGGAGATGTATTTTAGCGGGCAACGGGAACTGATATGAATCTTTCCGAATTGCACCAGCGGCTCTCGCAAAAGCCTACGTATCGCAAGGCTTACGACGCTATTGGTGACGTCGTGTTGATCGGCGCGGCGGTTCGGAAATTGCGTGAAGATGAGGAAATGACGCAGCAAGAGTTGGTGAATCAACTCGGCATTTCGCAGTTTTATCTTTCGCGCCTTGAAACTGGCAGCGGGAAAGTTCCACCGATGGTTGTTGCGGCGGTCGTGCGTCATTTCAAAGAACCTTTGTGCGAACTTGGGATCAATGTCGAGCCGTGGCTGGCCATGACGCCTAAAACCGCTCCGGCAGAAAAACCTTTGTCGCAACAGCGGCCCATAATGCTTGAAAGTATGTCGCGCACTCGCCGCCCCGCTGCTACAGAGGAATTGCCGGAAGGAGTTTTGCACGATAGGCCAGTTCACAAGCATGGAACACCCCATTGAGACTTTCTGAATGCCGTCGGCGCGGCATCCTTGTAGAACCACAACCCAAACAAAATTCAAGCCCCGTCAGGGCGGCATAGTCCTTGCGGACGGCCACCATGTCGCTCCTACGGAGCTTGATTCATTTTTGAATCACCAAACTACAAAGATGTCAGCCCTGACGGGCTTTTCCTGAAATGGAAAATCGCTCGCCGTCCCCTTGAAAATTCGCGCCCCGGGATTTGCCGGGCAAAATTCGTGTGGGAATTCCCCAAAAAATGCTTGTGATTTTCCCACGTTTCGGCAGTGTCTTTAAGCTTCCGACCGGAACTGCGGGAGAACAAAGGGGTCGAGTTCGGCGGATGGATTTGCTGAGGTAAGATGCAACCACTCAAACTGATAATCACGTGCGCCTTTTTTATCTGCGCCCCGCTCGCCGCGCTGAATGCGGCAACGGGCGAAGCCGCTCCTGCTGCAACCAATCCCGCCGCTTTGGCGGCATCCAGCGCGTCGCCAGCCGCTTCCGCGGAACAGGGCCTTCCTCAGAGCGCCCAGTCCCTCGGGCACCAAGGCGGTTTTGTCACCAATTCCATGCTGGTGACGTGGATTGTGGCGGTGGGCGTGATTTTGTTTGCCCGGTTCGCCACCCGGAAAGTTCAGGAAGTGCCGTCGGGTGCGCAGAATTTCTGGGAATGGCTGGTGGAGGGACTTTACGGTTTTCTCGAAAGCATCATCGGACGGGGACTGGTGAAGAAGACGTTCTGGTTCTTCGCGACGATTTTCATTTTCATCCTGGCGACGAACTGGTTCGGGCTGATTCCCGGTGCCGGCACGATTGGCTGGGGACATCAAGGCGAACACGGTTTTGAAGTGACGCGACCGCTGCTGCGGGCCGGCAATGCCGACCTTAACATGACGTTCGCAATGGCCATGATTTTCTTCGCTTGCTGGACGGTTTGGGCGCTCCAATTCAGTGGCGTCAAGGGCACCTTCCTGCACATTTTTGGCCCCAAAGGTGACAGCACCGGCGTCATCAAGTATTTGATGATCGTGGTGTTCTTCGCCGTCGGTTTTCTGGAGGTGCTCTCGATTGCGTTCCGGCCGGTTTCGTTGAGCTTCCGTCTTTACGGCAACATGTTTGCAGGCGAGAACCTGCTGGAAGCCATGTCGAACATGGTTCAGCATCCCGCCTGGGCAAGGGTCGTCTTTGGCGC
>Ga0181539_1002451_pt1 | contig 18524 bp, 12 predicted proteins | sample PEATcosm2014_Bin_46_FD_119767 | JGI IMG/M metagenome (GOLD analysis project Ga0181539, IMG submission 119767) | Peatland microbial communities from MTU Mesocosm Facility, Houghton, MI, USA - PEATcosm2014_Bin23_60_metaG | ecosystem: Environmental > Terrestrial > Soil > Wetlands > Peat | place... | reverse complement strand
CCCGTTCTGTGAAAGAGATTCAGCAGGGAAACCTCGATCTTGTCGTAAAGGCCAGGTCGGGAGATGAAATCGGCCAACTGGCTTCTGCTTTTAACGATATGACAAGGAGCCTGCGTGAATTCAGACGAACGAACCGCGCGCGGCTGATTCGCACGCAGAAGGCGACACTGTCGGCGCTTAACTCTCTTTCCGACGCTGTCATTATCTGCAATCCGGAGGGCATCATCGAGCTTGCAAACGATACGGCCCAGCGCCTGTTTGCACTCAGGGCAGGAACGGCCATTCAGTCGGTAGAAAATGAAAGGTTAGGCGAACTCTTCGAACGTGCAAGGATCGAGATGCGTCCCATCCGTCTGAAAACCTATGATTGGGCTATTCAGGTTTTCAGGGATGGAGAGGAACATTTTTTTTTACCGGAGGCGGTCCCAATACTCGATGAGGAAAGACGGCTCATCGGCGTGACGCTCATTCTCTCGGATGTGACCAGGCTGCGCAAGCTCGATGAAGTGAAAAGCGGTCTCATTTCGACTGTTTCACATGAACTGAAGACCCCTCTTACTTCCATCAGACTTGCGGCCCATGCGCTTTTGAATGAAAAACTCGGTCCGCTGAGCCCTAAACAGGCCGAACTCGTCATTGCCGCTCGAGATGACAGCGACCGGCTCTACCGTATCATCGAGAACCTGCTGGACATCGGTCAACTGGAGTCTGGACGCTCCACTGTCGAGCTTGTTCCGGTGAGCCCCGATCAGGTCCTTCTCAATGTTGTCGAGGAGATGAGGCCTTCATACGTGGATCGGGGAGTTTCCCTCGTACTCGACCTGCCGGGAGATATCCCGCAGGTCCTTGCTGACAGGATGAGACTGGAAATCGTCTTTACAAACCTCCTTAGTAATGGGCTGAAATTTACCCCTCCGGGGGGGGAGGTGAAGGTATCGGCACGCTTGAACAACGGTACAGTGCTTTTTTCTGTTGAGGATACCGGCTCGGGAATACCCAAGGAGTCCCTGCCGCATATTTTTGAAAAGTTTTTTAGGGTGCCCGGCCGCGGCGGGCAGCCGAGCAACACTGGACTGGGTTTGGCCATCGTTAAGGAAATCATAGAAGCCCACGGCAGCAAGGTGGAGGTGGCCAGCACACCCGGGGAAGGTACCAAATTTAGTTTTACACTTGCTGCTGCCGACGGGGTTTCAAGCGAGATTAAGGCTTCATGATACATAGGGGCTGCAGTGTCGAGCAAATAGATGAGAAACACACCACAAGATGCGATTTAAAAATTTTTTTCGAAAGGAGGAATAACAGATGGATCCGCAAAATCCGGCAACCTGGCTGCCAGGAATGTTCTTCCTGGGCATAGGGGTGATGGTGCTTTGTATTCTGTTCGTGAAAGCGTGCGAAAAAATTTAGGGGCAAAGGAGTTCAATCGATGATTTACATTACAGCGGCTGTTGCAGTTTTTCTTTTTGTTTATCTCACAGTTGCAATGATACGGCCGGAATGGTTCTAGGCAAGCCCCGGCGATTTACCGATATTGAAAGGAAAAACAAATGACGTTTATTCAGATATGGTTGCTTCCATTTGCGCTTTTTGCAACGGCCACTATCATTGCTTTCCCGTTGAGTCGTTACATGGCGTGGATCATGGACGGAAAATACCGCCCTTGGCCGGTTTTCCGCTGGTTCGAGAAGCGGTTGGACAGCGGTGAACAAAACTGGAAACAGTATCTATTCGCGCTGCTCCTGTTCAATACCCTGATGTTCGTGTACACCTTCCTGGTTCTGGCGGTCCAGCCCTATACGCCGTTAAACCCAAGAGGGCTTACGATGCTGGCGCCGAGCACCATTTTTAACAGCGTCGCCTCATTTATTACGAACACCAACCTCCAGCATTATTCGGGGGAGCAGCACCTGTCGAACTTCAGCCAGATTTTTTTCGGGATTTTTAATCTTTTTTTCTCGGCGGCTGTAGGCCTGTGCGCGCTGGTTGCCATCATCCGCGCCCTGCGGGGCCAATCAAAGGTCGGCAACTTCTTCGTCGATATGTGGCGGGTTGTGGTCTACATGTTCGTGCCCGCCGCGCTCATATTCGGCCTCATCTTCATAACCCAGGGCAGCCCGATGACATTCAAGACGTCCTATGATGTTCAGACGCTCGAACCCGGGGCAATGGGCGCAACCGACACGGGCGAGGCGAAACCGCAGACGATTATCGTTGGGCCGGTCGCGGCCTGGGAATCTATGAAAATGCTGGGCACCAACGGGGGCGGGTTCTATGGTATGAACTCGGCCCACCCGTTCGAAAATCCCACCGGACTGTCAAATTTCTTTGATACTTATGCCATGATGATGTTCCCCTTCGCTCTGATATTTATGTTTGGCCGAATGCTGAACAAGTTCAGGCACTCCCTTGTGGTTTTTTCTGTCATGATGGTCATGATGGCCGGCACAGTCGTCTGGTCGATCTATTTCGATACTCTCAAGCCTAATCCAGGACTAACCGGACAATCCCTGGAACAAAAGTTCGAAGTCCCCAATGCGGCATCTCCGGGTGGAAAGCTTACGATGAATCTGCCGGCAGTTCCGAGCTTGCCCGTCGAGCAGCATCTGGGCAATCTCGAAGGTAAGGAGATGCGTTTTGGGACCTCGGCCGGCGCAACTTTTGACGCCCTGACCACCGACGTGACATGCGGCGCCGTAAATGCGGAGGAGGACAGCCTGAACCCGTTAGCCGGGCTTTCGCCCATGGCCGGAATGTGGCTAAACTGCGTATACGGCGGCAAAGGCGTGGGAATGATAAACATGTTGACTTTCATCATCGTCGGGATCTTCATCGCCGGCATGATGGTGGGAAGAACGCCGGAATATCTCGGGAAGAAGATCGGCGCCCGCGAGGTGACATTTGCAATGATCGCCATACTGGTTCATCCCGTCTTTATTCTGTGGCCCACGGGGCTTTTTGCCGGGACAACCCTGGGGATGCAGGCGATAAGCAATGCGGGCGCGCACGGCTTCTCGCAAATCCTTTACCAGTTCTCATCGGCTACCGCCAACAATGGGTCGGCCTTCGACGGCCTCGGGGTTACCTACGGTTTCTGGAATGCGGCGAACCCAGGGCCGAGCGCGGTTGCGTTCGACATCGCAGCCGGCCTGTGCATGCTTTTTGGCCGCTATCTCCCGATTATCGCGCCCGTTGCCATGGCGGCGTCCCTGGGGGCCAAGAAATCGAGCCCGTTTGGTCTTGGCACGCTTCGGGATGACAGCACAACGTTCGGTTTTCTCCTGCTTGGGACCGTGCTTATCATCGGCGCTTTGCTCTTTTTGCCGGCTGCAGTGCTGGGACCTGTAGCGGAGCACTTCGGCCCGATGCCTTTCGGGGGATAAAGGTCAGGAGCGCTCATGAAAACCGATATCAAGATACGGCGAGAAAAAGACGCACTCAAAGGAGTTCGAGATATGAGCAAGGCAGTTCCAGATTTTGAAATACCGGTAGAGGAGGCAGGTCCGGGTCCGGAGCAGTTCCAGCCGGTGCGCCGCGTTAGAGCGCGGAAGCTGCTGGAAAAGGAGACCGCAAAGGTCGCCTTGAAGCAGGCGTTTGTCATGCTGCGGCCCGACCTCCAGTGGAATAATCCCGTCATGTTCGTGGTTCTGGTTGGGGCTGTTCTTACCCTTCTGTATATTGTCGAAGCTGCATGGGGCGGTTCCACGAGCCAGGTGTCCATTAGTTATTTTATAGCTCTTGATGTATGGCTTTTTTTGACGGTCATTTTCGCAAATTTCGCCACCGCCCTTGCAGAGGCTCGAGGTAAGGCGCAGGCTGAATCGCTCAAAAAAGCCCGCCACGACACCCTTGCCTACCGCCTGAACACAAAAGGCGCCATTGAAGAAGTCTCGTCAGCCGCTCTAAGACAGGGTGACCGGCTAGTAGTGAAAGCGGGACAGACAATTCCCGGGGACGGAGAAATCATTGAGGGAATTGCCTCGGTTGACGAATCGGCGATAACCGGCGAATCGGCGCCGGTAATTCGTGAGGCGGGCGGCGACCGGTCAGGAGTTACCGGAGGTACTGTCGTACTTTCGGACCGTATCGTGATCGAGATAACGAGCAGCGCCGGCGAATCCTTTCTGGACCGGATGATTGCCCTGGTCGAGGGCGCCATCCGCCAGCGCTCCCCAAACGAGATCGCCCTCACCCTTGTCCTCTCAGCCTTTACGCTGATCTTTCTCATCGTGGTGATCCCTCTTTTGCCCATGGCCCGGAATGCCGAGCTGTACATGCAGAGCTACCTTGGCGTTCATGAGCCTGTGAAAAGTCTCGGAACCGACATCCCGACCCTTATCGCCCTTCTGGTCTGCCTCATTCCGACCACTATCGGCGCACTGCTCGCAGCGATTGGGATAGCGGGCATGGATCGCGCTCTTCAGGCAAACATCATCGCCAAGAGCGGGAAGGCAGTGGAATTGGCCGGTGATATCGATGTCGTGCTGCTCGATAAGACGGGAACCATCACCATAGGCAACAGGAACGCGACCACATTCCTGCCGATTGGAAAGCACTCGGCCTCCGATGTGGGGCGGCTTGCCGCACTGGCCTCTGCCGCCGATGCCACCCCGGAGGGGAAAAGCATAGTGCAGTTATTTGAAAAAGATAGCTCGGCTCCGATAGATGTACCGCCGGAGGCCAAGTTCATTGCATTTACGGCGCAAACGCGCATGAGTGGAATCGACCTGCCCGACGGCCAAAGAATAAGGAAAGGCGCACCGGACGCCATCATTAAATTTATCGGCGGCAATGCGCCCCCAGAATTCAGCACACTGGTCCATAGAGTGGCGTCCCAAGGTGCTACACCCCTGGCCGTCGCCGATGGCCCCGATATTATAGGCCTGGTCGTTCTTGAGGATATTCTTAAACCGCACATGTCGGAACGCTTCGAACGATTGCGAAAAATGGGGCTTCGGACTGTAATGATTACGGGCGATAACCCGCTTACGGCCGCAACGATAGCGAAAAAAGCGGGAGTCGACGACTTCCTGGCCGAGGCGACACCTGAAACAAAGCTTGCCTACATCAAAAAGGAGCAGGTGGGGGGGAAACTGGTTGCAATGATGGGTGACGGCACAAATGACGCTCCGGCGCTTGCGCAGGCAGACGTCGCGCTGGCGATGAACGCCGGGACCCAGGCGGCCAAGGAAGCCGCCAACATGGTTGACCTGGACAGCGACCCGACAAAGCTGATCGAAGTGGTGGAAGTCGGAAAACAGCTCCTCGTGACTCGAGGCTCGCTCACGACCTTTTCCATTGCAAACGACGTTGCGAAATATTTCGCCATCATTCCAGCGCTGTTTGCCGGGACCCTGCCGTGGCTAAAGGTGATTGACGTTATGCACCTTCACTCGCCCACCTCTGCCATCCTCTCGGCTGTTATCTTCAATGCATTGATCATCCCGGCGCTTATCCCGGTTGCACTAAAGGGCGTCCGCTATCGGCCCCTCGGCGCGGATGCCCTGCTGCGTAGAAACATGCTGGTATGGGGTCTTGGAGGCGTGATTTTACCGTTCATTGGTATCAAACTGATCGACGTGGTGATGGTGGCTTTGCGCCTGGTCAGCTAAAAACATGAGTCCCAGGAGACGCGGACATGATGAAATATTTTTCTAAAAGCGTTCTACTTTTAATATTCGGCGTGGCCATCACCTGCATTATTTATCCATTGGTGCTGTGGGTGATCGGACAAACTTTATTCCCCTTCCAGTCAAACGGCAGCATTCTGAAAGGACCTGACGGAAAACCCGTTGGATCGAAGCTGATCGCGCAGCCTTTTTCAAAGGACGAATACTTTCAACCCCGTCCGTCTGCGGCGTCTTACGATGCGTCCGCCTCGGCTTCCTCCAGCCTTGCGGCATCGAACTATGGGCTGCGGGACAGGGTTGCCCGGTCGCTCGGACCTATCGTGACGTACAAAAGCGGGCCGAAGGCCGGAAAACCGGTTGCTCCGGACGTCGAGAGTTGGTTTGCGGAGGATAAATTCCAGGGCAAGCCGCAGATCGTCGCCCAGTGGGCAGACCTGCACAATTCCCTTGCCCAGGCCTGGGTAAAGACAGACGCAGCCCACGGGACCTATGTGGACGATTGGGCAAAGGCTAATCCCGCGATAGTGGCTAAATATATCAAGGACAATCCTGCCACCCCCGAGCCCAAGGCCCCCGATCTGGCGGTCGTTTTCTTTAAGGATTTCTCGGAGAAACACCCCGGCAAATTCCTGACTGCAGTGACTAAAACAGAAAACGGCAAATCGGTCACGACTTTCGACGTTGTCGATTCCGGTAGTGACATCCAATCGACCTTTTTTGAGATGTGGCGTGAAGACCATCCGGATGCCGATTTTCAAGATGTGCCGGGCGACCTGGTTACTGCTTCCGGTTCCGGGCTCGACCCACATATCAGCATGCAAAATGCTGAGTTTCAACTGGAGCGGGTGGCGTCTAAGAGGGCGGAAACCTTGAAACGCGACCCGGCCGTGCTTCAAAAGGAGATCGAGCAGATTTTGCAGGAAAATGCTTCAGCGCCCTTCGGGGGACTTGCGGGGGAGAAGTTCGTAAATGTCCTTGAAGTAAACCTGGAACTCGATAAACGATACGGAACGCCATAACGGCGCTTGAACAAGACATTGGAGCTTCAGTACAACCCGAACCGGGTTGTACTGAAGCCATTGCCTTGGGGCAGGTGCCGTTCAGGAGATCTGAAGATGAATCAAATTCGTGCCAAGCATACAGTTACCGGAATTGGAGGTCGCCTCAAAAACGCCGGCAAACTGCCAGTCCTGCGGGCGGTCTGCTCCGGGATGGATATTCACGGGAATGGTATGATCCAGCAAAACATTGCATTATTGCAGGGCAGGTACAGCCGTGCCCGGGCCATAAAGACCCATATTGCCGATCTCCCTGTCGATTTACAGCGCCTGTTGACGGAAGAGTTCGAGCGGGAGATAATGGCCTTCCGGGCAAAACTCGAATCCGACTATGCCGAGATCAAGAGGGAAAGCAATGAATTGGCCGGTCTAAACGAACAGCAATCTGCCATGCTTGAGTTTTTGAGGGTGGATCTTAAAGAAGCCTACGCAAAGATCGCTGAACAGGCCAGGCGGATCGTGCAACTGGAAAATGAAATCTCCGCCGAGCGCAATGCGCTGTAAAAGGCGGAACAACGAATCAGGGACGCGCGGCAGGAGTTGACAAGAGTGGAACACAGACTGGATGACCCTCTTCTGGAGTCAGGCGGCGGGGCTTGAGCGGTGGAAACTTTGTGGACTGGCGAGTTTGCTTCCGGCTGAAAGGGTGGTCCCCGAGGGATATTGGAGATAAACGATGTCCGATCTGAAGAACTGAAGGGTGAGGCCGGTGTCCGACGAAGACAGGGCTCTTAGCTTTCTTCAACTGATACGCCGCTCACAACGCGGGAAGCTGAAGGTTTATCTCGGTTATGGACCTGGGGTTGGGAAAACTTGGCAGATGCTAGTCGAAGGGCATCGTCTGAAGCAGGAAGGCATTGATGTCGTTGTCGGTCTGGTGGAAACCCATGGGCGGGCGGAAACGGCCCAACTAGTCGAAGGTCTGGAGGTCGTCCCAAGAAAACAGGTTCAGTACCGAGGCATTGTCCTTGAAGAAATGGATCTGGACGCGGTGCTTGCACGACACCCGGAAGTGGCCCTCGTGGATGAGCTGGCGCATACGAACGTTCCGGGCAGCGAAAATGCAAAACGGTACCAGGACGTGCAGGACCTTCTCGCGGCAGGCATTCATGTGATCACAACACTCAATATTCAGCACCTGGAGAGTCTCTACGACACGGTGGAAAATTTGGTCGGCGTTAAAGTGCACGAGCGGCTGCCCGATTCGATCCTCGCGGAAGCCGACGAGATTGTGAACGTCGATCTGGCGCCTGAGGATCTGCAGCAGCGTTTGCGGGAGGGCAAAATCTACACGCAGGAAAGAGTCCCAACCGCTCTCGATAATTTCTTCAAGCGCACAAACCTCAACGAGCTGCGCGAACTTGCCTTCAGGGAACTTGCGTCTCAGATTGACCTTAAACGCAGAAGCGCTCCCGAAGAGGAGCATGGGACGGCCCCGGATCAGGTAATGGTTTGTTTAAGTTCGCGCGGCCCCAACAGCGCCGGCCTCTTGCGCTATGGGTCAAGACTTGCCGGACGCCTGAACCGCAACTGGTACGCCGTTTACGTCCAAAGACCCATGGAATCTCCGACTGCCATAGACGCCAGCACCCAGCGGTACCTCGGGGAGACATTGACCCTGGCCAACACGCTTGGCGCTATCGTTTTCACCTACAAGGGCGAAGATATTGTGGACACCATTCTCCATTTCGCCAGGGAGTACCGGGTTGGCCACATCGTCATCGGCCGTCCGGGGCCTGTTTCGTGGTGGAAACGCATGCTCGGACGAAAAACCGTCGTCGAGCAGCTAATTTTGAAGGCTCATGGCCTGACTGTTGTGGTGGTCGACGCAAAGGCCGAACCCAAGCATCTTGACCTGAACAGGCAACAGGCCGCACCGAGTTATGAAGCGGCTTGATTTGTTCTTTCGGCAAGCAGTTGCACAGTTCGGGCAATTTCTTCCGGTGTGACCTCGCGCCTGAGCTTTTCCATTTTTTCCATCAACCGGGCAAACAGTGCGGCTTCGGCGGCGCTGACCCATTCGAGCTGGAGCCTTTCAGGCCTTATTGCGAGCTTTTCCATTTTCCTGCGTATCTTGTCGATACGCTTAACGGTCCACTGGTTGGCGTTTATGTAGTGGCAGTCGCCGATGTGGCAGCCGCTGACCACAATTATCGCCGCTCCTTTTGCGAATCCCTCCCATATGAAAGACTCATCCACGCGGGCCGAGCACATGGTTCGGATCAGCCGAAGGGTTGGCGGATATTGCAGGCGTGAGACTCCGGCGTAATCGGCCCCGGCGTATGAGCACCAGTTGCATGCAAATGCGAGAATCTTGGTCGCCGGGTTTTCTGATAGGACGCTGTCAACCTGCCCCATGATCTGTTCGTCTGTGAAGTGGTTCATCACAATCGAATCGAACGGGCATTCGGCGGAACAGGCGCCACAACCGGAACAGGCAGCAGGGTTTACGGATGCTGCAATTTTGCGCTGCACATCAAGCGAAATGGCCCCGTAAGGACATACCTCGGCGCATCTGCCGCAGATTTTGCATTTTTCCGGAATCACTTCTGCCGTAATGGGGTCGGAGAGCATTTCTCCACTATGGAGCAGTCGAACGATGCGGGCTGCTGCGGCGGACCCCTGGGTGACCGACTCCTTTATATCTTTCGGTCCCTCGGCGCATCCGGCGAAGAAAATGCCCCTGGTGGCTGCATCAACCGGCTGGAGCTTGGGGTGGGCTTGCAGAAAAAATCCGTCAGGCGAGAGTTGAAGTCCAAACATCTCCTGGAGTTTCTTCGTCGTTTTGGACGGTTTCATGCCGATCGCCAGCACCAGCATGTCAAGATCATGGAAGGATATCTTTCCTCTTGCGCTGTTGTCGACGGCAACCCGCAGCCCGCCTTCGGCGGTTTCAATCACATTGCCGGGCAAACCCCGTATATATTGCACGCCAAGACTTCTGCTCTTTGTATAGAGGTCCTCGAAACCTTTTCCGAAAGCACGGATGTCGATATAAAAGACCTTTATGTCTATTTTAGGATAGTGTTCCTTCAGTACCAGGGTGCTCTTAACGGTGTTCATACAGCAGACATTTGAGCAGTATGAGGCGCCCTTTCTTGCCGAGCGCGAACCTACGCACTGAATGAACCCGATCGACCTGGGGGGTTGCCTGTCAGTTGGCCTGATCAGCTCACCTCCGGTCGGGCCTCCGGCGCTTATCAACCGTTCAAACTCGGTGCTGCTCAGCACGTTTTCATAGCGTGTGTAACCGTACTCGTCGAGTTCCGTAGGATCGTAGGCTTCCAGACCGGTGGCGACTACGACGCTCCCCACATTTTCCACCACTTCCTCATCGGACATGTGGAAGTTAATGCACTTCTTTTCGCATACTTCTGCGCATTTCGCACACACGACCGGGTTGTGACCGAGGCATTCATTGATATTTATTACATAAGCGGAAGGCACCGCCTGCGGAAAAGGCGAGTAGATGGCCCTCCTCGAAGAAAGACCGGAGTTGAACTCATCGGGGCGCACGACCGGACACACTTCTGCGCAATCGCCGCAAGCGGTGCAGTCCTTCTCGGATACGTATCGGGCTTTTTTTAGAATCCTGACCTCGAAGTTACCAACATATCCTTTGACGTCGATGACTTCGGAGAGAGCGAGGAGCTTTATTCTTGGATGCCGACCGGCATCTGTCATCTTCGGCCCGAGTATTCAGATGGAACAGTCCATCGTGGGGAAAGTCTTGTCAAGTCTCGCCATCTGGCCGCCAATGGAGGGTTTTCTTTCCACCAGGACGACCTCGTAGCCGTTATCGGCAAGATCGAGCGCCGCCTGGATTCCAGCGATGCCTCCCCCTATTACGAGAGTCCGCCTGCTGAGCGGTATTTTTCGGCTCTGGAGGGGTTGAAGCCTGAGGGCCCTGGCCACAGCCATTCGCACCAGGTCGACGGCTTTGCCTGTAGCGGCTTGGGGTTCGTCAATGTGAACCCAACTGCACTGTTCTCGCAGGTTAGCCATTTCGAGCAGGTAAGGATTGAGGCCGGCGCTCTCGATCATCTGCCGGAAGGTGAGTTCATGGAGCCTTGGAGAACAGGAGGCGATCACCACGCGGTCAAGCCCGAGCTCGGCAATATCTTCCCTGATGCTCTGCTGACCGGGTTCCGAGCACGCATAGTGGATATCTCGCGCAAGAACGACATTTTCAAGTTTGGCGCTCTCGGAGGCGACTCTCTGGCAATCGACCGTTCTGGCGATGTTCAGTCCGCAATGGCAGACAAAGACGCCGACTCGCGGATTTTGGCCGTGTATGGAGATTTTTTGCATGTTACTCCCACTGTATTGTTCGGGCCAGGATGGAGGTGAGATCGACCATCTCCATTCGGATTTCATTTCCCAGGAAAGGGTCTTCCATGGCGCACCTGAGGTGTATCTGGCATTTAGGGCAGGCGGTCACCAGAAGGTTGCTTCCGGTTTCTTTTGCCTGCCTCAGCCTGTTTACCTGCATAGCTTTGGAGTAACTGTCACATCCGGTCCATGCACAGTTTCCGCAGCAAAGCGAAGAAGCTCCTCGATCGCGCATTTCGCTGAAGCCGCGCACGTTAAGCCGTTGAAGAAGATTTCTCGGCAATTGGCATCCGGTTTGTGTGCGGCTGAGCCTGCAAGGGTCCTGAAAGGTTATCTTCCTGTTGAGTTTTGAGAAACCGATGGCGCCCTTGCTGATTTGGGCTTCTGCGAGTTCGAAAATGTGGGTCACTTTGAATCCGGTTTCGATCCCGTTTTGAGGATAGTCGTGCGAGAAGGCCCGGTAACATTCCGGACAGGCCGTAACAAGTTCTTCGATTCCCATCTCCGAGATCAGTTTTACATTGAGCCGGGCGAGTTTGACAAAGTGATCGCGGTCGCCCGACCAGAGCAGATCATGGCCGCAGCACCTCTCGTTTTGCATTATTGCCGGATGAATATCGAAAAAGTTCATGAGCCTGAGCGCATCGGCCAAAATGTCGCTGGTAGTTATGCCCAGGTGATTCTTGAAAAATGTGTCGAAGTAGGGAGCGCACCCTCCGAAGAACAGGATTTTGCTTTTCGGGTCGGTTTGAATTTCGGGCGGCAGCCATCTCCAATGCTCTACCGGCAGGTTGGGCGAGGCCAAAGCACGCATGAGGGAGTGGAAAAAACCCTCATGGGCTTCAAACCGGCCATTCCCGGATGCTGCGTTGCGCATCTCTTTTATAAAATCCGGAAAGCTGACCGCCGAGGGGCATCGGTCATAGCAAAGGCCGCAGGTGAGGCAGGACCAGATGTCCTCCGTAATGCAGGAGGAGTCCAGGTCGCCCGTTACTACGGCGTTTGCGATTGCTCTCGGGGAAAACTGTTTTCCGGAGAGAGTTACCGGGCATGCGGATGAACATTTGCCGCAGTCCAGGCAAGTGTTGATATTGTGGGTGGCCATAATAGAGGCAGCCGACTCGGGCGAGAGCGCAGGTTTTATTGTTCGACGGGGAGGTTCCACGGGTGTTTTGCCCAGTTGCAGAATCCTGTTTCTGAACGCGGTCAGAAAATCGAGCATCTCTGAGGACTGGTCGGGATAGAACGAGGCAAAGCCGAGCCGCTCCTCCCCCAAACCCAGCAGGCGAAGAATCCCCCTGGTGTCCTCCACGTTTCTCTCGGCAACACGAGTCCCTATCCCGTAACGGCAGGTGCCGGGCTGGCACCCGACAAGGGCGACCCCGTCGGCGCCGGTTTCGAACGCCTTAAAAAGGAGCGACTTGGTGATTCGACCGCTGCAAGGTATCCTTATCATACGGATCTCGCGGGGCAGCGGAGCAAGCGTGTCCTGGAGGGTCTGGAATGCGGCGTGGGGACACCAGTTGCACAGGAAAAGGATTATTTTGAGATCATTTTCCATGAGTCTTAATCCGGTCGGGGACTTGCTTCAAGAACCCTGAGCCGTTACCTCCTCAATCATCTGCTCCAGGAAGAGCCTGTCGCGATAGGGGCTGTCGGCGGCGTTGGAGGGACAGATCGAAATGCAGTCGCCGCAGCCCTTGCAAAGGGCCTCATCGACAACCGCATAACCAGACCCCAGCGTGTTGGTATGAAAGCTCACCGCCCGATAGGGGCAAGCGTTCACACACCGGCCGCATCCCCTGCAAAGATTCTCATTTATAGAAACCGTGTATCCCTTGTTTTGCCTGGGCCCCCGCGGCATAACGGTGGCTGCGAGAATGCCTGCTGCTGTGCCCTTTATCCGTTCAGAGGCATTGATGCCCGGTGGACTCGCCAGCAGAAGCCCCGGTATCGAAGTAGCCCCGGGAACGAAAAAGGGGATTCCTCTCAGGCCCTTTGCCTGCATAGAGTGTGTAAACTCGTGCGGCGGCATGTCCGGGTGAGGCATATAAGCTATATTTCTTCGTGCGCTGTCTCCCAGAATTACCGCTCCCGCGCTGAAAACCTGGTGGGTGCCGTCTTCCATAATCACGACCACCCGGAAGTCTCCCACTGTGCCCTTAAGAGACCTGGCGCACGATCCGAGAAATGCGTGAACGTTGGGATAATCGGGCGCCGAAGGAAGAGGTCTGTCCGGGCTTCCGAACAAAAAGACTTCCATTCCCATTTGGCCCAGGGTCTGAGCACTCCTGAGCGCGGCTTCGGATTCACCGATTATTGCGGTTGTGAAGTTATACTGGCGCGCTGGAGTGGGGAGGGACTTGAGATGGGCGGCGCGCCGTATAGATCTTTGAAGGAGTCCCTTGAAGCGGCTTACAGCCAGAGACGGGTCACTCTTTAACAGGGCAAGCGCCTCGCCTCGAAGGTTGCACGTCTCGGCCATTGCCCTGGCTATACCGGTACCCTGGAAGATCGCAGCTTTCAGCCTGCTTCGCTGGTCAGTACACGCACTGCATATGAGGTCCAGGGGGCAGCACACGCAGGAAGCGAGTACGAATCGGGTGAGGCCTTTTTCGCGAATCGTCCTTAGCATTGAAGCGGCGCCTTCCAGTGTGCACGCTGACGGAACCGACTCGGCGTATTCCACCCGTGAGTCCTCCGGAAGGTAGGAAATGAACCTGTCCAATTCCGGGTCCCACCCGAGCGAATCGTTGCAGCGGCATACAAAAACACCGATGCGAAGGTCGGATGTGAGCTGGGGTCCTGGAGGCGAAAACGAGATGCCATGGCCCTTCATGCGCGGAGCGCTGTCGCCGAGCAGCAGAACAGCTTCCGATACGGCGGCAAAACCGCGTAGCGTCATGACAAAAACGTCCGGTTTGATGGCCTTGGAACTGTACGCACGGATCACGTCCTCGCCTTTCACTCCAGGAGCGGCGGCCGGATCGGCGATAATGACGACTCCCGCATGTTCGACCGCTTCGAAGGAATCGTCTGCGTAAGAAATAGCCTTCGCACCCGAGCATGCCTCGACACACTGGAAGCACTCCGAACATACGCCGCACTGGAGGCATCTGGAAGTCTCCGAGTGGACCTGATCTTCTGTCAGGCCGAGGGCGACCTCGTCGGAAAGCTCCCTGCGTGAGGCGGGACGAAGCTCCGACATCCTGGCGCGGGGAAAAGAGGGAATCTCCGGGGTGATTTCCGGAAAGTCTAAGTCCTGCGGCCGGGATAAAGAGCAAGGCTCAGCGGGTTGTCCAGTCAGAAAATCTTCGCCGGTCAGGAAACTGTGAACGGCCAGAGCCGCCGCCCGACCGGAGGCCATAGCCGATACGACCGTCGACGGTCCCGTCACGGCGTCGCCTGCGGCAAAGACATTATTAGCGCGGGTCCTTCCTTTGTCGTCCACCCGGGTGAGCCCGCCGGGCGTGGCAAGGTTTTGTGGGCAGCATTCAAGAAGGGCCGGGTTTCCTGTCTGTCCTATTGCAATGACAACGCGTTCGAATTCAATCTCGATCGGCTTGCCGCCTTCAATAGAGACCGGCCATGGGATTCCTTTGGCGTCCGGAGGGCCTGGGATGGTCGGAAAGAGGCGTATAGCCTTCAGCCTCCCGCCATCTCCCAGAAATTGGGCGACTTTGAGGCTGGTCTTTATCGCTACTCCCTCTCTTAGCGTCTCTTCCACCTCGAGTGTGTCCGCTGGGATAAGTTCCTCTGGAAACCACGAAATCAATGTAACTTTGGCGCCAAGGCGAACAAGCGTTCGTGCGGCTTCGAATGCGGCGTTGCCGTCACCGATGACCGCAGTTTTTCCGGAAACAGACTTTATTTCTCCCCGATGCACGGCGGAAAGAAATGAGACGCATCCGACAACCCCGTCAAGTTTTTCTCCAGGTACATTGAGCATTCGGTCTTCCCACAATCCGGTGGCGAGAACAACCGCTGAGAATTCCGAAGCGTTCCGTGAAAATTCATATTCGCAGCCCAGGCGGAATTCGATTCCAATCCGTTGAAGGTAGTCGATTTCCTGGTCGAGCACCTGGCGCGGGAGCCGGTACGGTCCGATTGCGTAGCGCAAAAGGCCTCCAGACGCTTTTTGTTTCTCAAAGACCGTCACTCGATATCCGAAGCGAATAAGGTCGTGTGCTGCGGCAAGTCCGGCAGGTCCCGAACCCACCACGGCAATTCTTTCGGGCAGAGTGCTGGCTGGTTTTGCCTTAGTCAAGTCGGGGGACGCGTTATCGGCAATGAAGCGCTTTATGTCCCGTATGGCAAGGGGTTGATCGAGATCGTTCCTGCGGCATGCAGCCTCGCATGGATGAGTGCAGATCCTTCCGCAGATGCCGGGCAAAGCGTTGTCCTTCCTGATAAGTTCGAGCGCTTCGGTGTACTTGCCGGCACGCGCCAGGGCCATGTATCCCTGGACGTTAACTCCCAGAGGGCAATTTGCCTGGCACAGAGGAGTCTTGCGCTTATCAATCACCGGCCTTCCCGGCAGGGCGTGCCTTCCTCCGTACTTTAGGGCCTTACTGCCGTCCGGGCTGACTGCCGGACAATTCTGCGAACATAGACCGCAAAGGGTGCACTTATCGGCGTCAACGTAGGAGGCCGGTTTTTTGTAACGTATTGAAAACCCCTGGGACGTGTGCTTGATCGACTTGATTGAAGCGGGAAGAAGAAGCCTGATCCTTGGATTTCTCATTATTCGAAGAAGCCCTGGGCGCAGAGCATAGTTGAAGCTGACCCCCGAGGGCATCCGCCAGGTATCTGAGGCCAGTTTCTCGTTGAGGTCAGGGGCTTCGTCAATCAGTGTGACCGGTATCCCCATCTCGCCCAGTTTATTGGTTGCAGCGATCCCCGCCGGTGTAGCGCCGATTACGCACACCTTCTGAAGGCGTTCCTTGGGATTTTTCATGAACCGGCCCCCTTGCTTGCAGCGGCCTTTTTCTGCCTGGCTTTGAGCAGAGCCTGTCCGAAATCGTAACCTTTGTTGAAGGCTGCTATGTTTGCGTCTTCAGTTCCCTTGGGAACGGAATCGGCTACAGAGGTGAGCATACCCTTCAGGGAAACTGCACCGGTTATCGAGGTTACAAAGCCGAGCATGACGATATTGGCCATCATCTTTCTGCCAAGTTCTTCGGCAATGCGGGTTGCCGGGATCGGGAAAACACCCCCGCCGGCAGTATCGGTAGACCTCACCATGTCCTGATCAATAATGAGGATTCCGTCGCCTTCGAGCAGATGGCGGTATTTCTCGTATCCCATCTGGGACATGCACACCAGGATGTCCGGATTACGCACGTAAGGGTAATGGATTGGTTTGTCCGATATGATTAACTGAGCGCTGCAAGCCCCGCCACGAGCTTCGGGGCCGTAAGACTGCGTAAGAGTGCTCTGCCGACGGTCTGCAAGACAAGCCGCCATCCCCAGCACCTGGCCGGCAAGAACTATGCCTTGCCCACCGAGGCCGGTTATGAGGATCTCTGTTTTTAGTTTTGCGGTCGTGGTCCGGTCCATTGCACTCTCACCAGGCTCTTATTATCAGCCTTCGGAGCTCAATTGTTTGCGATTCAGGTTCGATCTCATGACGCACGAGGGCGGCATATCCTTTCGTAGGCATCCGAAAAGGTCGGCTTGTCGTACTCCACGAATTTCCCAAGAGTTATGCCCTGCTTGAAATCCAGGATAACTTCGGCAGGATTTGCGCCATTTTTTACTATTGCCTTTTCCTGATAGAGCTTGAGCGAATCAATGGGCTTCTGCCTGTTTCTGCGCCCGTACCCGGTAGGACAGGGGGCGAGAACTTCGATGAACGAAAAGCCTCGGCGCGCAAGAGCTTCCCCGACCGACTGAATAAGATCGCGCGTATGAAGCATTGTCCAGCGCGCAACGTAGGTGGCCCCGGAAGCGTATGCCAGCAGGGGCAGATTGAATGGCGCTTCGGGATTGCCAAGTGGTGTGGTCGTCGTCTTGGCCATACAGGGGGTTGTCGCCGCAGCCTGTCCACCGGTCATTCCGTAATTGAAGTTGTTCACGCAGATCACCGTCAGATCCATGTTCCTTCTGGCAGCGTGAAGGAAATGATTCCCACCGATTGCAAATAGGTCTCCATCGCCGCTGAAAACTATAACGCTCAGTTCGGGATTGGCCAGCTTCATGCCAGTGGCAAAAGGGATTGCCCGCCCATGAGTGGTATGATAGGAATCGAGCTTGACGTACCCGGCGCCTCTTCCCGAACACCCTATCCCGGACACTACCACGGTGTTTGCCAGGTCCGTCCCGGCTGACTGGATGGCGATCAGCGATGAGGAGAAAGCCGTGCCGATTCCGCATCCGGGGCACCATATATGCGGGATGCGATCGATTCGCAGGATGTTATCCAGTGGATGTTTTGGGGAGCGATTGTTGTTCATGCGCGTCCTGACTCAATGCTAAGAGCGACCCTCCCGGGCAAAATCAATAGGTCTTATAAGTCCGTGGTTTATCCCCGACCGCTGCCGACATATATTTCTTCGAGTATCCGGGCGGGTGTAATAACCGTCCCTCCGGCATGACCGACCAGCAGGGTGGGGACCATACCTCCGGCGCACCTTTGCACCTCCAGGTGCATCTGCCCCAGGTTCAATTCCACCGTTATTAGGCACTGTACCCGTTTTGCAAGCTCTCTTATTGCATGCTCCGGGAAAGGCCATACGGTTACCAGTCGCAAAAGACCGGCTTTTATGCCTTGTTCCCGAGCCTCATCGACGGCGGCCAGGCTGCTCCGTGAGCTGATCCCGTACGATATCAGCGCCACATCGGCGTCCTCCAGCCGGTACTCCTCCACCTGTATGATCTTGCTGAGGTTCGCACGGATTTTTCCCGTTATTCGAGAGACCATCTCGGAATGCGCCTCGGCGGTCATCACCGGATAGCCTTTTTCGTCGTGAGTCAGACCCGTAAGGTGCACCCGATAGCCCTCGCCGGCATTAGCCATTGGCGCTACTCCATTGGCGCCGGGATGAAAAGGTTTGAAACGGTCCTTTCTTCCTTTGGGGCGGGGGCGGGACTGGAGCCCTATTTTTGATTGATCGGGTATGATGACCCTCTCACATAGGTGGCCGACTACCTCATCGGCCATTATTAGTACGGGGAGCCGGTATGTTTCGCTCAAGTTGAATGCGGTAATGGTCTGGAAGAAAAGCTCCTGGGGTGAAGCAGGGGCAAGTGCTATAATCTCGTAATGACCATGGGAACCCCACCTGGCCTGCATCATATCACCCTGAGCGCCGAGAGTCGGGAGGCCCGTCGAAGGACCTGCACGCTGCACGTTTACTACCACGCATGGAGTCTCCATTACCAGCCCGAGTCCGATGTTTTCCATCATCAGACTGAACCCCGGACCGGAGGTCGCTGTCATGCTTTTTGTTCCGGCGCAGGAAGCGCCAAGAACTGCGGCCATTGCGGCTATCTCATCTTCCATCTG
>Ga0181539_1002447_pt1 | contig 18540 bp, 15 predicted proteins | sample PEATcosm2014_Bin_46_FD_119767 | JGI IMG/M metagenome (GOLD analysis project Ga0181539, IMG submission 119767) | Peatland microbial communities from MTU Mesocosm Facility, Houghton, MI, USA - PEATcosm2014_Bin23_60_metaG | ecosystem: Environmental > Terrestrial > Soil > Wetlands > Peat | place... | reverse complement strand
TCCCGCCGAAGCGCAGATCGCGCGCGAAATCTTCAAATTCGTCGCCAACGGCCTGCTCTATCGCGGCTCCAAGCCGGTGATGTGGAGCGTGGTCGAGAAGACCGCGCTCGCCGAGGCCGAAATCGAATACGAGGAGCACACCAGCGACACGGTGTACGTCGCCTTCCCTGTGGAGGGACAGGACGCTTCGGTCGTCATCTGGACGACGACGCCCTGGACGCTGCCGGGCAATCGCGCCATCGCCTTCTCCAGGCGCATCGCCTACGGCCGCTACCGCGTGACGGAGGCGCCGGCCGACAACTGGGCGAAGGTCGGCGCGACCTATATCGTGGCGCAATCGCTCGCGCCTAGCGTCTTCGCCGCGGCGAAGGTCGCGGCCTACGAGTTCGTCGGCGAGGTCGGCGGCGACGCGCTCGCCGCGATGGCCTGCGCCCACCCGCTGCAGACGCTCGGCTACGGCTTCGTCGTCCCGCTGCTCGAGGGCGATCACGTCACCGAGGACGCGGGCACGGGATTCGTCCACACCGCGCCCGGACACGGGCGCGAGGACTTCGAGCTGTGGATGGCCAACGGCCGGCGCCTGACCGAGCGCGGCGTCGATACGCGCATTCCCTACACCGTCGACGAAAACGGCGCCCTGACGGAGGAGGCGCCCGGCTTCGAAGGGCGGCGGGTGATAACCGACAAGGGCGACAAGGGCGACGCCAACGAGGCGGTGATCAAGGCGCTCGTTGCGGCGGGGCGTCTTCTCTCGCGCGGCCGGCTGAAGCACCAATATCCCCATTCCTGGCGCTCGAAGAAGCCGGTGATTTTCCGCAACACGCCGCAATGGTTTCTCGCAATGGATCGGCCCTACGCCGCCGCGCCGGGCGGCCAGACCCTGCGCGCGATCGCGCTGGACGCGATCAAGCGGACGCGTTGGGTCCCCGCGACGGGCGAGAACCGCATCAACGGCATGGTGGCGAGCAAGCCGGACTGGGTGCTGTCGCGTCAGCGCGCCTGGGGCGTGCCGTTGCCGATCTTCGTGCGCAAGGGCGAACACGACGTTCTCTACGATCCCGAGGTCAACGCGCGCATCGCCGCCGCCTTCGAGAAGGAGGGCGCCGACGCCTGGTTCGCCGAGGGCGCCAAGCAGCGCTTCCTCGGCGAGACACACGACGCCGACGACTACGACAAGATCGACAACCTGGTCGAGGTCTGGTTCGATTCGGGCTCGACGCACGCCTTCGTGCTCGAGGACGCGGTCCACTTCCCCGGTCTCGCCGGCATCCGCCGCAAGATCGACGGCGGCGCCGACGAGGTGATGTACCTGGAAGGCTCCGACCAGCATCGCGGCTGGTTCCAGTCCTCGCTCTTGGAAAGCTGCGGCACGCGCGGCCGGGCGCCCTTCGACGTCGTGCTGACGCACGGCTTCACGCTCGACGAGAAGGGCCGCAAGATGTCGAAGTCGCTCGGCAATCAGACCTTCCCGCAGGACGTCATCAAGGCCTCCGGCGCCGACATCCTGCGCCTCTGGGTGGCGAGCGTCGACTATTCCGACGACCAGCGCATCGGCCCGGAAATCCTCAAGACCGTCGGCGACAACTACCGCAAGCTGCGCAACACCATCCGCTGGATGCTCGGGACCTTGGCGCATTATTCGCCGGCCGACGCGGTCGGCCTCTCCGCCATGGGCGAACTGGAGCGGCTGATGCTGCATCGCCTCGGCGAGCTCGACGCCAAGGTGCGCGACGCCTACGCCGATTTCGACTACGCGCGCGTCATCGCGGCGCTGTCGGCGTTCATGAACGCCGATCTCTCCGCTTTCTATTTCGACATCCGCAAGGACGCGCTCTATTGCGAGGCGCCCTCGAGCGCTAAACGCCGCGGCGCGCTGGAGACGATCGATCACGTCTTTCGCGCCGTGACCGTCTGGCTGGCGCCGATCCTCGTCTTCACCGCCGAGGAGGCGTGGCGCGCGCGAGACGCCGACGCGCGCTCCGTCCACCTCGAACAATTCCCGGTCGTTCCGGCGCAATGGCGCGACGAGAAGCTGGCGGCGAAATGGGAGACGGTTCGCCGCGTCCGTTCGGTCGTCACCGGGGCGATCGAGATCGCGCGCGCCGACAAGCGCATCGGCTCGTCGCTGGAGGCGAGCCCGCGCGTCTTCGTCGGCGAGGCAGGGCTCGCGGCGGCGCTCGAAGGCGTCGATTTCGCCGAAGTCTGCATCACCTCGGACATCACGATCGAGCGAAGCGCCGGCGCGCCCGAAGGCGCGTTCCGGCTCGCCGAAACGCCGGGCGTCGCGGTCGTCGTCGAGCGCGCCAAAGGGATCAAGTGCGCGCGCTCCTGGCGCTATTTCGATCCGAAGACCGCCGATCCCGAGTTTCCCGACATATCTCCGCGCGACGCGGCGGCCTTGCGCGAACTGAACGCGGCGCGGCGGGCCTGATGCGGGCGCGCACGCTCGGCGCGTGGACGACGCTAAGCGTTCTCGCCCTCGACCAGGCGTCGAAATTCGCGGTCGAGCGCTTTTTCGAGCGCGAGGGCGGCGCGCCGTTCGCGCTTCTCCCGTTCCTCGACTTCACGCTGCGCTGGAACCGCGGCATTTCCTTCAGCCTGTTCGCGGCGACGTCGGCCGACGGCCGCTGGCTCCTGCTGGCGTTGACGCTAGCAGTGACGGCGACGCTCGCCGCGTGGCTGTGGCGCGCGCGCGCCCCTCTCGTCGGTCTCGGCCTGGGCGCGATCATCGGCGGCGCGCTCGGCAACGGCTGCGACCGCCTGGCCTACGGCGCGGTCGCCGATTTCCTCGACCTGCACGCATTCGGGCGGCAATTGTTCGTCTTCAATCTCGGCGACGCCGCGATCAACGTCGGGGTCGCGCTGCTGATTTTCGACGGGCTGTTCGTCTCGGCCGCGCCGAACCGCTCCGCGGCGAACCGGGGCCGGCCGCCTTGATGCGGCGGCGGGGGTCCCCTCTTTCGGTTTTTCGTGCTAAGGAACGGCAAATCGATGGGCCGGCCCGCCGCGCGACGAAGGTCGCGGAGCGGGTTCGCCATCGAATCGCCGGATTGTCGCCCGAACGAGTGGGCGGGTAGGTCGTCCCGCCGCGCCCTCGGCGCGCCGTGGCGGACAGATAAGGGGTTTTCGGCCATGCCGTCTCTGACGCTTGGAGGAATTGGCGGACGCCGCCTCGCGGCTTGCGCCGCTTGCGCGCTGTTGCTCGGCCTCGGCGCGGCGCCCGCGCGCGCCGGCGACGACGGCGAAGCGCCGCTTTGGGTCGGCATCTATTCGATGTTCGGCCTCGGCGGCGACGGCGACCAGCAGCCGATCGAGTACCGCGACCACGGCAAGCTCGTGCTGCCGCCCAAGGTCGAGTTGCCGCCGCCCGCCGCCTCGCCGATCCAGGGCAACGCCGCCTGGCCGGTCGATCCGGACGTGCAGCGGCGCAAGAAAGAGAAAGAGGAGAAGTCGAAGTATGTCTTCATCCCGCCGGGCATGCGCAAGGAGCCGCTCACCAACCAAGGCACGGTGGTGACGGTGAGCGCGACGGCTGGCCAGGGCCCCAGCGGGCGCGCGTGCGACAACGGGCCAGGCGACACGTGCCGGACGAGCACGCCTCCGTCGATCAACTGGAACCCGCTCACCTGGGTCGGGCTGCAGAAGAAGCCGCAAACCGTGCTCGGCCCGGAGCCGGACCGCGACTGGTTGACCGACCCGCCCAAGGGCTATCGCGACCCCGCCGAAGGCGTAGGCGCGCGCCTGGACAACTGAGCGGGCGCTCCGGCGTCGAACGCGCGTGAATGGATTGGGCGATCGAAACGACGCCATGACGGATTTGGCTCCCGCGAACGCCGCGCAAGTCGCCTCGAGCGCCTATCGCCTTGCCGCGCTCGATCAAGACTTCCTGCTCGGCGATTCGACGCGCGGTGTGCGATTTCAGCTCGAGTATCAGAAGGCCCAGGAAGCGCTTCGCCGTTTTGGCGTGGCCTCGACCCTGGTCGTTTTCGGCTCTTCGCGCGTTCGCCAGGACGGGCCCGGCCGGCAGAGCTTCTGGTACGCCGAGGCGCGCGCGTTCGGGCGGCTCGCTTCGCTGGAAGGCGGCGCGGCGCGGGGCGGCCCGCCGTTCCCCAACGTCGTGGCGACCGGCGGCGGCCCAGGGGCGATGGAAGCGGCCAATCGCGGCGCCTTCGAGGCGGGCGCTCCGACCATCGGATTCAACATCACGCTGCCGCGCGAGCAGGAGCCCAATCGCTTCACCACCCCGGCGCTGACGTTCCGGTTCCACTACTTCGCGATGAGGAAAATGCATTTCGCTATGGGCGCGAAGGCGTTGGTGGTCTTTCCCGGCGGATTCGGCACGTTCGACGAATTGTTCGAGCTCGTGACCCTGGTGCAGTCGGGCAAGGCGCCGGCGATGCCGATCGTGCTCGTCGACGAAGGCTATTGGCGCCGGGTGGTCGACTGGGACGCGCTGGCCGAAGCCGGTATGATCGGCCCGCAGGACCTCGATCTCGTCCGTTTCGCCGGCGACGCCGCCGACGCCTGGCGCTGCCTGAAGGCGGCGGGGATCGCCGCCGACGACGGGCGGCTTCCTCCCGCGCAAGACCGCCCAGGCAACTTGCCTCTTGGCGAGGGGTCAAAAAGGAGCTAAGGTAATTATAGATTCGTCGTCGAACGCTCAGCGTCGGCGACGCTCGGTTTCCAGAGCGAGCCGAACTGCGGACGCAACCGGTGGGGGTTCGCGACCGGCGACGGGCTGCGAAGCCAAAACAGCCGTATTTTCGATGGACCGCCAAGCGGCCGATCAATGGGGCGATCGGCGCGCGGAGGCGACGAGGATAGGCAGGGCGATCCTGCGAGAACCCAATCCGCGATGTTGCAATGGGCCGTTCCAGGTTTCGCCGCGCCGCGCGTTTCGATCGCGCGGGGTCGGGGGCGCGCGCGCATTCCGTCCGAATCAATTCGGAGTCAAGGTAAATCAAAGGACAAACAATGAGACCTGGTCAAAATAAACGGATGCGCGGTCGCCCGTCGAACAATCGGCGCGGCCCCAATCCGTTGACGCGTTCTTACGAGTCGAACGGTCCGGACGTTAAGATCCGCGGCAACGCCCATCACGTCGCGGAGAAATATCTGCAATTGGCGCGCGACGCGCACACCGGCGGCGATCCGGTCGCGGCGGAGAACTATCTTCAGCACGCCGAGCATTATTTTCGCCTGATCGCGGCCGCCCAGGCCGCCCAGCTTCAGGCCCAGGGCGGCGGTCGCCCGCCCGGCGAAGGCGAGACGTACGAAATCGAGGACGAAGACGATACGGGCGGGCCGTCCGACCGTTTCGCCTCGCCGCCGGAACGCGCCCCCGTTCCCTACGCGCCGCCGCCGCAGCCCTACCAGCCGCAGCCCGGCCCGATCGCCTCGTCCGCGAGCCAGCCCTACGCCGAACGGGCGCCGGGCGAGGGCGACCGCCAGGGCCAGGCCGATCGCGGCGCGTATCAGGGTCGCCAGGACCGTCCGAGCAACCGTCACCAGGATCGCGGCCCCCGGCCCGATCGCCCGTTCTCGGATCGGCAGGATCGTCCGGGCCAGCCGGGGCGCGACGGGCGACCGCGCGAATTCCGTCCCTACCGCGAACCGTCGCTGCCGCGCGAGACGCCGGCCCCTGCCGAAGCGCCGGGCGCAGCGTCGGCTTTGCCCTCGTTCATCACCGCGGCGCCGCGCATCGTCGGACCCCAGGACGTCGGCGAGGCCGAGCCCGCGCCGATCGTCGAAAACGCCGCCGAGCCGGGCGAAGCGGTCGAATCCGGCGCGCCTCGCGTCGAGCCGCAGGCGGACGGGCGCTTCCCCGGACGCGGCCGTCGGCGGCGCTTACGCTCGCCTTACGGCTTCCATGGCGGAGTGAACGCGGACGAGGAAGGCGGGGATGCGCCGGTCATCGCGAGCGAGGCGCCGATCTCGGAATGATTCGGCGGGCGCTTCGAATCAGCAGACGCCGATGCTTTCGAACTTCGACTGAATGTGTTCGCGATCGAAGGGCTTCATGATGAAATCGTCGGCGCCGGCGTGCATCGCGCGGGCGATCTGCGCGACGTCGTATTCGCTCGTGCAGAATACCACCTTGGGCTTGTCGCCGCCCGGCATGGCGCGAAGCTCCTTGAGGAATTCGTAGCCGTCGAGCACCGGCATGGCGCCGTCGACGAAAATGGCGTCGGGCATGAAGAAGGAACAGGCCGCCAGGGCCTGCCGGCCGTCGGCCGCCTCCGACGTGCTCAAACGCATGCCTTCGAGGATGCGGCGCGCGATCTTCCGGATCACCGGCGAATCGTCGACCACGAGCACCTGTTTCATTTCATTCCCCCTTTTCGCCGATCACGCGCCGTCCCGGCCCCCGACCGCGGCGCGATCATGACCGCCTCTCGTTAAGAAGCGTTGAAATGCGATGCTCGACGATTCGTCACGCGGCGACCGCGATCACGGGCCGCGCTTCGAGCGTCACCGTTTCCGGCCCCACGACGATCGCGACCTCCATGCCGCAATCGCGCGCCACGAGCCCGGCGAAGAACGGCTGGATGGTGTGCGCGTCGACCACGCCGCTCTCCGATCGGCCGGCGACGAGCTCGGCGACGCCGTGAGCGAGCCGGGCGTTGGGCCCTTTGGCCTCGACGCGGATGGCGAGCGTTTCGTCCGCGCCGGTGAAATCGACGGTGACGACGCCGCCCCGCGGTATCGCCGACAAGGCGATGAGGCCGAGATTGAGCAGCAGCTTGACCTTGTTCTTGGGCGCGAACTGGCGCGCCGGGTTCCACGCCAGGGTGGTGCGGTCGTTGGCGATGAGGCCGCGCATCACCGCTTCGGCGTCGCCGGTGTCGACGGCCGCGCCGACCGAGCCGGCCGCGCCGAAGGCCAATCGACAGAATTGCAGCCGCGCCGACGCCGAGGCGGCGCTCTTCTTGATCAGTTCGATCGCGACCTCGCGCATTTCCGGGTCTTTTTCGTCTTCGAGGACTTCAAGACCGTTGACGATCGCGCCGACCGGGCTGATCACGTCGTGGCAGACGCGCGAGCAAAGCAGAGCGGCGAGGTCCATCGGTGCGAGGGCGGCAATTGTCATGGGGCTGATCCTGTGGTCTTAGCCGCCGTCGGCGCGGCGAATCACGCGAGCGGGCGCGTGGCGATTCTATCGGATTCGCAGGCGCCCCGCGACTGCGCAATGAGGACGTCGATGCGAAGGACGGATTATCGATGACCGCGGACGGATTGGCGCGGCCGTTCGATCTCGAGCGCGAATCGCGCGACGCCATTGCACGGTTCTTCGCCCGGATCGTCCTGGCGGCCGGCCCGGCGGTGATGGAGGAATATCGACGCGGCGCCGCAGCGCGCGCCAAGCCGGACGGGAGCCCGGTGACCGCGGCCGACGAACGGGCCGAAGCGGTCATCCGCGAGCGCCTGCGTCGGTTGGCGACGCCGATCCCGATCGTCGCCGAGGAGGCGACGGCGGCGGGCGAGGCGATCGAGGTCGCCCGACGCTTCGTCCTGGTCGATCCGCTCGACGGAACCCGGGAATTCATCGCCCGCAACGGCGAGTTCACGATCAACGTCGCGCTGGTCGACGACGGCGTCCCGGTCGCCGGCGCGGTTTACGCGCCTGCGCTCGAACGCCTGTGGTTCGGCGGCGAGACCGCCTTCGCGTGTTCGGCGCTCCCCGGGGCCGATCTGCCGGACGCCGCCTCGTGGCGGCCCTTGCGCGCGCGGCCGGCGCCCCGATCCCTCGTCGCGCTGGCGAGCCGCTCGCACGGCGATCCGGCGACCGAGGCCTTCCTCGCGCGACTGCCCGTCGGCGAGCGCCGCTCGGCGGGGTCGTCGCTGAAGTTTTGCGTCATCGCCGAAGGCGAGGGCGACGTCTATCCGCGCTTCGCCCCGACGATGGAATGGGACACCGCGGCGGGCGACGCGGTGCTTCGCGCCGCCGGCGGCGTCGTGCTCTCGGTCGAGGGCGGCCCGCTGGTCTATGGCAAGGCGAGCGCGGGATTGCGCAACGGCGGCTTCGTCGCCTGGGGCGATCCGCGCCTGGCGGCGCGGTTTGGGGATCGTTAAGATGACGTCAACGCGCCGCGACGATAGTCTTGCGCGAGCGCGGGTCGGACCGGCGATTCGCCATCAGGCCGACACTTTTTGCCGGGAAGGCTGACGCGCGCGGCCGAACGGTCGACGGGCAAAGGGGGAGAACTGCGATGTCGAGTTTGACGCGCCGGGAATTGCTGGGCGCCGCCGTCGCCGCGAGCGCCGTCGCGTTCACCCGTCCCGCGCTCGCCGACGCGCCCGCTCCCTTCTCCCTCGACGAAATCGTCGAAAGCGGCCATCATTTCTTTGGCGCCGTCTCGCGCGGGCTCGCCGAGGCGGTGCAGGAGGCGGGCCGGCGGTGGGGCTTGCCCAACGGCTATATCCTCGGCCAGGAGGCTTCGGCCGCCTTCGTCGGCGGCCTGCGCTACGGCGAAGGCAAGATGTACACCCGCAACGCGGGCGACGAGAAGATCTTTTGGCAGGGTCCGTCGATCGGCTTCGACGCCGGCGCCGACGGCGACCGAACGATGATGCTGGTCTATAATCTGCCTGCGGTGAACGCGATTTTCCGTCGTTTTGGCGGCATCGACGGCTCGGCCTATTTCGTCGGTGGCTTCGGCTTCACGGCGCTCGGGGCCGACAACGTGATCGTCGTGCCGATCCGCTCGGGCGTCGGCGCCCGCTTGGGCGTCAATCTCAGCTACCTCAAGTTCACGCCGCGGGCCACCTGGAACCCGTTCTGACCGGTTTGCGCGTTTTATCCCTGCGAGGCTCTTTGCTTGATCGGCGGCGTCATGCGATGATGTCGGCCGTTTTCGGCCTCGGACTGAGACGAAAGTGATCGAGCAGGCGATATTTTCTTGCATCGGGTTTCTGGTCGCCGCGCTGCTGGCGTTGGCGGCGGCGCCGGCGATCACGCGCCGCGCGCGCCGCCTGGCGGAGGCGCGGGCGCGCCTGCAGGCGCCCATGACCGAAGCGCAGGCGATCGCCGAGCGCGACGCGCTGCGCGCCCAACACGCCGTCGATGAACTGCGTCTGGAGCAGCGCTTGCGCGCGGTCGAGGAGGTCGCCGCGCGGCGATGGATCGAAATCGGGCGACAGGCGAGCCGCCTGGCCGCTCTCGAGGAGGTCGCCGCCGAGATCGCCGCGCAGCGGGAGGAGATCGGCGCGCTCGAGCGCGAGGGGCGCGAACTGCGCGGTCAACTCGGCGCGATTCAATTCGCGCTTCGCGACGTGACGTTTCAGCGCGATTCGTCGGATGCGGCGTTCGCCGCGGCCGAAGCGCGCCGGCTCGATCTGGAAACCCAGGCCGATCGCAATCGCGTGACGATCGCGACGTTGCAGACGCGCGTCTCGACGCTCGAGGTTCGGCTGGCCGACGGCGAGCGCGCCGCCGCGAGCGCGGCGACGTCGGGCGAAACGGAAAGGGCGCGCCTCGCCGCCGCGCTCGCCGACCGCGCGGGCGTGGCCGACCGGCTCGGCGCGGATCTCGACGCGGCGATGGCTCAGGGCGCGAGGCTCGCCGCCGATCTGGCCGCGACGCGCGCGCGACTCGGCGAAGCGGAGGCGGCGCTGTCGCGCAGCGAAACGGCGCGCGAAGAAGCGTTGCTCGAAAGCGGGCGGCAATTCGCGCGCATTGCCGAACGCGACGCGGCGCTTCGGGAGGTCGAAGCCGCCAGGCGCGATTTCGCCGATCAATTGAGCCGGGTCGCGGCCGCGCACGCGATCACGGAAGGCGCCTTGCGCGCCGAACGGACCGAGCTGCAGCGCGAAGTCGACGCGACGCGAGCCGGCCCCGCCGAGGCCTCGCCCGGCGGCGGCGCGGCGGGCGATCAGGCGCTTCGCGACGCCATCGCGCGCTTGGGGCGCGACGTGGCGCGACTGAAGGGCAAACGGGGGGCCGCCGCGGCGGAGCCGTCGAATTTCGTCGGTTTCGACCGGCGCGAGGCTCAGCCGCATCCCGTCGGGGCGAGCGAAGCGTCGCACCCCGCGCCGGCGGGCAAGGTCCTGCAAGGCCAGCCGATGGCTCCCGAGAGATAGGCCACGCTTTTCAAGCGAGCGCGAATCTGCGTAGCTGAGGGCCTCGCGGCGCCGGCGGCGCCGCTGAGCCGCATGGGAGAAACAATGGCCGAGCCGCTCGAAGACGCCGTCGAATCCGCAGACAAGAAGGTGGCGCTGATCATCGCCATCCTCGCGCTTTTTCTCGCTCTGGCCGAAGCCGGCGCCAAGAACGCGGAACACCGCGCGACCGAACAGAACATCGAATCGTCCGATCTCTACAATTTCTACCAGGCCAAGAAGGTCCGCTCGACGATCGCCGAAACCGCCGCCCAGGCCTTCGAGGCCGAGCGCGCCGCGGCGAGCGACCCCAAGGCGCAGGAGGCGTACGAAAAGCAGATCGCGGACTGGAAGGCCACGGTGGCGAAATTCGAAAAGGATCCGAAGAGCCCCGGGGACAGCCTCGACGCGATCCAGGAGCGCGCCAAGGCGGCCGCCGAGGGGCGCGAATTGTCGAACCACAAACTCGAGCATTTCGAATACGCCAGCGGGGCGCTGCAAATCGCCATCGTCCTCGCTTCGGCGGCGATCATCACCGGCATGACCGTTCTGGCCTGGCTCGCCGTCGGCCTCGGCGCGATCGGGGCCGCGCTGATGGCGCTGGGCTATCTCGCGCCCACGGCGCTGAGCTTCCTCGGCTGAGCGCGGCGGGGCGCGCGCGGCGCCCGAGGTCGCGACAATGCCGCGCGCGGACCGTAATTTCGCCTCGCCGGCGGGGCGTCATGCGCCTCTCGTCCCGAATCGCAACCGTCCGAGGAGCCGCCATGCGCATGATCGCCCGCTCGCTTTTCACTGTCGCCGCGACGGCGATGTCTTCGGCCGCCGCGTTCGCCGCCGAGATCGAAGCCGCCTCCAAAGTCGACGCGGTGACCGTCTATCCCGACGCCGCGATCGTCACGCGGGTCGCCGCCGTCGACCTTTCCCAAGGCGACAATGTCGTCGTGTTCCGGGGGCTGCCGCTTGGGCTCGATCCGGCCTCGCTGCGCCTGGAGGGCGCAGCCGACGCGGCCCTGACGATCGGCGCGGTCGAAACGTCGGTCGCGCCGGCCGGCGCCAAGGCCCCGGACGACGCGCTCGCCGCCAAGATCGCCTCGCTTCGCGACGAGCGCGCGGCCCTGCAGACGACCATCGACGCCCTGCAAGCCAAGCGCGCGATGATCGTGCGCTTTTCGCAGAGCGGACCGGAAAAGCTGTCGCCCGACTCCAAGCCTCTGGAGGTCGGCGCCTGGGCGGCCGCTTGGGACGCCGTCGAGGCGGGGCTCGCCAAGGTCGGCGCCGACCTGCGCCCGGCGCTCGACAAGGCGCGCTCGCTCGACGATGAGATCAAGGCGCTGGAAGCCCAGCGTCAGAGGCCGCGGCCCGATGCGGCCGAGCGAACCGCGAGCGTCACGCTGGCGGCCGCTCGGGGCGCGCACGCTTCGCTCATCCTGTCCTATCGCGTCGCCGGCGTCGGCTGGGTTCCCGCCTATGACGCGGCGCTGAACACCGCGGGCGACGCCAACAGCCTGACGCTGACGCGCCGGGCCGGCATTTCCCAGACGACCGGCGAGGACTGGAGCGACGTCGCGCTCACCGTCTCGACCGCGCGCGTCGCCCGCGCCGTCGACATCGTCGACGTGCGGGGCGAAAGAATCGATTTCTGGCAGCCCGAGGCGCCGGTCGCCGAAGCCGGCAAAGCGCCGATGGCGAAGGGAAGGGCCGCCCCGGCCGGAGCGGTCTTCGGCCTCGACGCGGCGGCGCCCCAGGCGGTCCCCGCGCCTCCGCCCGAGCCGATCGTCGCGCAGGAGGCCACGGCGCAATTGCAGGCCAACGCCTATGCCGCGCAATTCAAGGCGCCCGGACGCGTCACGCTGGCGAGCGACGGCGCGCGCAAGTCCTTCGTGCTCGACCGCATGGTCGCGCAGCCGACGCTCGCGGTGAAGACCGTCCCGGGGGTCGATCCGACCGCGTACGTCCAGGCGCATTTCGTCGATGCCGAGGACGCGCCGATCCTTCCCGGCGAAGTCGCCCTGCTGCGCGACGGCGCCTACGTCGGCCAGAGCCGGATCGGCTTCGTCGCGCCCGGCGACGCCGTCGATCTCGGGTTCGGCGGCGACGACAAGGTCAAGGTTCAGCGCGCGCCGGTCAAACGCAAGGAAAACGACCCGACCTGGTACAACCAGACCGAGATCGAGACGCGCGAGTTCGCCACCAGCGTCAAGAATCTGCACGCTTTCCCGATCAAGGTGCTCATCATCGACCAGATGCCGGTGTCGGAGAACACCGCGATATCGGTCGATCTGTCGCCGCTGACGACGCCGCCGACGGAAAAGCAGGTCGGCGACAAGCGCGGCGTGATGAGCTGGACGCTCGACCTCAAGCCGGGCGAATCGAAAGACATCCGCTTCGCCTATCGCCTGAAATGGCCCGCCGATCGCGAGATCATGATCGACGGCGCGCCGCTGGGGCCCAGCGCGCGCTAGGCCGCGGCGCCGCGCCGAGCGCCTAGGCTCGGTCGTCGAGAAGTCGCCGCCCCGAGGCGAAAGCGAAGGCGCGCCGCCGGCGCAACGCGGCGGGGGTCAATTGGGTCTCCTTGATCCAGGTGCGCGGCTCGGCGCGCGTCGAGGCGTCGTGCGCGCCCGCGCCGAGCGGACGGCTCGGCGTCGCCGATGCGCTGGAATCGAGAACGGGCTGGTGACGGGCGCGCGGCCGGGCGGCATCGCCGACAATCGCCGCCGTGACCAGTCCCGCGGCCGCCGGGTTCAAGGCGTCTTTCAGACGCGCCAAAGCGCCGACGCGGCGATAATCGGCGCCGTCCTGGATATCGCGCGAGGTCAGGACGCGCACCGTGACGTCGTCGGGCGCGCCGAGCGCCGCGAGCGCCACCGCGAGCGGCTCGCCGGAGACGTCGCCGGCGATCCTCTTGGCGAGGTCGAGCGGGCATTCGAGCGCCTCGGCGAGGGTGTCGGCGAAGCGCTCGGGTTCGGCCTCGAGCGCGAATCGCTCGAGCCGCGCGATCGCTTGCGTCGTTTCGCGCCGGACAGGGAGCCTCGGCCCGCCGAGCGCGGCGCGTTGAGCCGCGGTCATGATCTGGGCGCGCCGGCCGCGGTCCGCTTCGAGGAACAGTGCGGCGTGTTCCAGCCCCACAGGCTCGCGATCGAGCAGCGCCCCGGCGAGGCGCCGATCCGGCGCCGCCTCGATCCGCTGGTTGGCGCGACGGGCGAGCGCGGCGAAAAGCCGCGGTTCGATCGGCGCCCGACGGTTCCGGGCGAGCGCGATGAGAACTTCGATGTCCTCGTGATCGACGAGGATGCGAACGAGCTCGGCGTCGAGGTCGTCGCGCCGCGCGACGGCGCAAGCGCGCGCGTTGTCGCCTGCGGCGGCGGCGAGGAGTCGCTCGCGCGGCGCGACGGCGGCGAATTGCAGAACGTGGAGCGCGGCTTCGCCGCCGCGGGATTCGAGGCTCGCGAGGACGTCGGCGGCCTCGGCGCAGGGCGCGAGTTTGCGCGCGATCGCACAGCGCGTCGCGTCGTCGGCGTCCCGGACGGCCTCGGACAGGACGGCGGCGAACTCGGCCGCGCCGGCGCGCGTCTGGAACGGTCGGGTCAGAAAGTAATCGGTCGCGACGCGCAACCAGAGCAGCCGGTCGGCGGGACGCGGGCTGCGCGCGAGCGCGGCCAGGAAAGGCAGATCGGTCGGAGAGAGTTCCGAGGCCAACAGACGCGCTCCACATTGCCAGGACGAAACAGCGTCAGATTACGGCGATCTCGTTGACGTAGTATTAACCTTCCCTGAGCGTAATGACGGGCGTGGCGCGAAGCGCGACATGGCGCTGGGCGCCGTCGGGGTTTGGCTATGGGCGAGCTAGTGCTTTTTCGGCCCGCGGGGGGTCCGGAGCGAAGAAACCACGCGGCGCGCGACGAAGACGCGCGGATCCTGTTCTTCACGGGCGTTCGCTACCAGCGCGCGCGCGACCCCGCCGCGCCGACGAGCGAGGGGGATTCCAGCGCGCCGCCGTCGGGCGGAATGGGCGGCGCCGGCGGCGGCCGACGCAAGCGGCGCGGATAGCCTCGACAAGCCTTTCCATAACTTTCGCCTAACTTTCGCCTTGCCATTCCGGCCGTCGTCTTGTAGCAGCGACGGCGGGACACCTCTCCCCAACGAGAGGCGCCCATCTGAGAGGATGGCACATCATGACGAACACGCCCGCCGCGCGGCCGCATAACGCGCGTTTTTCTTCCGGCCCCTGCGCCAAACGGCCCGGCTGGACCCCCGAAACCCTCAAGGACGCGGCGCTCGGCCGCTCGCATCGCGCCAAGCTCGGCAAGGCCAAGCTGAAACAGGCGATCGACCTGACGCGCGAGATCCTCGGCGTTCCCGCCGACTATCGCATCGGCATCACCCCCGGCTCCGACACCGGCGCGGTGGAGATGGCGCTGTGGTCGCTGCTGGGCGCGCGCCCCGTCGACGTGCTGGCGTGGGAAAGCTTCGGCGAAGGCTGGGTCACCGACATCGTCAAGCAGCTCAAGCTCGAGAATGCGCGCGCGCTGAAGGCGCCTTACGGCGAACTGCCCGATCTTACTCAAGTCGATTGCGATCACGACGTCGTCTTCACCTGGAACGGCACGACCTCCGGCGTGCGCGTTCCCGACGCCGACTGGATCGCCTCGAATCGCAAAGGCCTGACGATTTGCGACGCGACCTCGGCCGCCTTCGCGCAAGACCTCGATTGGCCCAAGCTCGACGTGACCACCTTCTCCTGGCAGAAGGCGCTCGGCGGCGAGGCCGCGCACGGCATGATCGTCCTCGGCCCGCGCGCGGTCGAACGGCTCGAAACCTACAAGCCGGCGTGGCCGCTGCCGAAGCTTTTCCGCATGACCAAGGGCGGCAAGCTGATCGAAGGCATCTTCGAGGGCGAGACGATCAACACGCCCTCGATGCTTTGCGTTGAGGACTATATCGACGCGCTGCTGTGGGCGAAGTCGCTGGGCGGCGCCAAGGCGCTCATCGCGCGCGCCGACGCCAACGCTCGCGTGATCGCCGATTGGGTCGCGCTGACGCCGTGGATCGACTTTCTCGCCCGCGTTCCCGCGACGCGCTCGAACACCAGCGTCTGCCTGAAGGTGGTCGATCCGGCGATCACGGCCCTGCCGGCCGACGCCCAGGCGGCCTTCGCCAAAGGGCTCGCGAGCGCGCTGGAGAAGGAAAAGGTCGCCTACGACATCGGCGCCTATCGCGACGCGCCGCCGGGCCTGCGCATCTGGTGCGGCGCGACGGTCGAACGGAGCGACGTCGAAGCGCTGACGGCCTGGCTCGACTACGCCTTCGCGCAGGAAAAGGCCAAGCTCGCCAAGGCGGCGTAAGGCGCCGCCCCTTCTCCCGCGTGCGGGAGAAGGTGTCGGCGAAGCCGACGGATGAGGGTCCGCAGCCGCCGCAAGCTTCTCAGCCGTCGCCGCCGCAACTCGCTCGAACCAACCCCTCATCCGACGCTTCGCGTCCCCTTCTCCCGCACGCGGGAGAAGGGTCTCAGCCGCCTCAACATTCCCATTCGCAAAGGAATCCCCCCATGCCTCCCCGCGTTCTCATTTCCGACAAACTCTCCCCCGCCGCCGTCGCCATCTTCAAGGAGCGCGGCGTCGACGTCGACGTCAAACCCGGCCTCGACAAGGACGAGCTCGCCAAGATCATCGGCGACTACGACGGTCTGGCGATTCGTTCGGCGACCAAAGTGACCGCCAAGCTGCTCGAACACGCCAAGAAGCTCAAAGTGATCGGGCGCGCCGGCATCGGCGTCGACAACGTCGACATTCCCGCCGCCACCGCGCGCGGCGTCATCGTGATGAACACGCCGTTCGGCAATTCGATCACCACCGCCGAGCACGCGATCGCGCTGATGTTCGCCTTAGCGCGGCAGATCCCCGCCGCCGACGCCTCGACGCAGGCCGGCAAGTGGGAGAAGAACCGCTTCATGGGCGTCGAGCTCACCGGCAAGACGCTGGGGATCATCGGCTGCGGCAACATCGGCTCGATCGTCGCCTCGCGCGGCATCGGCCTGAAGATGCACGTCGTCGCCTACGATCCCTTTCTGAGCGAAGAACGCGCGGCCGAGATCGGCGTCGAGAAGGTCGAGCTCGACGACCTGCTGAAGCGCGCCGACGTCATCACCCTGCACACGCCGATGACGGCGCAGACCAAGAACATTCTCTCCGCCGAGGCGATCGCCAAGACCAAGAAGGGCGTGCGCATCGTCAACTGCGCGCGCGGCGGCCTGGTCGACGAGGTTGCGTTGCGCGCGGCGCTCGATTCCGGCCATGTCGCCGGCGCGGCCTTCGACGTGTTCGTCGAGGAGCCGGCGACCAAGAATCCGCTGTTCGGCTGCGCCAACGTCGTGGCGACGCCGCACCTCGGCGCCGCGACCAACGAGGCGCAGGAGAACGTCGCGCTCCAGGTGGCCGAGCAGATGTCGGACTACCTGACGCGCGGCGCGATCTCCAATGCGATCAACTTCCCCTCGATCACAGCGGAGGAGGCGCCACGCCTGAAGCCGTTCATCGCGCTGGCCGAAGGGCTCGGCTCGTTCGCCGGGCAGCTCACGGACGCGCCGATTTCCAAGGTCACGATCACCTACGAGGGCGCCGTCGCCTCGCTCAAGATCAAGGCGCTGACCTCGGCGGCGATCGCCGGCCTGCTCAGGCCCTCGCTCGTCGACGTCAACGTCGTTTCCGCCCCGACCGTCGCCGCCCATCGCGGCATCGTCATCGACGAAGTGACCCGCGCCGCCGCCGGCGATTACGAGAGCTTCATCACCCTCTCGGTGACCACCGCCAAACAGGAGCGTGCGGTCGGCGGCACCGTCTTCCACGACGGCAAGCCGCGCATCCTGTCGATCAAGGGCATCAAGGTCGACGCCGAATTCACCCCGTCGATGATCTACGTCACCAACGAGGACAAGCCCGGCTTCATCGGCCGTTTCGCCAGCCTGCTCGGCGAGGCCGGCGTCAACATCGCCACCTTCGCTCTCGGGCGCGACCGGGAGGGCGGCTCGGCGATCGCGCTGGTGTCGATCGACGGTCCGGCGCCCGAAGCGGTGCTCGCCAAGGTCTGCCAGATTCCCGGGGTGAAGCAGGCCAAGGCGCTGAGGTTCTGAAGCGGGGCGCGGCCGGTCCTCTACACCGGCCCGCGCGTTCGATAGGCCGACGGGCTCAGGCCGAAGACTTGGCGAAAGCGACGGTTGAACGTCGAGAGATCGCCGAAGCCGGTGTCGAAGGCGATGGTGGCGACGCTCTCGGACGATCTCAGCAGGCGCACGGCGGCGCGCCGCATCCTCACGTTGAGCACGAACTGATACGGCGTCATGCCGACCGCGCCGCGAAAGACGCGCAGGAAATGATACTTGCTCGTTCGCGCGATCCCGGCGAGCGCGTCGAGATCGAGCGGTTCGTCCGCGCGGTCCTCGATATGGCGCAGCACGTCGGCGACGCGCCGCGTCTCGCGCGCGGATGCGCGCGGGGGAGAAGGCGCGTGGCCCGACAGGGCGGCGATGACGCGTTCGGCGAGACGCAGCACGTTTTCTTCGATCCGCAGGGGCGCGGCGACGCCGGCGACGGCCTCGATGCCGACGACGATCGGCGTCAGCGCGCCGCCCGCCGCCGCCGCGGTCGCTGTGAACTCGTAACGGCTCGACCCCGCCGACGTCGCCGCGATCTCGGCGAAAGCCTCCGGCGCGAAGTTGAAGGCGACGCAACGATCCCCGGCGCCGTGAGCGTGGCCGCAGGCGAAACATCGGCCGTGATTGCCGAGCAGCAGGGCGCCGGGGTAGAGCAACGCCTCGCCGCCGTCGGCCTTGCAAGTGAACGATCCCTCGACGACGGCAGCGATCGTATAGCCTTCATGCCGCTCCTCAAATGGCCGGTCGGCGGGCTCGGCGTCGCACAGGAATTCGCTGACGCTCCAGCCTGAGCCGCGGGCGAGCGGGCGGGCGCGCGGCGCGCGGCCCTGCCTATCGGCGGTGGAATCGCGAATGTCCGGACTCGCGCTGAACATAGGCGGAAGAATAGCAATTTTCCCCAAGCGTCGAAAGGAGCGGGCGCGGCATCGTCGGCTCATCGCGGCGCAGGGCGTCGGACGCGCGCCGCAAACAGAGGATCGAGGAGAATTGACCATGATCGACCACGTTTCGATCGGCGTTCGCGACGTCGGCAAGGCGAAGCGGTTCTACGACGCGGCGCTAAAGCCGCTCGGCTACCGCTGCCTCAGCCCCGGCGAAACGTCGCTGGGATACGGCAAGGACGCGGTGGCGCTATGGATCGGCGCCAGCGAAAGCCCCGTGCCCGCCGACCCGAAATCGGGGCTGCACTTCTGCTTCGTCGCGCCGACGCGCGCCAGCGTCGCCGACTTTCACACGGCGGCGCTCGCCGCCGGCGGGCGCGACAATGGCGCGCCGGGACTGCGCGAGGATTACGG
>Ga0181539_1002443_pt1 | contig 18561 bp, 17 predicted proteins | sample PEATcosm2014_Bin_46_FD_119767 | JGI IMG/M metagenome (GOLD analysis project Ga0181539, IMG submission 119767) | Peatland microbial communities from MTU Mesocosm Facility, Houghton, MI, USA - PEATcosm2014_Bin23_60_metaG | ecosystem: Environmental > Terrestrial > Soil > Wetlands > Peat | place... | reverse complement strand
CTGATAGACACCGAGACGACCGGGCTGAGTGCGCCGATATTCGTCGTCGAGTTGGCGGCGCAGAAGATGCGCGGTTGGGAACCGAACGGAGAACCGTTTCGTCGCCTGCTCAATCAAAACGCAGACATACCTCCAGAAGCATCCCGTGTTCACGGCTACACGAAAGAGATACTCGAACGGGACGGCGACCCCGCCGCTACCGTCTATCGTGAATTTTCTCTCTATGTCGAAGGGCGACCAATCGTTTCATACAACCTCGATTATGACCTTGAGGAAGTCCTGAAGCCGGAATGGCTGCGGCTCGGTATCGAGCCAATCGGAACCTCTGGGTTCTGCGCTCTTCGTTTCGCACAGCGAATGCTTGACCCGGTGCCTGCTGGAAATTGCAAACTGCAAACGCTCCGACAGTACTACCGACTGCCCGAGAGGGGAGCGCACACCGCGCTGGGCGACGTGCAGACGGTCTCAGACCTGATGGCGAACGTCCTACGGCCGATAGCGGAGCACCGCGGCCTCAAGTCGTGGTCGGACGTCTGCGCCTACACGAGAGCCGAGTGGTTTCCATCGCGCATCGCGTTCGGCAAGTTCAAAGGCAGAGACTTTAGAGACGCCCGGACGGACGAACCTCTGCGCGACTGGCTCAAGTGGTTGGCCAGCTCATCAAATCCCCGAACCGCTGGCATGGGTAAGTGGTATCTGGACCGACTGAAGCGCGTCGAGCCGGAAGACGAAGACATTCTGTCGTTGTCTGACGTGCCCGTCGAACCGGATACCCGGCAAAGAAGCGGGTCAATTGAAACAGCAGCAGAAATTGTCGTCTACATCCATCCAGAGATCGCGCCGTTGCGGAACATGGTTGCCGCAGCTCGCTCGCGACTTGCTGAGATTGAGATGAACTACACCAGAGATCGCTGCGCAGTCGAAGCGACCCAAGCGAAGCTATTCAATCTGGTCAGAGAACACTATCAGAAACGAGATCGGCTGCGGTTGACCGTCGAGCACAGACGCAAGTACCTGAAAGTCCTCTTAGCCAGCGGAGACGAGGAAGCAGCTCACGTCGCAGACGATTACGAAAAAGCGAGAGCGCAGTCGGACGCGAACTACGAGGGGGCGGCAAAGGCGGCCACCAACAAAAAGGAGCTGAGCGGCGAAGAGGAAATCGAACTCAGGACGCTCTGGAAAAAGCTCGTTCGTCTCTATCACCCGGATCGCTTTGCAGGCGAGGTGGATACCGTCGACACATACGAGAAGCTGACGAGCGCAATCAATCGAGCCAAGGAGGAGGGCGACATCGAACTGCTACGTGAGATAGCCAACGATCCTCACGGCTTCATCCTGCGGCAAGGTTGGACGAGGCTCGATTTCAGCGACGCGAACGAGATTGTGTCCCTACGGAAACTTCTCGACACGCTGAATACCGAGATCGTCAACAAGCTCGAAGCCTTGAACAACCTGCACGAGAGCTCTGACTATGAGCTCTACCAACTCAGCAGCCGCCGGCCCGGTCTCTTAGACGAAGCCGGAGCGGATTTGGCTAAGGCGATCTCCGCTGAGATAGCCCAATTGGAAACCGAGGCCGAGAGGCTCAAGAGCGAGATCGCGGAACTGATGGAGACCGACGAAGTTCTCGTCACGTAGAACCAAACAGTAACGGAAATGTCGGCCACGGGCGGACGTCTGCCAGTTTGCGCGGAAGCTAACTTCCGACCCAGCACAGAGACGCAAGGATGGCCGCAGCTATAACGTGTCGGGGTGGACGATTGGGCGGCCTATTTTATAAGGCGTCCAAACTTTTGTTGCTGTTCCTTGAAGCGATCCGATGAATGCATTTCGCTCCGAAGAGCGGTTTCCCGTTCAAAGAGTGAGGCAAACCGTGATTCAAAATCATCTCGCCACACAATCGCGTTTACGTCTTTATTCACACCATAAAAAAGCTTGATAAACGCAAGCGCGATTCCTGAAGCCATCAGGAGATCGCATTTGACGAAGTACTCGTCCACGATGTCAAAAAACGGCGTACTAAATTCATTGCCACTATCGCCAAGGCGGAAATTATTTTGCGTGTAGACAATGTTTGCGTGAGCGGTAGAGCTGTTGATCCTTTCCTTCATCGCTTGGATGTTCGATGATCCTTGCGGGAATTTCTTGTTGAGCCATTTGTACGCATCCTTCAAGTTTTTTGATGTGTCGAGCGTACCTTCGGGCGTGGTGCTAGCGAAGTGAGTTGGTTCTGGGTTGGCGATTGCGAATGCCGCGCAAGCGCCTGCCTCAAGCACTTGACGCAGATTCATCATCGCTTGAATCTGATGAAGGCGAACGGTCGAAAATACCGCAAGCAAGTGATGCTTTTTGACTTGCGACAGAAAGCGGACAAAGATCGCGCGATCTCGATCAGTCGATTTTACAACAAAGGAGAGGAATGCCGACATATCGCGCGCGAGAGCATAATACTCGCCATATCGCTGAGGCGCGGTCAAAACCATAACATGCTCGCTCTCAATTATGTCCTCGATTGTTTTCTGTTTGAAGTCCATTGGCACGTTATCCTATTGTACTAGCCAAAAGCGGCTATTCCTGACCCGCCTTGAAGGGCGGGCTGCATATCGGCTTGATTCGGGGTGAAGAGTTCGTAATCGCAACAACGAAACTCCCGCAAATCCACCTCGTAAAGTTCCATATTGCCGCTTACGCGACCGTCGCCACGAAAATGGCCTTATCTGCCGGTTCCGCGCGGGAAAAGCCAAGGCGGGCTAAAGCCAAGGCGGGCTTTCAGCTAAAGGCTCCGTTGGGTAAGCCGATACGGGGCATTCTATCCGATCCCATACGCAATCCCGTACACTGTAGTATGTATTATGCGACCTGCCGTCCGGGTAATTTGGATCATCTATCTCGATCAGGAAAGACTGTTCCATCTCGCGCAAGACAATATTATTCCACGGGGCAGGAGCCGAAAAGCGCTTCAGATTGTGCGCTTTCAAATAGCGTAATGTCGCGACAAACTCAGGACGCGGCGATTGCAGGTTCTTTAAGGCCGTTTTCCGGTTTCGCGCTCTCTGGACTTTGGCTGCCCAGAGAGGGGCTACGACATGCAAAAATAACCTTTTTAACGCCCACCAGCCGGTGATTATGAACTCAACGGCGACCGTGCACACGCCGAAAATTCCAGCGGCAATGATTGCCCCATAAGTTGCTTTGTCGATGCTTGCGAGAGGTTCCACGTTCATCCATCGCAAGATCACCACCAGCCCCGCGCCAAGGAAAACGGCTGCGCCAATGCGTGCAGTTGTTCCAATCGTTTTTGCGATGAAAGCAAGTGGGTCCATGACGCGACCCTAGACCGCCGCAAATAAAGCGCAAGCCGCAGGAAGTCCGTAGCTTTCGTTAGCGCCCCGATCGGCCGCACGCGGCGCACCGCACAGCCAGCCCATCATCCTTCAAATCGCACAGTATGATCGCGCCGTCGCGGGGCATGGCTTTGGCCTCGGGCTGCCGCGCGCGACAAGCGCGCGCCAGGACGACGCGGCAGGTGATACAGAACTCTGTTACAGCGAATCCCGTCTAGGGCATTGGCGTTCGCGCTAGGGCTCTGAAATGCTGGCTTGGGTATAGTGCGGTTCGTCTCCCGCCCTCTCAGCCGACCCACCGCTTTATCGAACTCATCGGCAGGACCGCGCGCATGGCGCGGTTCGAGGAAAGCGTCGTCGCACCATGTTCGTGCAAGTAGTTGCACGATGGAGAGGTGACACCCGGCCGGCAGACAACGGAGCCGGGAAAAGGATCATGCGGGTGGTCGCGGAGAATGGCGGATGCAGGGCCGGCCCCGCTGACTACCCAGAGGGGTCGGCCCCGCGTCCCTCGCGGGCGAAGCTCCGGCTCCACAGCGCCGGATAGACCTCGGCGATGGCGGAGCGCCCTGCGGGAACATCCCAACCGTCGAAAGGCCAGAAGTGGACACGCGAGCCGAGGTGTTGGCGGATGAACCTCAGCCAAGGCAGGCCGGCTTGCGTCGACTTCGCCACTGACCCCTGCACATCGAATTGAAAGACGCTCTTCGCGCCGCGAGCGCGTTCCTCGGTCAGACGTCGCCATCGCGGGTCGCCTGTTCGTTCCGCGCCGTTGCCCACGATGCCATCGCGGACGAAATCGACGAAGGTGTACTCTTCATCGGTCGGCCAATGGCGTTGAAAGTCGTCGAGGAAGGCGGGCCAATCGGGCTTGAGCCGATGGACCTCGAAATAGCGCAACGGAAACGAGAAGCCGTGATCAATGCCGACCAACGTCGGCGCGGGCTCGGCAAGCCGCTCGCCCAGCCATTCGGCAATGCCGCGTCGGGTCCAGTATTTGCGTGGCGATGGCGGCGGAGCGACTTCGATCGGCGGCGCTTCGGCCTCGGCCACATAGACGCGCAGACCCTTCAGGCTCGCGCTCGACGTTTGAGCCCCCGAGTAGTCAATGCCGATGTACCGAGCGAAGGCCGTCATGGTGCGCAGGTCGGAGTGGTGAGGTCGAGCGGCGTTAAACCCGAGCGAACCAGGCGGTAAGACCCCCACGGCATCATTCGTTGGCTTTGGGCGCAGCGACCCTGGGGATCAATCTTGCCGACCGACGTTTAGCCGGCACTGTCTCATTCAGCGGCGGTTCCGCTGCGCTATCGCCCACTGCGCTGGTGGGCGGCGGTTTCCCGCGCGTCACGAGGGCGGCGTTAAGAGCGGCCAACTCATCACGGATTTCCTTGAGCGCCCCAGGCAGCTCCAACAGAATTTCTTCTTGAGCGGTATTCTCGTTTACGACGAGAAACGCCTTCGCTGTTTCGGTGAACGATTGCTCAAGCCTGCTGACAATCTCCGCGTTCATGGTCCGTTTGTTCAGCCGTGCTGCTTGACCGATTTTTTCGCGCATTCCGTCCGGTAGCCTCAGAACGAATTTATCCAGCGCGTGGACGGGAACTTCAGACGGCATTTTAACCCTCTTGATGGCCGGCGGCCACTTTTCCAATTGACTGAGAGATGGCCGCGGGCCATAATGTGCTCCCGTTTCTGGAGAAGGTCAACATGAGCAGCCGCGATTTGCCCAAGATAATGGTCCGCCTCCCCGAAGACGTGAAGAATTGGCTCGTTGAGCAGGCGGCGGAGAACGCCAGCTCCCAGACCAGCGAGATTGTCCGCGCCATCCGTGAGCGGATTGGTCGCTCCCACTCTGGGCTGCCGAACGACGGTTCTACCCATTTGCCACGCAAGGCTCATGAGAGTGCCGAGTGACCACAATGACGGATGACACTCTGAGCTCCGTTCCCAAAACGAAGCTATTGAGGCTACCGGAGGCGGCGCATCTTTTGTCGCCCGAGGGGTATGTCAGCGTCAGCACATTGCGTTTGGAGATTAACCGGGGACGCTTGCCAGCGCAGAGGATCGGCAAGTCCTTTTTCGTCACGCCGCGCGATCTAGAGGAGTTCGTAAAAACATGCCGCGTCAAGCCAAAGGACCCCGCCTATGGCTCGAACCTGAGCGGAGAGACGCCGAAGATCGTCTCATCAGCAGCGAAAGCTGGGTCGTCCGCGATGGGGGACGCAAACATCGCCTTGGCCTCCCTGAAGTCGCTCGGGCAGAAGCTGAGCTTAGGCTCGCGGCATACCTGACCGCCAAACATATTGCCCCGCGAGACGGATCGAAGGACCCGGCCAACATTCTGATCGCTGACGTGCTCTCGATCTATCTCGACGACAAGAAGGACGAGATCGTCAGGATCAAGAAAACAGTTGAGCGCGTGATGATCCTGGTGGACTTTTGGGGAACGAAGACCCTTGCCGACGTGAACGGCAAATCCTGCCGCGACTATGTCGCCCAGCGCATCAAGCAGCCGATCCGCAGCGCTCGTCCAGATAAGACCGGCAGGCCCGCCCGGCTCGTCTCGAAGCAAGGCGCTCGACGAGAACTCGAAGACTTGCGCGCCGCGATCAATCACCACCGCAAGGAGGGGCTCTGCAACCAAGTGGTTGAGGTCACCTTGCCCGAACGCGGAAAGCGCCGTGAGACGTTCCTGACGAGGTCAGACGCCGCGCGGCTGTTGTGGGCGGCCTGGACGATGAAAGAGAAGCAGCAGCGCACGCACGGTAAGGGGCAGACCGATGACAAGCGAGCTACGCGCAAGCGCATCGGCAAGCATATCGCCCGTTTCATCCTTGTCGGGTTGTACACGGGAACGCGCCATGACGCCGTGCTCGGCGCGTCGTTCGAGAAGGGCGAGCGCCGCAGTTGGATCGACATGGAGAGGGGTGTCTTCCACCGCCTGCGCGAGGGGCAGACGGAAACCAATAAGCGACAACCGCCCGTCCGTTTGCCTGACCGCCTAATGCTGCACCTTCGCCGTTGGCACAACCTCGGGCTCTCCAGGACGGCGATCGTCGAATGGAATGGCAAGCCCGTGAAGTCAGTCAAGACCGGCTTCGCATCAGCGGTTCGGGCGGCTGGCCTCGACAAGCACGTCACGCCGCATACGCTCAGGCACACGGCTTCAACGTGGCTGATGGACGAGGGGCACAAGGTTTGGACGGTCGCAGGCTTCCTGGGCATGAGCACGCAAGTGCTGGAGGCGACCTATGCGAAGCACCACCCCGACTATCAGGTGGAGATGGCTGGTGCCTTCAGCAATCAGTCGAGGAAACTGTCGAGATCGTAGCATTCAAGATGACCGTTGGGAGTAAGAATGAGCAATATCAATGGGAAAGATGGTGGGCCGGGAGGGACTCGAACCCCCAACCAGACCGTTATGAGCGGCCGGCTCTAACCGTTGAGCTACCGGCCCGGACGAGCGCGCGACCGGGAACGGCATTAAACGCAAAACCCGGCGCAACGCAATCGGCCGCGAGCCCGTGGGTGCGGCGCCTCCGCCCTAACTTCGCCATGCATTTCTTTTCATTGCCGCCCTCACTATGCTAGGCGGCGCGGGGCGGCGTCGCCGCCAACACCGTGAGACAGCATGTCGGCGCCAGCATCGAGAGCGGACGGGGCGGCGCGAGGCCGCGGGTTTGCGGTGCGCGCGCCCGCGCCCGTCGGACGCGACGAAGCCCGTTTGCGCGCCTTCGCCGCCGCGCGGCGCCATTCCTGGCTGGTGCGCCTCCTGCGCGTCGCGGCGCCGGCGAGCGTCGGCCTCGGCGTGGCGGTGCTGATCGTCGGCGCGGTCTTCGATCCGTTCCACGCGAAGACCAACGGATTGTCGGTCGGCGAATTCAGCGTCGACGGCTCCAAGATCGTCATGGGCCGGCCGAAGCTGACCGGCTTCCGTCGCGACGGACGCGCCTATGTCGTGAACGCCGCCAAGGCGATCCAGGACGTGACGCGACCGACCGTCGTCGAGCTGCGCCAGGTCGACGGCGATCTGGGCCTGGGGGAGGACGGTTCGCTCCACATCGCCGCCGCGGTCGGCTTCTACGACACCGTCCGCCAATCCCTGGATTTGTCGCAGGACGTGCGCATCCATAATTCCAATTACGACGTGAGGCTCGCCAGCGCGAACATCGACTTCAAGGCGGGCGTCTATCGATCGGATGCGCCGGTGACGCTGACGATGGCCAACGGAGGGACGATATCGGCGGATTCGGCCGTGGCGCGCGACAACGGCGAAGAGTTGACGTTCTTGGGCCATGTGCGGTCGATGTTTGCGCCCGAGGCGGGCGCGCCGCCGGCTTCCGCGCAAATGAAGGGAACGAATCCATGAAGGCCTTCGACGCTTGCGTCCGATCGGCCGCGGCGCTGGCGATCGCGCTTCTCGGCGCGATCGCGCCCGCCGACGCGGCGGCGACCCGCTCCGCCGAACCATCGCCGCTGTTGCCCGGCGCGAATTCCAAGCAGCCGGTCTCCATCGAGGCGGACAAGCTCGTCTATTTCGACAAGGAGCAAAAGGCGGTTTACACCGGCAACGTCGTCGTCATCCAAGGCGACACCAAGATGACCTGCTCGACCTTGACCATCTTCATGGAGAAGGGCCCCGAGCCGGCGCGGCCCGCGGCCGCCAAGGCGGACGCGGCGGGCGACGCCGCTCCGGGCGCCGGAACGAGCCACGTCAAGCACCTGGACGCCGCCGGCCCCGTCGCCGTCGTGTCGAAGACGCAGGTCGCCACCGGCGACCGCGGCGCCTACGACAAGGCGCAGAACAAGGTCTGGCTGATCGGCAACGTCACGCTGAGCGACAGCGGCAACGTCACCAAGGGCGACAAACTGACCTACGACTTGACCACCGGCGAGGCGACCGTCGACACCGGCCCGGCGGCCAATCGCGTCAAGGGGCTGTTCACACCCGGGTCCGGCGACTCGGGCGGCGATGACAAGACCAAAGTCTCGAAGTAGATATGTCCCTTGCTTCGCTTCCTCTCACCGACGCGTCATGAGAAACTCCCGCCGCTTCCGGAACGCCGTCCCTTGACCGCGGCTTCGTCGATCGAGGCGCGCCCACGCGCGTCGGCCAGAGGGGCCGCCGAGCCCGACGGGAGCTCGACGGGCGGCGCCGGGGAGGGGTTCCTGGCCGTGCATGGCCTGGGAAAGAGCTATGGCGGGCGCGCGGTCGTGGCCGACGTCAGCCTGTCGGTGCGGCGCGGCGAAGCGGTCGGGCTGCTGGGCCCCAACGGCGCCGGCAAGACCACGGTCTTCTATATGATCATCGGCCTGGTCCGGCCGGACAAGGGCCTGATCGAACTCGACGGTTTTCCGGTGACGGGGCTGCCGATGTATCAACGGGCGCGCCTCGGCATCGGCTACCTGCCGCAGGAGGCTTCGATCTTTCGCGGCCTCAACGTCGAGGACAACATTCGCGCCGTCCTCGAGGTCAACGAGCCCGACCGCAGGGCGCGCGAGGCGACGCTCAACTCGCTGCTCGAGGAGTTCGACATCGCGCGGCTGCGCAAGACGCCCTCGATCGCGCTTTCCGGCGGCGAGCGACGGCGCTGCGAGATCGCGCGCGCGCTCGCCGGCAAGCCGTCGTTCATGCTGCTCGACGAGCCTTTCGCCGGCATCGATCCGATCGCGGTGGGCGACATCCAGGATCTCGTGCGCCATCTCAAGGGTCGCGGCATCGGCGTCCTCATCACCGATCACAACGTGCGCGAGACGCTCGGGCTGATCGATCGCGCCTACATCATTCACAGCGGCCATGTGCTGACCGAGGGAACGCCCGACGAGATCGTCGCGCACCCCGACGTTCGCCGATATTATCTCGGCGAAGACTTCCGGATGTAGCTTCGCTAAGTCGGGACGCGCCTCATTCGTCTTCCTCGAAGCGGCTGGCCAGCAGCGCTTCGAGCGCGTCGAGCGCTTCGAGCGCCTGCGCGCCGATCGCGGAGACGACGATCGTCGAACCGAGGCCCGCGCCCAGCGTCAAGATGCCCATGATGGAATCGCCGCCGACCGTCTCGCCGCAGCGGGTGACCTTGACTTGCGCGTCGAAGCGATCGACGCACTGCACGAACTTGGCGGTGGCGCGCGCGTGCAGTCCCTTGCGGTTGACGATGCGCATTTCGCGCGCTTGCGCGCCGGCCGGGATCGGCGGCGGCGCATCGTCCTCTTCATCGCGCCGTCCCCTCGCCTCGGTCATTTTCCCGTCAGCACCTTGCTCGCTACGGTGATGTACTTGCGGCCGGCGTCGCGCGCCTCGATCACCGCGTGATCGAGGTCCATGGTGTCGCGAAGCGTCGCCAGCTTGATCAGCATCGGCAGGTTGATGCCGCAGATGACTTCGATGCGGCCGCCGTCCATCACCGAAATGGCCAGGTTGGACGGCGTGCCGCCGAACATGTCGGTCAGCAGGACGACGCCGCTGCCGTCCTGAACCCGCCCCACCGCGCCCAGAATGTCGGCGCGACGCTGCTCCATGTCGTCCTCGGGGCCGATCGTGATCGTCTCGAATCGCGATTGCGGCCCGACCACATGCTCGAGCGCGGCCCGAAAACCAGTGGCGAGCTGGCCGTGGGTCACAAGGACCATTCCAATCATCAACAACCCATCGTTTCAGGCGCCGCCGCTGCGCCAGCGAACGGTCAAGAGACAAGAGACGCATTTTTGTGCAGTGCGGCGCAATGATCAAGCAAAATCCGCAAATAGGCGCCGACCGGCGTCAAAACAACCTAGCAAGAGTTTCGAGCGCCGCATAGGCGTGGTCGAGCGGGCCGTGCGCCGGATCGAGCGCGACTCGGGGCAGCCGGACGCCGAGCAATTCGACGGTTTTGTCGCTCGGCTCGGGCATTCGAGGGGCCGATCCGCCGCGCGCCGTCAGATCGACGACGAGCCGGGCGACCATGCAGGGCTCGTGGGCGACCGTGACGACGCCCTCGAAACGCCGCTCGACGAGCCCCTCGAACTCCGGAGCGCCGCGCGCCAGCAGGCGGCCGCCGAAGGGGCGCACGAAGACCCGGTCGTCGCCGACGAGCGCGGCGAAAATGGCGGCTTGGCGCGCGAGCGCGATGAGGGCGAGCGCGAGGGAGCTCTTGCCCGCCCCGGAAGGGCCGCGCAGCAAGAGGCCGTTTTCGCCGACGACGAGCGCGCTCGCGTGCAGGCTCGACCAGCCGGCGGCGGGCGCTTTCACGGTTCGATCGCCGGCAGGCAAATGACGAAGCGCGCGCCCGCGCCGTGGCGCACGACGCCGGCCTCGCCCTCGTCCGTGGTCGTCGCGGTCGTCTCGGCCGAGGCCGGCCGATTGGACGCCCATATCTGCCCGGCGTGCGCCTGAACGATCTGACGCGAAATGGAAAGCCCGAGCCCGGAGTTCTGCCCGAAGCCCTGCTCCGGGCGATCGGTGTAGAAGCGCTCGAAGATGCGCTCGAGCGCGTGGGGCGGGATGCCGGGGCCGTCGTCGTCGACCGTAACGACGACCTGGTCGCCCGCGGGCTCGCCCTCCGGCGTCGCCTCGCCGCGCGCCCGGCTGAGCGCGATTCTCACCTCGCCGCCCGGGCGCGAGAAGGAGCAGGCGTTGTCGATCAGATTGGTGATCACCTGGGCGAGCCTCGAATCGTAGCCGAACACGACATAGGCCGACCCCTTCGCCTTGGGGGCGGCTTCTTCGATGGTCAGGCGCAACGCGGCTCGGCCGCCGCGCGGCGAATCGGCCGCCATCGCCACCACCGCGCGCAGCAGCGCCGCCATGTCGACCGGTCCGGCGTCGCCGCGCGCGAGTTCGGCGTCCAGGCGCGAGGCGTCGGAGATGTCGCTGATCAGCCGGTCGAGCCGCCTGACGTCGTGCTGCATGATCGCCAGCAGGCGGTCGCGCGAGGGCCCGGACTTGACCCGCGGCAGAGTCTCGACGGCGCTGCGCAGCGAGGTGAGCGGGTTCTTGAGCTCGTGCGCGACGTCCGCCGCGAAGCTCTCGATCGCGTCGATCCGGTTGTAGAGCGCCTGGGTCATGTCGCGCAGGGCGCCCGAGAGATGCCCGATTTCGTCCGACCGGCTGGTGAAGTCGGGAATCTGCTGGCGCGACCTGATGCCGCGCCGCACCCGCTCGGCCGCCTCGGCGAGCTTGCGCACGGGCTCGGCGATCGTGTTGGCGAGCGACAGCGAAAGCACCAGCATCACCGCCGCCAGGACGAGGAAGAACCGCAGCAGCGCCCATCGCTCGGACGCTATGACGGAATCGATGTCGCCGCCTTGGGTCGAAAGCATCAGCGCGCCGCGGATCGTTCCCGCCCGCTGGATCGGCACGCAGACCGAAACGATCGTTTCGCCCGCCGCGTCGACGCGAACGTCCGATTCGGGCTGTCCCTTCAGCGCCGCGGCGACTTCGGACAGCGACTTGCCGTTGGTTATCCAATCGTCGCTGACGCGGCTCTTCTTGGTCGGCGCGATGGATTGACGCGCCTCGACCCAGAGCCGCCGCCACCAGGCCAGGCTCTTGGCCTCGGTCTTTTCCGGTTCGGCGCCGGGCAATGCGCTGCGGGCGGAGAGGGTCTGCGAGTCGAGCAGGAGCAGGCCGTCGCGATCGTAGATTCGCGCGCGCGTGTGCGTCGGCGTCACCAGGCGATGGAGCACCCGGCCGACGCGCTCCGGGTTGATCGAGAACTCGATCGAATCGTCGTCGCTCGGGGCCGGCGCCGCGTTCTCGGTCGGCGCGAGCAGGAGCAGCTTTTCCGGATCGACGGTGATGGTGTCGTTTTGGACCGCGGCGGAGGCCGCGACGGCGGCCGCGATGATGCCGGCCTGAGTCTTCAGGCTCTGCGTTCGCGCCTCGATGATGTCGGCGCGGAACTGGTTGAGCAGCAGGAAGCCGATCACCAGGATCAGGAGGCCGCCGATGTTGAGCACGACGATGCGGCGCGTCAAGGACGACGAGAAGCGCGACACGATCGCGCGCCAGACGGCGCGCGCGCGCAGTCGCGCCCGCGACCTGCGCCATCGCGCGCCCACGGAAACGGAAATCGGATCGCCGTGCGCCTCGGTGCTCATCGTTGTGCGCGGCGGCGGCCGCGCCGCGCTCCCGTGTTCACGCGGCCCCTCGCGTCAGGACTCCCTGAAGCGATAGCCGACGCCGTAAAGCGTCTCGATCATTTCGAATTCGGGCTCGACGACCTTGAATTTCTTGCGCAGCCGCTTGATGTGGCTGTCGATCGTGCGGTCGTCGACGTAGACCTGATCGTCGTAGGCGGCGTCCATCAGCGCGTTGCGGCTCTTGACCACCCCAGGCCGCGTCGCCAGCGCCTGCAGGATCAGGAATTCCGTCACCGTCAGCGTGACCGGAACGTTGTCCCAGGTGCAGGTGTGTCGCTCGGGGTCCATTTTCAGCCGCCCGCGCTCGAGAATCTTGGCCTCGCTCTCCTTTTGCGACGCGGCGTCCTTGGGGTTGGCGCGGCGCAGGATCGCCTTGACGCGCTCGACCAGCAGGCGCTGCGAGAACGGTTTGCGGATGAAATCGTCGGCGCCCATCTTGAGCCCGAACAGCTCGTCGATCTCCTCGTCTTTCGAGGTCAGGAAGATCACCGGCAGATCGGACTTCTGGCGCAGCCTGCGCAGCAGCTCCATGCCGTCCATGCGCGGCATCTTGATGTCGAAAATGGCGAGGTCCGGCGGATTGGCCTTCAGGCCGTCCAAAGCGCTCGCTCCGTCCGTGTAGGTTTGAACGCGGTAGCCTTCCGCCTCCAGCGAAAGCGAGACGGAGGTCAGGATGTTGCGGTCGTCGTCGACCAGGGCGATCGTCGGCATGAAGCTCCTGTTTCAATTCCCACTGAGCCGCGCGGGCCGGCGGCGCTGTGTCATACACTCCGCGAGCGCACAATAGGACTCATCGCGGCCGAAGTGTGGCTTCATCGAGCTGTTCGCCGGCCGCGCCCGCGCCGCCCGCGTTCGAATTGAAGCGATATTACCCCAAGATAGCCCGGTTTGGCCAATGTTCAACCACGTCGCCGCGCGCAGGGGCGCCGCAGCCCGGCCACAGGCCCCGCTTGACCTGGCGGCCGCGCCGCGCTTTTTTCCTCGCCCCGTCGCCGCGCGTCGGCGCCCGCGCCTGCCGAAAAAGGAAACGAACCTCATGGCGGCCTCCGAGCCGGAAGAGACGCCCGCAAGCGCGGCGGCGCAGGCCAAACGCCTGCTCAGGATCGCACGGACCGCCGCCCTGGCGACGCTCGGGCGCGAGTCGGGCGCGCCGTTGACGACCTGGGTCGGCTGCGCCAGCGACTTCGACGGTTCGCCGCTGTTCCTGTTCTCCGAACTCGCCCAGCACACCAAGAATCTCGCCGCCGACCCGCGCGCCTCGCTGCTGCTGACGAGCCCGCCCGATCGCGGCGATCCGCTCAATCACCCTCGCGTCACCGTCGGCGGCCCGATCCGGCCTCACCCCGACCCTTACGCGCGCAAGCGCTATCTCCAGCGCAATCCCAAAGCCAAGCTCTACGCGCCGTTCGCCGATTTCGCGATCTACCGGATGCGCATCGAGGCGGTCCACTTCAACGGCGGCTTCGGCCGCGCCGATCCGCTGACCGCCGCCGACCTCCTCACGCCCGAGGCCGACGCCGCCGCCCTGATCGCCGCCGAGGATCGCCTGCTCGAGGAGGTCAACGACTCCGTCGGCTCGACCGCGGCGCGCCTCGCCCCGCGCGACGATCCGGGCCGGCGCGTCTGGCGCGCGATCGGCCTCGACGCCGAAGGCCTCGATCTCTCCGCCGGGGGCCTGACGGCGCGCGTCGAGTTCGGCGCGCCCGCCTTCGATCCCACGGAGTGGCGCCGGCGGCTCGACGAGGCCTTGGCGAAGAGCGCGGCCTGAGCGCCGCCGGCGCGGCGCCTCACGAGGCCGACAGGCGGCGGCTCTCCACCGCGACGCGCCACGCGTCGAGGTCCGACAACATCGCCCGGGCGGCCTGGTCCGCCAGCGCGCGCAGGGCGGCAAGGTCAAGGTCCGGCTCGCCGACGAGACGGGTCTTCAGCGCTTCCAGTTGGCTCGCCGTGCGGCGCGATCGACGCGCCAAATCCTCGAAATCGCCGAAAAGGCGAACGCCGTAGGACGCGGTCGCCGCGGCGGGCAGGAAGATCGCCGCCGCCAGGCCCCAGAGATCGTATTCCGTTATGATCGACCAGTGCGCGAACCGGCCGACGAGATACAGCGCGTTATTGCTCAACGAGAGCAGCAGAAGCGTCAAACCGAGCCACTCGAAGATGCGGTCGCGCCGCTCCAGTCGCGCCGCGTTGCCGGTGTGGTAGGACAATTGTTCGCCGACGAGCGCCCGCAGGACGTCGCGCGCCTCATGCAGGAGATCGCCGAGATCGCCTGAGAACAACGGCTGTTCGCGGGCGATGGCGCGCGCGTACCATCCCGGCCAGGCGGCCTGGCCGGGCCTCAGGCTGGCGGGCCACGCGCCGAGCAGCCACGGCGCCAGGAATATCCGCAAGCGCTCCACCACCTCGCGCGCTTCGAACCACTGATAGTGCCATCGCCGACGCGTGGCGAAGAACACCAGGCCTCCCACCGCCGCCACGGTCAGGAATTCGATAATCGCCGCCGCATCATGCCAATTGTGGGAGCGAGCCGCGCCGGCGACGAAGAAGGCGGCGAAGGCGGTCACGGCGGAGCTCGTCATGAAAAGGAAGCGATAGCGGCCGGCGCTGCGCGCGGCGACCTCCTCGGCCGCCAGCATCGCCTCGGAATAGCGTTTCGCGGCGCCCAGATTGGCCGGCGAAGCGGCCACCGCGGCGCTGACGCGCGGCCATTCCGAGCGCGAGCGCGCGACATCCCTGCCGTCGAAGACGAGGCTGGCGCGCGAGCCGCCCTTCGCGCCCGCGCCGCCGTGGCCGCCGGACAGGTATTCGGCGAGGCCCAAGCGCTCGCGCGGCGAGGCGGGCGGCGCCGCCAGCCGCTCGACCACGGCGCCGAGACAGGACTCGACCGTGCGCGGCGCGATGTCCTCGGCGCGCCGAGGGAAGGTTTCATCGGCGGGATCGTCGGGCCACAGCATGCGCGTCGCGCCGTTCGCCGGGTCGACGACGACGATGGGCACGCCTCGGCGCGCCGCTTCGTCGACGATCTCGCCGGTGCCGCCGCGGCCGTCCGCCGGCTTGCCGTCCCAGACCGCGACGAGGATGTCGGATTGGGCGAGCATCGTCAGGCCGGCCGATTCGTACGAGCGCGGCAGGCGATCCTGGACCGACTGCTCGGGCTTGCCCGCCAGCGGCAGCACGAGGCGCCCCCGCGCCGACGCCATCAGCGCGTCGAACTCGCCGCGCGAGGCGTCGTCGGCGAAGGTCTCGCCGTAGATCGACGACGGGCAGGGCAGCACGACGTCGAGAGCGAAACCGGCGTCGAGGGCGGCTCTGGCCGCGAGGCGGTCCGCGCCTTCGGCGAGCGAGGAAACGAGCGTGAACGTCGGCTCCCCCGCCTCGAACGATCCGCTCGCGCCATCGGCGACCGCGGCGAAGGCGGCGCTCGCGGCGCGGAAGAAGCGGGCGAGCGCGTCCTCGACGGCCGCGACATCGAAGGCGCGCGTCGGCGCCTCGCCCTGGCCGCCGGCGGGCGGATTGCGGCGCAGGCGATGCCCGGTGACGCCGATCTTCAGGGCGAGCCGCGGCTTGGGAGGATGTTGGGTCAAGGCGGCTTCGCTCCGATGCGGGCGCGGACCGCCATTCGGTCGCAGATTGCCGGCGATTTCAAGCGATTTTTCGCTCGACATCGCCTAGGGTTTGAATTTGGACGTCACATCGGCTCCCCGTCGGGCCTTCATCACGCCACGGCATCGCAATGTCGCAACCAGCCGTTCCGCCTCTCGGCGAAGACGATCAACGACTTAGCGCCGTATTGAGCGTCCTGTGGGCCGCCGGCGCCGCGGCCGAACCGGCGGCGGCGCAGGGGGCGTTCCGCGCGCTGGCGGGCGCGGCGCGGCTCGCCGCGGCGCGCTGGCCGGAATTTTATCGCGAGCCGGCGCTGGCGCGCCTCCTTTACGCGCGCGCCGATCCGCCGGCGCCCGCGATCCTGGCGGCGGCGGCGCAGGAAGGACTGGTCGGCGAGCCGCGCGACCCGGCGGGCGGCGCGCCGGCGGACGAATGCCAGATCGCGATCCTCGCCGCGCGCGATTTCGGCGCGATTCCCGACGCGCTGCCCGCGCTGATCGCGGCGCCGGGCGGCGCGCCGCCCAGGCTCGCCGTGCGCGAAGCGGTCGCGCCCGGTCTCGAGCGCATCGCGCCGCGCCGCGGCGACGTCGACGCTTCGCCCGAGAGTCTCGCCGCCGCGTTGCTGGCGCCGCCGCGCCGGCCGCTCGAGCGCCGCAAGCTGCGCGACTTTCAGAGCGAGGACATCCGCGCGCGGCCGAAGCGCTTCGAGTACGAAATCCTGCTGCGGCTGATCGGCGAGCGAACGGCCGACGCGGGAGGCGAGGACGACGCCTGGGACCGCGCGGCCAAGCTGAACGCGGCTTTAAGCGTCGACCACAGCGCGACGCTCGGCAGGCTGCGCGCCGAATACGAGCGCGCCGACGCTCTGGCGCTCGCCTACGGCCGGCGCTGGCGCAGCACCCTGGCGGCGCGCTCGTTCCTCTTGTTCGCCGGCAACGTCGCCTCGGGCCTCATCGGCGCCGCCTTCCCCCGCCTCTCCGCCTTGACCATATCCGCTCAGTTCGCCTTCACCGCGCTGCTCTACCTCGATCAGTTCGTCTCCAAGCGCCGCGGCTGGCGCGGCAAGTGGATCGACTACCGACGCGCGGCCGAGGCGGCGCGCATCGCGCGCTTTTGCGTGCTGGCCGGCGCGCCGCTGCGCGTCGCGGCGCCGGCGTCCTGGATCGATTGGCGGCTGGAGCGCATTCTGCGGCGCGCCGAGCCCGCCGCGCCGCTCGGCGAGGCCGACGCGCCGGCGTTTCTCGCCTATCTCGGCGAAGTCGAGATCGGTCGGCAGATCGCCTATCATCGCGCGGCGTACCGACGTTTTCGCCGGCTGAACGCGCGCTTGCGGCGCGCGGCGGTGGCGTCCCTGGTGGCGACGGTGGCGGTCTGCGCCGTCCTGGCGCTCGTCGCGGTCGCCGGCGTCTGGCCGAAGGACGCGCCGCTGCTGAGCGCGATCGGCATGGCGCTGAGCGCCGCGCCGGGGCTCTACGCCGCGTTCAACGGCCTGCGCGGCCAGCTCGACGTCGAGCGACAGGGCGCGCGCTCGGCGCGCATCGGCCTGGCGCTGCGCGCTCTGGGGCGCGCGCTCGAAGGCGCAAGCCCGAGCGCGGCGCTGGCGCGGGCCGCGGCGGCGCGCGCCGCCGAAATCATGCACGACGACGTCACGTCGTGGGATCGCGTCATGGAGATTGTATAATCCTGTGACATTGAGGAGGGCTCGATGAGCGACGCGACGACCCCGACCGCCTCCGCCCGCGATCGTCATCTCTTCGCTCCGGGCGCCAAGCGAATCCTGTCGCTCGACGGCGGCGGCGTGCGCGGCATCGTCGAGCTCGCGTTTCTCAAGAAGATCGAACGGACGCTGGAGGCCGAGGCCGGCCGGTTCGTGCGGCTGTGCGATTATTTCGATCTCATCGGCGGCACGTCGACCGGCGCCATCATCGCCGTCGCCCTGGCGCTCGGCCACACCGTCGATCAAATCCGCGACTTTTACGTGCGCCTGGCGCCGCGCGTCTTCCGCCCGCCGTGGGTGCGCGTCCCCGGCTGGAAAGCGATATTCGACGCCCGCGCCTTGGCTGACGAACTGAAAGGCGTCATCGGCGATCGCAGGCTCGACTCGCCGGACTTGCAGACCGGCATCGGCGTCATGCTCAAGCGCATCGACACCGCCAGCGCCTGGATTCTGACCAACAATCCGCGCTCGGCGTTCTGGGAGACGCCGCCCGATCATTCCTTCATCGGCAACCGCAATTACTCCCTGGCGGAGATCGTTCGCGCCAGCACCGCGGCGCCGCACTATTTCGATCCGCAGGAGATCGAAATCGTCGCCGGCGAACCGCCCGGCGTGTTCATCGACGGCGGACTGACGCCGCACAACAATCCCTCGCTGGCGCTGTTCCTCTCGGCGTTCCTGCCCAGCTTCGGTCTGAACTGGGAGGCCAGCCCGGAAAAGCTCACTATCGTTTCGGTCGGCGCGGGCACGTTCCGCAACCGCCTCGACCCGCGCTCGCTG
>Ga0181539_1002441_pt1 | contig 18568 bp, 13 predicted proteins | sample PEATcosm2014_Bin_46_FD_119767 | JGI IMG/M metagenome (GOLD analysis project Ga0181539, IMG submission 119767) | Peatland microbial communities from MTU Mesocosm Facility, Houghton, MI, USA - PEATcosm2014_Bin23_60_metaG | ecosystem: Environmental > Terrestrial > Soil > Wetlands > Peat | place... | reverse complement strand
GCCTTCGTCGTAGGCAGATAGAAACTTACGACGCAAATCATCCCCATAGGGTCGCCCCATATCTTCTGCGCCGCGGAGTGTCGCCAATTACCAGTCTATACTATTTCCTAAAATGCTCTAGCGGCTGCCGCCCGCTACGCGGGCTTTTTTCCGCAGCGGCTGAGGCCCCAATTCCAATCCAATGTTTCGGCGGCAGTCGGGATGAATAAACCCAGCTCTACCAGTCTCGACCTACCAGTCGTGTGCTTTTAAAGCGGCCGGGCCTGAAGGCCGGACGAATTTCTCGCGCTCATTCAGGGACCTAAAGGTCCCTGCTCCCTCCTCAGGGGTGAAGTAGTGCCCTGACACTTCATGCGTCTCCGGACACATTCATTTGGCAGCGATCAAAACGCCTCAGCGGCGGATGCCGATGACTGCCATCATGCGCCCGGCGTGGCCGTGCGAGGCGCGATGGGAGAAGAAGAGATCGGTGTGGCATTGCGTACAGCAGCCGACGACTTGAATCGATTGGGGGCTGAGGCCGGCCGAGAGAAGCTGGCGGCGATTGGCTTCGACGAGATCGACGTGAAGGCTGGGCCCGATGGGCGAATGGCCGGGAGCGCGCTGGGTGAGAAAAATCATGGGGTACTTCCGGCGCACGGGGTCAGCGTCGTAGACCTCGCGAAAGAGGTCATGTGCATAGGAGAACTGCGATTCGAATTCCGAGAGAACCTCATCACCGACGGCGTAACAACAGAGGCCGATGCCCGGGCCGATGGCGGCGATCAAGTCCTGGGGTTCGGAGCCGAAGGCCAGCCGCATGCTGCCGATGCCGGATTCGACGATGCGCATGACGGTTCCGCGCCATCCGGCGTGAAAGGCGGCGACGACGCGTCGCTTGCGATCGGCGACCAGCACGGGAATGCAATCGGCGGTTTGAATGGCGAGGAGCAGGCCGGGTTCCGCGGTCATTTGTCCGTCAGCCTTGTGCGGATGCCTGCGGGAGGCGTCTGGACTGACGGCATGAACGATGCGATTGGAATGGAATTGGCGGAGCGCGATGAGCGGCGTTGCGGCATTGGATGTGATGGCCTCGGCCAGGAGACCCCGGTTGCGAAGAACGGTTTCGCGATCGTCGGCGGCGGTGAAACCGAGGTTTAGTTCGCCCGCCACGGCGGGCAGGCCCGAGGCGTCGTCAGCGGAGTAGGCGCGGCTGAGGCCGCCCTTGCGCGTGGAGAAGCCTGCCCAGAGCCAGGGAAGATTCCAGCCGGGGATCGGCAGCCACCGGACGCCGTTGGCGGCGCGGCGGGCGGCTGGAGCAGGTGTGATGAGCTCTTCTGGAGTCGTGCGTTCGAAGCGGGGGTTGCGCGCAGGCCGAGGCTTGGCGGGGCGCGGGCTTCGGGCGAGTCCAGCGTTGAGGAGGCGGGAATCGACGGTGTTGAGAGCGGACGCGGGTTTTGCTCGTGAGGAAGTGGGCATTGCTGGATTTAATTCTAGCGGTGAAGCGTTTGGATGACTCCCCATTCGTAGTGCCCTGAGTTTGTGGCGCTGGAGAGAAGCTTCTTCGTGTTTTGACAGGAAATGCTGACGGCTAGCGAAAGACAGGTAGAGGAAGTCGCCAGAAAAGAACAACCGCAGATCCTTCGACTCCGTCTCGCTTGGGCGAGACGTCGCTCAGGATGACAGTGCAACATCAAGGGGAGAGAGCATGTGGGCCTACCTTCCGGTAGGCCCGCTCGAGAGGCATATTTGGGAGGGTTACCAGGGGGGATTTTGGGAAGAGGTTCCGAAGAACCCTCAAGAGAGAGTTACAGCCTTTCTTTGGCGGGATAATTGGGGAAGCCTCTGCTAATTACATACATAGATGCACTATTCCAGAAAAGGTTGCAAGGCCTAATTTGACGAATTGATCCGTCGGACTGTGGAAATGGTTTTCTTTACCGTTGTGGTACCTTATTTGTCCCAAAATGGGCAATCTGCTTGAAACAACAGGGTCAAATTGGGCGCTCTTTGAGATGTGAAGCCTCCGTTAACCCTCGTCTTCGGCATTGTTCTGATCGGGGTAATCGGGTACCTGGTGTATGAGTATCGCGGGGATTTCGGGCTGGGCGGGGCGGGAGACGGGCAGGGGAAGGGGGCAAACCCGGGCGAGCCTCGCGGGCACGCGGCCTGGCAGACGATCGACCGGAGCGCGGACGGGTTCAAGGTGCAGGTGCCGGCGGCGGCGAGCGAGACCCAGATTCCAGCGTACACAGGCAGCGGCGTGGTGGAACAGGTGGAGATGATCGAGGCGCAGGTTGCCCCTGATACTACTTACGCGGTGGCCTGGGCGGATAACCCGCCGGTGGAGCGGGCGGCCAGCGAAGACCCGGAAAAGACGCTGGATATGGCGCGAGACGGTGCTTTGGGGCGCACCCAGACCAGCCTGATCAGCGAATCGCGCGGCGAAATCGATGGACACGCAAGCCGGGAGTTTCAGGCGCGCAACGCGGGGGGCGGCATTCTGAACGGGCGGCTGATTCTGGCGGGAACCCACCTTTACATGCTGATGGCCACGTTTCCCGGGACCGAGGAGTGGCGCGAAGAGGACGTGAATCGCTTCTTCGAGTCGTTCAGCTTGACGAATGGTGGCGCGACGACGGGTGCGTCTGGCATCAGAACCCCGTCAGGGCCAGATACACCATGTCGTAGCCATTGCCGCCGGATGCCAGGTAATTGGTGGACGCTGACAGGAAGACGACGTAATGCCCGTCAGCGCTAATGCGCGGATAGTCGTTGATGCTGTTGGATTGCGTTGCGAAATTGCCTGGGTAGTTTGCCACCGAGACCCGCACCGTGCTTGGCGTACAACCAGCTGGCGCGCCGAAGCATGTATCGCGCACGAAGATGTCCTTCCAGCCGTCGATGGGGAAGGTGTCGCCGGGGACGAGATTGGAAGCAAGCGACGCGTAGGCAACAAAGCGGCCGGTCCCATTGATAGCTGTGTTGTTCCCGCCCGCGTTGGGGAGCGACCCGTCGTTAGCCACGCCGGCAATGCTTGTCGTGGGCGTGCATCCCGAGGCCGCCCCGTTGCACGTATCGCGCAGGTAGATGCCGCCGAAGACATTCGCGGGTTGTGGGGCCAGGTTATAGGCGAGCGTCGAAAAGGCCAGGAATCGTCCATCGTCGCTCAGGGCGGGGTTTGACTCGGTGTCCAACGCGCCCGCTGCCTGTGAACCACTGGTGGAGACGTCCTCTTCTGTCGTGCTGGGAACGCACCCGGCTGGCGCGCCCACGCAGGTATCGCGAAGGTAGAGGTCGGGGTCGCCAGCGTTTGTGTCCTCGGCAATGAAGTTGGTCGAATACGACGCGAACGCCACGTAACGCCCGCCAGTGCCCAAGGCCTGGGTCTCGCTCGTCTCATTCCCCTGCTGACCCGATGTAGATTGAGACGCAAGAGTTGTGCTTGGCGTGCATCCCGGCGGGGCGCCGTTGCAGGTGTCGTAAACGTAGATGTTGTTTACGCCAGGCCCCGTTCCTGTTGAGTTGAATCCGACATACCTCCCGTCCGGGCTAATGGAGGGGTTGCCCCCGCCCGCGGGGTCCCCGTTCAGAAGCGTTGAAACCAAGGTTGTCGTTGGCGTGCAGCCGGGTGGGGCGCCAATGCAGGTGTCGCGCAAATAGACGCAATCGGCGCCCGCATATGCGTTGCAAAGCGCCGCTGCTCCTGGGAAATTCAGGATTTTCGACGCGCTGGAATCGAAGGCCACATAGCGCCCGTCCAGGCTCACGGAGGAGATACGACTGTTGCCGTCGGCTGGGGAACCATCGTAAGTCAGCGAGATGGAGATAGTGCTGGGCGTACACCCTGCTGGAGCACCAATGCAAGTATCCCGCTCGTAGATCTGCTGGTACGAGCTTGTAACTCCAGCACCAAGGTTCGTCGCTGCCGACTGAAACGAGACGTATCGCCCCGTTCCGCTAATCGCCGGCGCAACCAGGCTGTCGCCATTGGCAGGTGCGTCGTCGGGCGCGACAGTAATCATTTGAACAACGCCTGCCGTCGCCGCCGCCGGAGAGGCAATGCCAAAGGGCAGAGAATTGGATGTTACCCCGGAGTCCATGACCGTGATGGCGACCGTCCCCGGTGTCGCCACCATTGCGCTCGTCACCTGGGCAACCAATCCCGTGCTCGTGCCGAATTGTGTTGCCAGTGCACTGCCGTTCCACTGGATGACCGATGCGCTTGTAAAGCCTGTGCCCGTCGCGAGAAGCGTGAAGCCGGGAACTCCCGCGACGACCCAATTACTTCCGCTCAGCGTTGCCTGGTAGGGGCCCACCTGTGTCAGGGTCAGAGTCGGCGGAGGCGGGCCGCAGGTACTGCAAACCGTTGTGCCTCCACCTCCGCAACCCGGCAAACCGAGTCCAGCCAGTCCGAGGGCTGAGGCGCACATAAGTGCGCCGAGTTTGCGGTTCCTCCTCGGGCGTGAGTTCAAAGTTAGTTGGTTCCTCCAGTCAACTGTGACGCGGTGCTCGTGACAGTGAAGGCAGGGTAGTTGAAAACGCACGGAGGCTTTTGCCCTCCAAAAAGGTTGCAATCCTGAACAAAGGTGTACGACGGCGTCAGGGGATAATTCGTGTCGATCCCATTCACGGACGATTCAATTGTAATTGTTGACGTTGTTCCAGACGTTGTCACGGATGCGCCTATTGGCGACAAGGGCTGGTTTATTTGGGCTGCGAGCAAAGCGGCGAGGGACGCGCTCGTCGGGATCCCTGACTCCGGCGGATAGCTGGCACTAAATGTAGTGCCAGCGACCGTGACAGAGAGGGTGCCGGTTGCGGGCCAGATGACAGGGCAACTCCCATGATTGGGTGGTGTAGCGCATTGGTTACTTGTTCCGGTCGTAAACGATCCACTCAGCTTGACGGTCGCGACTCCGGGAGTCCCTACCGGACTGCCATCAATCACATTCAGAGTTGCCCCGAGCGTCTGGCCCATTAGGGAGATTAATCCTAACCGGTCGGTGTTGGCGGTGTTTGGTGCGGCGGTGAAGGTGAAAGACCCCGTCCCCAACCCACCGGAGTTTGACGTTATTGAAAGCCAGCTCGTTGTGGTGCTAACAGTCCACGGGCAGTTCATCTGGGTATTGACTGCGATGCTGCTCGTCTCTCCCGGAGCGGGCGAGGCAATATTCGGCCCCGGAGAGAATGTGTAGGTGCAAATGCCGGCCTGCAGCACTCCAAGTGTCGTGCTTGAAATTCCATTGCCGACCTGGATTGCACCCTGGCGAGGGACCGTGGACGGGTTTGCTTGCACGGCGTAGTCGATTGCGCCGTTCGAGATACCGTTGATCCCGGAGCTAATGCTGAGCCAGGGAGCGTTGCTGAATGCCGACCACTGGCACCCTCCGCCTGTCAGGACGTTGAAGCTTCCAGAAGTCGCGAGGGCCGACGGGGAAAGCGACGTTGGCGAAGCCCCAAAGGTGCAGCTAGCCTGGGTAGGAACATGGAACTGATTTGCGAGGACCGCGTCCAGTTCCGAGTGGTCGTAGGTGCTTCTTAGCGCTGCTGAGTGTGAGTCCGCGCTTTGAATAGGGTATTGGACTGCGCCGGCGTTCGCGCCCATGTATATTTGTCCCGGTCCGTCCACGATGCCGTCTGAACTTCCGTCGCCGGGAAACTCGGTCAGGAGATTCCAACCGGCGTCGCCGACATCCATCCAAAACAGAGTCTCCACGAGATAGGGGATCAAAGCCGCACATGGCGGGCAAAACCAACTAACAATGATGTCGACGATGAGTGCTATCACGACCGCGTCGAAGAAATACTCCGTGGCTTGAACCACCGCGCGCTCGCCGCAGGCGTCTTCCGGGTTGCAGGGTTCGGGACCAAGCTGCCCGCTCGAAAGCGACCATGCGTGACCGTCGATCCATTCGGTCAGAACCCTTGCCACTGCCCAGCGCTGTGGGGTGTAACCGATCACCGCCGCACGATTGAAGTTCTCCTGGGAGGCGTTCAGGGCGGAGAGGAAGCCGCTCCCCGGAATCATGTCCGGGATTGTCTGATGGATCGCAGTCATGTCTACGATCATGCCTGCCCCACCGACCACTTCCGCGCTCGCAAGGAAGCAGCCTGGGGTGTCGAAGGGTGTGACGCATCCTTCGAGCACATAACCTGCCGCCCCCACCCCTGTGAGGGCACCGAGTGCGACCAGCCCATTTGCCGCGAAATTGCCGCCATTATTTGGCGAGTCGATCGTAATCACGCCCGAGATGGGGTTGGCCGGCGTTCCTTGGAAGTACTGTGCAGCCCATCGGGAAGCAAGCCCTCCCTGACTGTGACCCAGGAGAATATAGCCGTTTCCCGGGTACACCGGCTCATCGGCCACTAAGTCCGCGCCCTCCTGGGCGAGCGGAGAGTCTTGCGGAAGGGACGGAATATACTCGGTGCCGAAGAGAAAATCCTGGTTGAGCCAGTTCGCCATTCTGGTCCACGTACAGGAACTGGAGTTCATCCCATGCACCATAACGACGTTTTGCGGCCCGCCGAGGGAATACTCGTTTGTATTGCAGTTCGCAGGGGAAACAGTGTCGATGTTTGGGGTGTAGGCCGCATCGGACGCAAGGGTGCCCAGCGATGTGGGCAACGGGCCAGAAGACGGCGAAAGCGGTGGCGCGGCGATGGTAACACCTGCCCCCGCCCTGACCGCGTCATTCGCTGCGTTGTCATTCCAGTTCAAACCTGAGAACGCCACGGTCCGGGTGGTGGCTGCGCTGGCAGTCGCACTCGAAAAGCTAAATGATTGGGCGATCCAGTTGGAGCCCGAAAGCGCGTACGACCAAGCCGCGCTTTCGCCTGAGGCCGGTGCTGGCGTTAGCGTCGCTTCGCTATTCCCGGCGGAGAAGGCAACCTGCGCGTTCATGGCGGTGGCGCGCGTCTGTATATTCGGAACGACGAGGCCCGTAATGACCGACGCGCCCGGATTGGTTCCCAAAAATGCAAGCGGTGACGGGATCGGGATGCTTGAATTTGGCATCACCATTGGGAACGGGTTCCCCGATTGGTCGAAAACCGTCATCTGTCCACCTGCATATCGGATGCAGCTGATCAAGCTCGCGTCGGATGTGGCAGGGTTCACCACAGCTGTTGGGTAGAGGTTGACCACCAAACCGCCGTTTGTGTCGTATCCGGCCTCGAGGTTAAAGTTCTGCGACGTGGCCACAGGAAGCGTCGACGAGGTTATCCCCGTCTCCGGGTTATAGAAGGAGGAAGGAAGCGTGACAGAGCCGCTTCCTTGAATGGTGATATTTGCGGTGACCCATGTGTCGGCACTGTTGATCCCCGAGTTTTGGGAAAGCCCGGTTTGTCCGTTGGATTTAAGGGGGGCAACAAATGCGAGTAGACAGAGCACGGATGTAAGCCGAACGTGCATGAAATCCTCCGTGAAAAGAAGATGCTGAGATTCGCTCCTGCTTTTTACTCCCCCGCTCTCTGCTCATCGGGAACGGCGAGTGTGAATTAAACCATGGGTGCTAAAGGGCGCACTGTTCTCCCTTGGCATCTGGTGGCGTACGCATAAGATACAAAGTAAGCCCTCTGCGAGGTGCCGCTGACGTCTCGGCCCACAAGGGCCTGCAATCATGGCCTAACATCCGGTTTGTCGAGCACGAGGCTTGCCTCAGGGCAGGTTAACGTGCGCGAGAGTTGAGTTTACCTCCGAAGACGACCGGAGAAGTAAATTGCGGTCTGAGTAAGCTGAACTCTTGCGCTACACAGTGGGGCAGTCCCGGGCATGATGTCAAGCTAAATCATGGCCTGATCACATTAATTTGTCGAAGTAACCATACCTGTTTATTGCTTCGTTAATGGGATGAATCGATGCATTCAGATCAATACGTCGAGACCTTGGACACCCAGTAATGTCGGTTCAGGTTTTGGGGCGCGCGAACTTTTCGACAAAACCGGTGATAAGGTGGACGGGCAGGAAGCGGACGAGAAATGAGCGGAGCTTGCCGGTGAGGTTGGTGCTGATGGTGCGCTGACCGCGAGCGAGAGCGCTAATGGCGATGCGCGCGACGTCTTCAGCCGATTGCAGATTGCGGTTCAGGAATTGGCCGGCATGGGCTACCTCGATGAACTCACTCTCCGTCGTTCCGGGACAGAGGGCCGTCACTTTCACGCCGAATCTGGCGACTTCAGCGCCGACACCGAGCGCGAAGAAGCGGTCAAAAGCCTTGGTGGCCGCGTAGGTGGAGAGATAGGTGACCGGCTGAAAGCTGGCCGCGGACGCGACGACGAGCATCCAGCCGCGACGGCGCTCGACCATGCGAGGAAGGAAAAGACGCGAGAGGCGGACGACAGCTTCGCAGTTGACGCGGACCAGGCTAAACAACTGATCGGCATCGCTGTCAACGAAAGCGCCGTACTGGCCAAGGCCGGCATTGTTAACGAGGATGTCGACGACGAGTCCAGCACCCTCAGTAGCGGCAAAGATCTGTTGCGGCGCGAAAGGATCGTTGAGATCAGCGACGATGACGCGCGTCTCGGCGCCTTTTGCGTTGAGCTCGGCGGCGAGGGCGTCAAGGCGATCGCGACGGCGCGCGGTGAGGATGAGTTTTGCGCCGTGCGAAGCAAGCTCACGCGCGAGCGCCGCGCCGATGCCGGAGCTGGCCCCGGTGATTAAGGCCCACTTGTTTTGAAAATCAGTCGTCCTCGCCATCGCTCCACGATCATAGAAGATAAGCCAGCCCTATTTGGCTGGAGCTGCCTGCGGTTGCGACTTGGAGAAGGTACGAATGTAGATGATGAGGTTCCAGACCTCAGTGTCGGTGGCGCGACCTGACGACTCTGGAGGCATCTTGTCCTTGCCGTTGCGGATGATGTTGAATAGCTCCCAGTCTTCCCTGCCGGCGAGAGTCTTGGAATCGGTCCAATCGTCGAGTGTTAGCTCCATGCTGGTGGCTATATCGGTCTTGCCGTTTCCGTTGTCCCCGTGGCACATAGCGCAGTCCATTCGATAGAGGGTCCTGGCCTTGGCCTGCGATTCGGCGGAAGGCTTGACGGGATTCTTGACCGCCGCAGCTGGCGCGGGCGTGACTGTCTGTGGGGGAGTGAGGGCGGGCGCAGGAGCGGGAGCAGAAGCAGGCGCTGGCGCAGGAGCCGGAGCAGGCGCTGGCGCGGTTTGCTGCGGACTGCGGCCTTGCAAGGGTAAACAGGCTATGGCGAGCAGGGCCACCGCAAAAAAAAGCAGAAATGACTTCAACATTAAAGCCTCCTCGGAAGATGTCAACGATCGGGCATCTTTTGACTGAAGCGGAATTCTGCGAGGAATTATAGGCCGTTTGGGTGGAAAGGGCTATGCAAGCGGGCACAGGGTGGGGCAGTTTGGAAAAGCGTTCTCTCGGGGGCTAAAGCCCACTCAAATCCTGGGGTGCATCGGCGGCACGGCTGAAGCCGAGGCCTGATACAAAGCCGGAGCGGTTGAAATCCGTGCTTTCCCACCCTTCGCCAGAAAGATGGCGAAGGATGGGGCACCCATTCTTTTCAGTTGGGACGAGGACACGAAAAGCAACTGCAGATCTCTCGACTCGGGATGACAGCGCGCGGGGGGTGAGGGGCGGCGGAGGGTGGGGCGTTAGTGCACGCCACCACCGCCTGCGCCTTCGCCAGGGCGGTTCTTGCTCAGCATGAAGGCAAGGAAGACGAGGATGATCGACGCATAGGAGAGCTCCATGTAGACGTCCTGGTAGCCCTGCATACGCGCCTGATCCTTCATTTGGTTGTAAATCTGGCCTAGCGCCATGGCGCTGCCGTTGGCAACGCCAAATGCGTGGTTGAAGGCTGCGGTGAGGGCTTGCCTATGCTGGTCGAAGGCGATGGTTCCGGGCAGCATGGCCTGCTGCAGGTGCTGCTCGTGCCACATGGCGCGGCTTGTGACCTGGGCGTTGGTGATGGCGATGAGGATGGAACCGCCGATGTTGCGGACGAAGTTGATGAGTCCGGCGACCTGGTTGCTCTGCTCCTTCGGCATGCCCACGTAAGCCGCGTTGGTGATGGAGATGAAACAGAACGGCAGCGGGAACATTTGCACGACGCGCAGCCACGATGCCTCAGCAAAGCTCATCTGCAGATTAGTAACGATTGCCGCATAACGGAAGGTGATGACGAGCATGGTGAAGCCGAATGCGGCGAGGTAGCGCGCGGCAATTCTACCGGTGGCTATTCCGGCCAGGGGCATCATGAAGACGAGCGTGACTCCGCCGGCGGTGAGAGCGAGGCCGGCAGTGGTTGCGTTGTAGCCGAGTAACTGCTGCGTGAATTGCGGCTGGAGCACCGTGTTGGCATTGAGCACGCCGCCGACCAGCATCATGAGGAAGCAGCAGATGGCGAAGTTCCTGAAGCGAAAGAGGCGAAGGTTGATGAGCGGCTCTTTCTGTCCCCACTCCCAGACGAAAAGGCCGATCAGGCCAACGATGAAGAGAATCGCGAAGACGCAGATGAAGGGCGAGGAGAACCAGTCATTCTCTTCACCCTTATCGAGCATGATCTGGAGGCCGCCCATGGCCAACGTGAGAAAGCCGAGGCCAAGATAATCCATGTTGCGCAGGCGGGAAGGATCGGCTTTGATCCAGGGCGGATCTTCGACGAGGCGCGTGACGAGGATGAAGGCGAGAATGCCGACGGGAATGTTGATGAAGAAGATCCAGCGCCAGGAGAAGTTATCGGTGATCCAGCCGCCGAGCGTGGGGCCAATGGACGGCGCGAGCACGGCGACGAGGCCGTAGAGAGCGAAGGCCTGGCCGCGCTTGTGCGGCTCGAATGAGTCAGCCATGATGGCCTGCGCCATGGGCTGCATGCCGCCTCCGCCGGCACCTTGAAGGACGCGGCAGAGCAGGAGGATGGGGAGAGAGGGAGCCGCGCCGCAAAGAAAGCTGGCGATGGTGAAAATGGTGATGCAGACGACGAAAAAGTTGCGGCGGCCCATGAGCGAAGAGGCCCAGCCGCCTAGCGGCAACACGATGGCGTTCGAGACGAGGTAGCTGGTGAGCACCCACGTGGCCTCGTCGGTGCTTGCGCCCAAAGAACCGCCGATATGCGGAAGGGCTACGTTAGCGATGGAAGTGTCGAGGACTTCCATAAACGCGGCAAGTGCCACGGTCATCGCGATCAGCCACGGATTCACCCTCGGCTTCCAGGCCACAGGCAGCGCGAGATTGGGATTCTGAATCTGCGCAGGCGGAGCACCGTTTCCCGATCCGTTGCGCAACCCGGCGGCAGCGGAATCGGAGGGCAGAGCGGGTAATGTGGAGTCGATCGCGGACAACAGTTTTCTCCTGTTTTGCTTGGAGCTTTGTTTTGTATAAGGGCCGGGAAAGTGCGGCGTACGACAAATCGGGCGTACTTCTATCTAGATTCGCATAGGCGCCAAGAGGGTGCATGGAAATGTCGAAAAGGCGAATCGCTCCGGTTCGGAAAAATCCAGGTGGGGCGACGGCGAATGTACCTGTACATTGGGAGGAAGGACATTGCCATGCGCCGTCGAACATTCATTCAGACGCTTCCCGTGGCTGCCGCCGGAACGGCCGCAGCCCTCAAGAGCAACGCAACCGGCCTGAGCCAGAGCGGCTCGGGCGAAACAGCAGAGCTGCCAAAGTTCCAGCCCGCGGGCGCGGAGCAATTCATTCGGCCCGACGTTCACGCCGGCGACCGGCCCTCGGGCGCGAGCTTTGCGACGCGGTCACCGGCGCTGGGCATGAACGGAGCGGCGGGAACTGCACATCCGCTTGCGACGCAGACCGCCATTGCGATGCTGAAGCGCGGAGGGTCAGCAGTGGATGCGGCGGTGGCCGCGAATGCCGTGCTCGGATTCGTTGAGCCCACGAGTAGCGGATTGGGCGGCGACTGCTTTGCGTTTGTTTGGGATCCGGAGGCGGGAAGGCTGCTGGGCATGGCCAGCTCAGGCCGGTCGCCAAAATCGCTTTCGCTGGCCACGGTGCGTTCGCGCGCGATGAATGGGCACATTCCGGCCTTGGGCGCCGTCAGCGTTTCGACTCCGGGCGCGCTGGATGGATGGTGGACGCTGCACCAGCGCTACGGAAGGCTGAAGTGGGCGGAGCTGTTCGAGCCTGCGATCGCTGCTTGCGAAGCTGGCGATCCGACGCCGCAGATCATTGGCTATTACATCAAGCGCAACATGGCGGTCTTTCTTCGTTCCGGCTCGGGTGTGGAGGAGACGGCCAACGCGGCGAAGACTTATATGCCTGGCGGCGTTGCGCCCAATGAATACGACGTGCGGCGGAATCCGGACCTGGCGCGGACCTACCAGATGATTGCGTCAGGAGGCCGCGATGCTTTCTACGACGGACCGATTGCGCAGACGATCGATGCGTACTTCAAGCGCATCGGCGGATGGCTCTCCGCCGACGATCTGCGCGAACACCAGGCGGAGTGGGTGGAGCCGCTGGTGACGAAGTATCGCGGAGTGGATGTGTATGGAATGCCGGCGAACACGCAGGGCCTGGCGACGCTCGAGATGCTCAACATGATCGAGAACTTCGATATGCGCGGCTACGGGTTTCAGTCGGCGCAATCGCTGCAGGTGCAGATTGAGGCGAAGTGGCTGGCCTATGAGGATCGCGCGCGATACTATGCCGATCCGCACTTTGCGACAATTCCGATCGAGTGGCTCAACTCAAAGGAGTACGCGAAGGAGCGGGCGAAGCTGATCCGGCTTGACCAGATCAACGAGCACGTGATGCCGGGGCAGGCGCCGAGCCACGGCGACACGACTTACTTCACGACGGCCGACAAAGACGGGATGATGGTGTCGATGATTCAATCGAACTTCCGCGGCATGGGATCGGGACTTGTGGCCGACGGGCTCGGCTTCATGTTTCAGGATCGCGGCCAGTTGTTTTCGCTCCAGGACGGTCATCCGAACATCTACGCGCCGGGGAAGCGGCCGTTCCAGACAATTATTCCCGGATTCGCGTCGAAGGACGGCGTGCCGTGGCTTTCGTTTGGCGTGATGGGCGGCGACATGCAGCCGCAGGGACAGACGCAGATCATTCTGAACCGCGTGGATTACGGGCTGGATGTGCAGGCGGCGGCCGATAGCCCGCGCTGGCACCACGAAGGCTCGTCGCAGACGATGGGCGAGGACCGGCCCGGCCTGGGGCCACGCGGAATCCTGCGACTCGAAGCGGGCGTTCCTGCGGCAACGCGCAAGGCGCTTGTTGATCTGGGTTGGCCGATGGGCGAGAGCGACGGCGGATTCGGCCGATACGAGTGCATTGAGCTGCGCAAGCAGGGCGCGGATCGCGTTTACGCGGCGGGCAGCGAGATGCGGGCCGATGCGGTGGCGCTGGCGTACTGAGCAGCGCGTTCAGGATTCGACGAACGATTTAAGACGCGCGAGGGCTTGATCCCACTGGCGCGAGACGCGAACGAGGTAATGCTGCATGGCATGAAGCGGGCGCGGATCGAGAACAAACCGGCTCTCGCGACCGGAACGAATGCTGCGGACCACGCCGGCGCGCTCAAGCACGCGCAGGTGCTTTGTGATGGCCTGGCGGGTTAGAGGCGAAGCCGAAGCGAGCTGCGCAATGGAAGCGGGCTTGCCCGAGACAAGCCTGGCCACGAGCGCGAGACGAGTGTTGTCGCCCAACGCCGCGAAAACGACGGCCTGCTGCGGCTGCGGAGCCCGGGCTCGCTTATGGCTTTTGGGCGACATGAGTCTCAATATTTTTCATCTGCTGCGTCCAGCCGCCTTCGTTCATGCGGAAAGCCTGGGCGCGCCGATGTGCTGGAACGTTTTCGAATCCTGACTCAGTGAGCGTGAGCCGCGTGCCGGTTTCGGTCGGCTCGAGACGAAACTCAACCAGGGTCGGCGGTTCCGCGGAATAATCGACAGCGGGGTCGACAGCGTAGGGATGCCAGGTGAAGGAGAAGAGCCGTTCCGGCTCCATCTTCTGGACGTTGGCCTCCCAGGCCAGATGTTCGTAGCCGGGCCATGTGATGTGGCCGTGCGCGGAGTGGCCGGGAACGAACGGTCCCTCCAATGCGACGCGGAACCACTCACCAAATTCGCGGTAATCGGTAAGCGCACGCCAGACGCGAGCGACGGGTGCGTTGAGCTGGATGCGTTTTTCGATTCTGTTTTCCGGCATATGCAACCTCTGGGTTGCATATTAGCAGAGGGTGAGGATAAGAGCAACCCAAAGGTTGCATAATACACGCGCGTCCTGCGTATGATTACCACCTCGAGCTGTGGCGATACAACATAGCGACGCATCGCAACGGCGACCGGAGTGAGCGCCTATTTTGTTGTTGGACAATTCGCAGGATCAGGATCAGTGAGATCAATCGAGGGGTCGGGCTGAGGAACATAGAGCTGAGCGAGATTCCCCTCACTCTTGGTAATGCTGTAATACGAAGTTGTCGGGGTGTCATCGCCCTGCACGGCCGGCCCGAGTTTTGGCTGCTGCAGATCAAAAACTCCGTGGGTGGGATGCTGGGGCTGGCATGGAATGTCGCCGTAAAACTCCGATCCGGAATCGTCGTTGTTATTCATGGCAAAGTACGGAAACTCGGCTCGAATGAACCTGTTTGAATCTTGCTGTTTCATTTGCTCCGGAGCACCGGGGCTGTTCACCAGGTTATAGACATTGGTGCCCAACTCGTACGCCAACGGGATCTGTATTGGTTCAACCAATGGCAAATAATCAGGCTTCCTGCTGTTGCCGGGTTTGCCGAGTGACGAATTGGAATTGTCGGTTGGAGAATCGGAATCATAGTAACCATTCATCAATGCCTGCACCGACATGACGACCTCGTATCCTCCGCCTAAGTTGTCAGGTATTTTGAACGTTACGATAATTTCATCGGCTTTGGGCACCAAGATGGGATTGTCGGGATGCTGGGCGTTGACTGCGTTTTCCGCATTCAAATAGGCCTGCCGGCTCCGTTGTTGAAGGGCCAGAAGCTCAGCGTTGTCTCCATTCACCACAAAGACACACACTTGCTGCCCCTTGGCCGCAATCAGGTTCATTCGGTCTGAGAAGGTGTCTTTTCCCCCGGCGGCGCTGCTTTGCGTGCCTGCCTGGTAGAGCCCCAAGTACTCGTAGTAAAGATTCTGATCCAGGATTTCGGTTGTATAGCTCGTAAAGACGATGTTCAGCTGCGTGCCAGAAGCATTGGCAACCTTGGGGCAGTACACGGGTGGCGCAGGAGGTCCCTGGACTGGGCCGGGCGGCGGCGGAGGTCCCTGCACGGGGCCGGCCGGTGCCGCAGGTCCTTGCGCAATCGTGGGCGGCGCGGTCGGCTGTGGCGCGCTCTGCGACACGACAGGCACCTGGCCGAGAGCCTGCGCGCCTTGCCCCTGCGAGTAGCCGAGCGTGCCCTGCATAATGGCGGCCATCGTGATTTCCTCGTTGGCGAGCGCGGGAGTGACTTGCGGCTCGCCGTACGAGGCGCGGATGAGGCGCGCGCCACCGCGGGTGTTGCTTGCGTTGGCGGTGGGCGGCGGCATGACGCGAATCTGCATGACGTTGTTGGAGGCCATATTGCCGCCGGCGATGAGCGGCTTCATGTAGACCTGGCCCTTAACGCGCTCGGTCCACGGGCCGTTTTCGGCCTTCACGGGCGTGTACAGGCCGCTTTGCTGGCCCTGGAAGAGCGTCTGCTCGCGAAGCTGATCGTTGGTGCCCTGCGCGGTGAGGATGGCACGTTGGCGTTCCGCGCTCAGCGCGAGTTCGCCGGGCTTGCCCAGCTTGGCAAGGATTGTGTCGAGCGGCGGGAGCTTGGCGGTTTTTGCTGCGTTGTTGTAAGTGGTTTCAAGGTTGGAGACGAAGTCGCCGTTGATCTCGCTCTTGTAGTCGGCAATGACCTGGTCAATGATGCCCTGGTAGGTCTTGGGCATTTGGGAATATGTGAGGCCCGACTGGATGGCCCAGGAAACGGCTTGCAGCGAGTTCGGATTGATATGGTATTGCACCGTTCCGCGCCAGATGAGCGCGCCGATGGCGCCCGCGGCTTTGCCCTCGTAGGGGCCGAGCACGTAAGCGACGCCCGCGCCGGGCGCGTGGACGGAATACTCGGAACAGAAGTCGAGCGTGTTGATGGTGTAGTCGCCGGGAGGCAGGGGCTGATTGAGCTCGTCGGCCGTGAGCTTGAGCGGCGTGGGATTGAACGGCCCGCCGGGAAGCGTTGTGACGGTGGGATACACGTCGTTGGCGTTGAGCGTGAGCGGGAGCTGGTCGTTGAGCAGCGTTTCGATGGCCTGCTCGGCGAGTTTTTCCTTGGCGGCGTCTTCGAGGGCGGTAAGGGGATTCTGCGCGGCGAGCCGGAGTGCGGGCGCGGCGAACAGGAAAACGAGCAAGGACAGGAGAGCGCGAATGGGTCGAGTGTTCATCGGCGAATTCCCCTTTGGCGATGCGGCGATTGTGTACTTCGGTTTAAGGAAAGAGCATGGGGCTGCGAAGGGGCACAGGCAGAATGCTCGATGACCTCGCGCGCGTGATCGTTGGCGATGAGGGCGAATGAGGGGAAGCCGCGATAAGGGTCGGGCAAACGCGACCTCAACACAACCCGCGCAGGGTGAACATACTGCAATCGACGGGCGGAGTCAATAAAAAGACGAAGGGAAAAGTCGAAGACGCGGCGCTCAATAGAACAGGTATTTGCGCCAGCGGTCGTCGCTGCGGCCCAGCATGCGCATGATCTGGCGGCTGGTGTGGAGCGAGAAGGGTCGCGGTTCGCGGAGCAGGATCATGTCGTCGATCTCGCTGAGCAGACGGTTGCCCTTGTGGCGGTTGCACTCGTGGCAGCAGGCGACGAGATTTTCCCAGGTGGAGTTGCCGCCGCGCGAGCGCGGGACGACATGGTCGAGGGTGAGCTCGCTGGGCGGCATGGCTTCGCCGCAGTACTGGCAGGTGTTGCGGTCGCGCAGCAGGATGTTCTTGCGCGAGAGGGCGCGCGTCTGGTGGGGGATGCGGCGGTACTCGAGCAGGCGGATGACCGAGGGCATGGCGATGATGGTGCGCTGCGCGTGCAATGAGAGACCGTGCTCCTCCTCAGTACGCGCGATGCCCTTGAGAACAAGAACGAGCGCGCGGCGGGCACCGCAGATGTTGATGGGCTCGTAGGAGGCATTGAGCACAAGAACCGGCATCTGCAGAATGTGCGCGTGGACATGCGTTGCTGCACCGTGGTCGGTGGCCATCACGACGGCCTTGGCAATCGCCTTTTGCTTGCGCGCGTGAATCATGGCTTTTCCCAACGACATCTCTTTCCCCCCGGGTTAAAAAGATGATGGCTGTTTCCGCAAAGTCGATGAATCCGATAAAGCTGCGTGTGGGTCAACTTGCATAGGTGGGCCGGTGAGGATTTCGCCGTCCTCTTCGTTGTCTTCGTCGTGAGCCGAGTTCAAGTGCCGCCCAAATCCCGTCGAGCGCTGCGAGCGCGCCAACGTGGCCACCCAGACGGAAGCAGCCCCGGCATTGAGCAAGGTTTGCGCAGCAGCTCGCGCCGTGGCTCCCGTGGTGAGAATGTCGTCCACCAGCAGAATGTTCCGCGCCGTCACTTTTGACGGATCGGAGACTGAAAATGCGCCCAGCACGTTCAGGCGGCGCTGGTGCGAATTCAGGTCGGCTTGGCTCCCGGTGGCGCGCAGGCGCATGAGCGTGCTGGGAGCGAGGGTAAGCCGCCATTGCGGGTGACTTATGCGCAGGAATTCGAGCGCCGCGGCAGCGAGCGAGCGCGACTGATTGAATCCGCGCTGCGCGTACTTGGAGCGATGCAGCGGCACTGGGACCACGAGCATTTCAGCGGGCGCTTCGCCAGCGAGTTGCGCGATTGCACCGGCCAGCATGCGGCCCAGCTCGCGCGCGGCCGAGTGCAGGCGATCGTATTTGAGCGCGTGAATGGCCTCACGCATGCGGCCCTCGTACACGCCATGCGAGACGGCGCGGACAAAGGGCGGCGGCGCCAGGCGGCAGGTGCGGCAAAGCGTTGAAACCGTGGGCCTTGCAGACGCGGCGATGGCGTCGCCGCAGCGCGCACAGACGGGTCCGCTCTGGACGGGGAACTCCGACCAGCAAACAGGGCAAATTGGAACGGAAGAGAGCTGCGGCAGGGGGGAACCGCAAAGGGCACAGGAGGATGGGAGCAGGGCGCAACTTAAACTATCGATTGGACTTCGGAGCACGCGAACCACGGCGCGCCAGCGCGTTGTCTGCGCTAGCGGAACTTCGGTCGTGCGGATGGCGGTGTCTCTCGAGAAGACGCACCTCGCTTTGGGGGCGACGCCGAACCGGACGGGACCGAACGGGACGGGACCGAACCGATTAAGCCCGATGCGGCAAGTATAGCGCATCATTCAGTTGGAGTTCCACGGTGAGTGGGCCAAGCCAGAAGGTTGTGTGGCGCAGGCACAGCACACCCCCGAGAGCGCGAATCGAGTACGAGCGGCGCCAGGGCCTGTTAGCACTAGAGCATTTTAGGAAATGCTGTAGACTGCATTGCAGAGCCTGAACCACGCCCTGGCGTTGTCCGGTGTGATCCTTTTGAGGGCATCGGCAATGGCTTGTTCGAGAGTTTCCCGGGTTCG
>Ga0181539_1002435_pt1 | contig 18587 bp, 16 predicted proteins | sample PEATcosm2014_Bin_46_FD_119767 | JGI IMG/M metagenome (GOLD analysis project Ga0181539, IMG submission 119767) | Peatland microbial communities from MTU Mesocosm Facility, Houghton, MI, USA - PEATcosm2014_Bin23_60_metaG | ecosystem: Environmental > Terrestrial > Soil > Wetlands > Peat | place... | reverse complement strand
GCGTAGACTGCGGGCCGGTCGCGCAGCAGGACGAACCAGTCGCTGTGCCGGCGAAAGGAGAAAGCGGCCTGCGTTTGCGCGCCGAGATCCTGCACCAGGGACGCGAACCAGGTCTTGGTGTCCTCCCACGAATTGAAGTCCCCGTAAAACTGATCCGCGCCGAACGGCCGGTCGCTGTACGCCAGCATCAGGCTCGAACTGCCCAGCGCCGAGCGCCACCAGGTGTCCGAAGCCCCAGACAGGTTGCGGTAGTCGCGGTCCGGCATGAACCCCGAGGAGAAGTCGCGCGAGAACGATAGCTCTTCGGCAATCTTCTTGAACACGGCGCCCAGCGAGACGCGCTCCTCGTTCACGCCGAAGTTGCCCGCCGCCGCGCTGATCCGCACTTCGGTGGCCTCCGGTTGCCGGGTGATGATGTTGAGCACGCCGCCCACCGCGTCCGACCCATAGAGCGTCGAGCCCGATCCGCGCAGCACCTCGATACGATCCACCGCCTCAAGAGGCACGGGAATGTCCATATCGTGGTGCCCGGTCTGTGCGTCGTTGAGCCGCTGGCCGTTGAGCAGCACCAGCGTCTGCCCGAAGGAGCCGCCGCGGATCGAGACGTCCGTCTGCACGCCGCCGGGCGCGCGCGCCATCACATCGACCGATGGATCCAGGCGCAGGAAATCGACCAGCGCCGTCGCCGTCGCCGCGTCATTCGCCACCGGCAGAACGTCCACCGACCGGTCGATCTCCTCGAGCGGAATCGGCTCGACCGTGCCGGTGACCACCACCACCTCGGTACGCGTGGTCTGGGCCGGGCAGACGCCCACGCCCAGCGCCAGCGCCAAAAGACAGAGGCTCCGTTGTCGTAAAAGCAGATCGTGCTAACCTTTCCAGGGAACTTCGTTCCATTGTATTTGTTTTCGCGGCGCAGGCACTCCTGATGCCCTGGAATCTGAGACGCGCTTCGTGGCGCAGGCTTCAGCCTGCCGCGCCGGCTCTCCAGCCGACGCCTGGCTTGCCTGGATGTCTGTCTCGGCACGAGTGCCGAGACGGCAGCCTGAGAGGCCGCGCCACATTTCGATCTCCTGGCTCGGCCGGATTTCCTCACGGTGCCGAGACTCTCCGGCGACCTCAGGAGTTCGAATGACGCCAGGCTACAGCCGCCGCGAGCAAACCGGCTGGTACTTCTACGACTGGGCCAACGCGCCCTTCCACACCACCGTAGTGACGGTGTTCCTGGGCCCTTACCTCACCAGCGTCCTCGCCCGTAACGCCGCCGACGCCAACGGTTTCATCCACCCGCTCGGCATCCCGGTGGCCGTGCGCGCCTACTGGTCCTACCTCGTCGCGGCCGCGGTTGCTGTGCAGATCTTCCTGTTGCCCGTCATTGGCGCCCTGGCGGATTATAGCCACCGCAAGAAGCAGTTGCTCGCCCTGTTCGCCTACCTGGGCGCAGGAGCGACCGCGGCCATGTTCTTCCTGAAAGGCCCCGCCTACCTGCTCGCGGGCGTCCTGTTCCTGATTGCGAACACGGCCTTCGGCGCCTCCGTGGTGGTCTACAACTCGTTTCTGCCGGAGATCGCCGCGCCCGAGGATCGCGATGCGGTTTCCTCCAAGGGCTGGGCCATCGGCTACCTCGGCGGCGGCCTCCTGCTGGCGCTGAACCTGCTGCTCTACATTCGGCCCCGGGCGCTGGGGCTCGACGAGAACATGGCGGTCCGGATCGGCCTGGCATCGGCCGGCGTGTGGTGGGGCGTCTTCACGGTGATTCCCCTGGCGAGGATCCGCAGCCGCCTGGCGGTGCGCCGGCTCGCTCACGGAGAATTCGCTCTCGGCGTCACGCTGCGCCAACTCTTGCGCACTCTGCGCCAGCTCCGCGGCCGCCCGCAAATGCTCACCTTCCTGCTGGCGTACCTCCTTTACAGCGACGCCATCCAGACCGTCATCGCGCTGGCCACGCAGTTCGGCCACGACGAGCTCAAGATCTCGATGGGGCCGCTCGCCCTGGCCATCCTGATGGTCCAGTTCGTGGCGTTCTTCGGCTCGCTCGCCTTCAACTGGATCGCGGCGGTCATCAACGCCAAGCGCGCCGTGATGCTCTCGCTCGTCATCTGGACCTGCGTCCTGCTGGCGATGTACTTCTGGGTCCGGACCGTGGGCCAATACTTCGTGATGGCCGCCCTGGTCGCGCTGGTTCTGGGCGGCAGCCAGGCCCTGAGCCGCTCGCTGTTTTCGCAGATGATTCCCCAGGGCCAGGAAGCCGAGTACTTCGGCCTCTACGGAATCAGCGACAAGGGCACGAGCTGGCTCTGTCCGCTGCTCTTCGGCCTGGCGGTCCAGTTCACCGGCAGCTATCGCCTCTCGTCGCTCACGCTGGCCATGTTCTTCCTGGCCGGCCTGGCGGTGCTGGCGCGGGTGGACGTGCAGCGAGCGGTGGCGGAAGCGGAGCGCGGGGGAGAGTGAGCGGGCGTTGAGAAAATGCATCAGCCGCGCGGCTTTGGTCTGCGGCAGCTTCCACCGTTCGAGATCTGTTTGATGGCAAACGCCAAGCGGACTTGGTCTGGCGTCCGCCGGGCCCCTATGAATTGTGGGCCGCCGATAAACGCGGATCAACGCAGATCAAGAAACCAAACGACTTATCCGCGTTGATCCGCGTTCATCAGCGGCCGAAATGTCTCCGTCGGCCTGGAGCGGATATTGGTGGTCAGGCGCTCGGAACCGGATGCTCCTTCGAGTCCGAGGTGAACCGCGTCAGGCCCGCGGAGAGCGCGAGCTGCGTCAGACCGGCGATGTTGTTCACGCCGATCTTCTTCATCATCGTTTTGCGGTAGCTCCGAACGGTCTGCAACCCCAGGTCGAGCATCACGGCGATTTCTTTGCTCGTCTTGCCCTCCGCCACCAGCCGCAGCACCTGCAGCTCGCGCGGAGACAGAGTTTCGAGCACCGGCGGCAGCGCCTTCGATTCGAGATCGCCGCGCTGAATCCTGGTCTGCACCCGGTCCGCGACTTCCGCGCACAAGTAGAACCCGCCTTTGGCCACCGTGCGCAGCGCGTCCAGCAGGTCGTCCGAAGAGGCGTTCTTGAGAACGAACGCGCGCGCGCCCGAGCGAATGGCGCCCACCACCGAACTCTCATCGTCGTACATCGAGAGGATCACGACCTTGCTCTCCGGGCAGTGGCGCATGATCTCGATCGTGGCCTCGATGCCGTTCAGGCCGGGGAGCCCGATGTCCATCAACACCAGGTCGGGGTGCGCTTTCTTGCAGAAGTGCACCGCCTCCGCGCCATTTTCGGCTTCTCCGATGACCTTGAACTCATCGCGCCTCTCCAGGATCGACTTGATGCCATCCCGGAAAATCTTGTGATCGTCTACAAGCAGTATTTGATATGCCATTGCCACACCCTGCGGGCGGAACGCCCCGCTTTGCTCAGCCCGTGTTCGAGCTATCCGCCAACCTGGACACCCTGTAAATTGCTTTCACAATTGTACCCTTTTCCGGCGAACTCGCAACGGAGAATCTGAGTCCGGCCTTCGCCGAATGGTAGCGCATCAAATGAAAGCCAAGTCCCGTCGTCCCAGCCACTTCCTGGTCTCCCGGGAAGCCGCGGCCGTTGTCGCGGATTTCCAGGCTCACGCCTTGTTTGACGGGCCTGGCCAGGATTTCAACCCGTGTCGCGCCCGAGTGCGCCACCGCGTTGTCGATGCCCTGCTCGGCAATTTTGTAGAATGCCGTGGCCACCTCCAGCGGCAGCCGCACCGCGGAATCGAACAGCAGCCGGATCCTTCCGTCGAATCCTTTGCCGTAGCGGCCCACCAGCCGGTCCAGCGCGAACTGCAATCCGGTCCGCTCGACGATGGATGGATTCAGCTCGTAGCTGAGGTCCCTCACCTGCGCCACCGACAGCTCCAGGACCTTCTGGATCTCCACGATCCGCTTCGAGCTGTCGGCCACGTGGTCGTTCAGGTCCATGCGAAGCAGGTCCAGTTGCAGGCCGATCGCACTGAGCACCTGGCCCACTTCGTCGTGGAGGATGCGCGAAACGCGGGCGCCTTCCTGCTCTCTGGCATGCATCACGCTGACCAGCAGACTGGCCAGCGATCGCTCTTCTTCTGTCGCCATTGCGGACGCCAGCGGCGCGTGGTTCGGAGACCGCGACGCCGCTAGCTCTTCTTTCTGCCCAGCACTTTGCGCGCGACCGCAGCCACGTTCACCGCGCGCAGCCCGTACTTGTCCAGCAACTCGTCCGAAGGTCCCGACTCGGCGTAGCCGGTCAGGCCGACGAATTCCATGGGACAGGGGCTGGTTTCGCCAACCACCTGCGCCACGCGCACTCCCAATCCGGCGTCCACCAGGTGTTCCTCGGCCACCACGATGGCGCCGGTCTCGGCGGCGGCGCGCTCGATCGCGTCCCGGTCCAGCGGCTTCACCGTGTGCAGATCGATCACCCGGGCGGAGATTCCTTCCGCCGCCAGGATGCCCCGCGCCCGAATCGCCTCGGCCACCATCAGTCCGTTGGCGATGAGCGCGACGTCGTCCCCGTCCGTCACTTCAATCGCTTTTCCGATCTCGAAACGCTGGTCCGCCGCGTAGATTACGGGGGTCTTCATCCGGCCGGTGCGGATGAATACCGGGCCCACGTACGCGGCCGCGGCGCGGATGAGCGCCCTGGCCGCCACTTCGTCGGCCGGCGCCAGCACCACGAAACCGGGCAGGGAGCATGCCAGGCTCGTCTCCTCGATGCTCATCTGCGAGGGCCCGTCCTCGCCGATCGAGATGCCGCTGTGCGTTCCCACCACCTTCACGTTCGCGTTCGGATACGCCACCGCCACCCGCAGTTGCTCGAAGCCCTTGTTCATCACGAAGCACGAAAAGCTCGCCGCGAACGGAATCTTGCCGCAGGAAGCCAGCCCCGCCGCCACGCCCACCATGTTCGCCTCGGCGATGCCGCACGATACGAAGCGGTCCGGAAACTCCTTGGCGAATAGCGATGTGTAGGTCGATTTGGACAGGTCGGCGTCCACCGCCCAGACGTTCGGGTTTTCGCGCCCCAGCTCGACCAGCGCGTGGCCGAACGCTTCCCGCGTCGCCATCCCTGGTTTGAGTTCGAAGTTCGTTTCGACCGCCATCAGGCAAGCTCCTTAAGCGCAAGTGCGACTTCTTCCTTCGTCGGGGCCACACCGTGGAACTTGGGATTGTTCTCCATGAACGAAACCCCCTTGCCCTTGATGGTGTGCGCGATCAAGGCAGTAGGCTTGCCCTTGAACGCGGCGGCTTCGGCGAAAGCCGCCTGGAGCGCCGGGATGCTGTCCCCATCGAGCTCGATCGCGTGCCAGCCGAACGCCTGCCACTTCGCCACCAGCGGCTCGATCTCCATGATGTCCTTGACAAACCCATCGAGCTGTATGCGGTTGTAGTCCACGATGGCCACGACGTTGTCGAGCTTATGAAACGCGCCGAACATCGCCGCTTCCCAGATCTGCCCTTCCTGGATTTCGCCGTCGCCCAGAATGCAGTACACCCGCGACGGCCGTTTGTCCCAGCGCGCCGCCAGGCCCATTCCCATGGCGATCGAAAGCCCTTCCCCCAGCGAGCCGGTCGAAGCCTCGAGCGCGGGAATGAACCGCCGGTCGGGGTGGCCCTGGTAGATCGAGCCGAGCTTGCGCAGCGTGTTCAGCGTCTCCACCGGCGTGTAGCCGCAGTCGGCCATTGCCGCATAAAGCACGGGAGCGGCATGACCCTTCGAAAGGATGACCCGGTCGCGGTCCGGCCATTTCGGGTTCGCCGGATCGTGCCGCATCACGTCCCAGAACAGGGTCGTGACAATCTCGGTAGCCGACAGCGAGCCGCCCGGATGGCCCGAGCCCGCCGCCCCGATCATCTCGATGATTTGCCGGCGGATTCGCTTCGCGATCTCCTGCAATTCGCCTACGTTTTCTATGCGCTCCATTGGCCTCCCGGAACTGACGATGTTAGCATAGCGCACGCAGGGCGGGCGGTTCCGCCTGCCTGCCCCACTCACCGCCGCTTCCCGACGCGCAACAGCACCAGACTCCCGTCTCCGCGGCCGGGCGGATATCTCTCCGCGACCCGCACGATTTCCCAGTCCAGCCGCGTCGCGGGATGAGTTCTCAGGCGCTCGACTAATGCCGCAAGATTGGACGGCTCGAAGACATGATAGTGCAGATCGGGGGCGCCCCCCTGCGCCGCGGCCTCGCGCAGGCGTTCGAGGACGCGCGACCGCAGCCCGGGCCAGTCCGCCGGGTCCGTGCCCGCAGCCAGCCGCGAGCCAGCCAGTTCCCGCTTCATGGCGTAGTCCTCGAAGTGAGTCATGTCGCGGCCGTCCGCACCGGCTTCGAAGTCGCTCAGCATGTGCTCCACAGGAGTGCATTCGCGTTGCCGGTCGAAGGTATACCTCCGGTCCGGCACCACCAGGTAGATCCACCCTCCGGCGCGAACCACGCGATGCCACTCGACCAGCGCGCGCACGGGATCAGGCAAGTGCTCGAGCAGGTGGGAAGAGGCGACGTAATCGAGCGCGCCGGCGGCGAATGGCAGTTCGGCCGCGTCGGCGATCACGTCGGCGGCGGTGCTCCGGCCGGCGAAGGACGTCGCGCGGTCGACATAGATAGGGTGGATGCCCGGGATAGGCAGGTCGAGCGCACCGATTTCGATGCCTCGGCCCCGCAGCCTCCCCACGCTCCGGCGATACCAAAGCCGCGCGAGCCTGTTGGTGAAAAAGGCGAACATGCCGGCCGTGCCGCTGAGTATAGCAACCGCCGCGGGGACAAGCTGAAACGGGTTCCACGGCGGCGGGCGCCAATATCGCTGCTGCTACAATGGATAGGGTTTCGAACGAATGAACAACACGATCGTGATGGGTGCGCAGTGGGGCGACGAGGGAAAAGGCAAAATGGTGGACCTTTTCTCGGAGCATTTCGACATCGTCGCCCGCTATCAGGGCGGCCACAACGCCGGCCACACCGTCCGCATCGGCAATCGCAAACTGGTCCTCAAACTCGTGCCGACCGGCATCCTCCGCGACGGCAAACAGGCCGTCATCGGCAACGGCGTCGTGCTGGATCCGGAGGCCCTGTTCAAGGAGATCGAGACCCTCGAGGCCGCCGGAATCGGCGTTCGCGGCCGCCTGCATATCAGCAATCGCGCCCACGTCATCCTGCCCTTTCACCGGATGCTCGAGAAACTCTCCGAGTCTCGTCCGGACCGGGCGATAGGAACCACCTCCCGCGGCATCGGCCCCTGCTATGAAGACAAAATCGCCCGCCGCGGCATCCGCATCGCCGACCTCATCGATGCCGCCGCCTTCCGCGTGCTCTACGACGCCCTGGCGCAGGATAAAGAGGTGCTGCGCGCCGCGTTCGGCCTGGGCGATCGTCTCGATTACGCGCGAGCCCGCGAGCGCTACGTCGAGTTGGGCGCCCGCATGGCTCCCATGGTCGTGGATACGGCGGCGCTGCTCAACGACGCCATCTCCGCGGGCCGGCGCGTGTTGTTCGAAGGCGCCCAGGGGAGCATGCTCGACGTCGATCACGGCACCTACCCCTACGTGACGTCGTCGAACGCGGGCGCGGGCGGCGCCTCCACCGGAACCGGGGTACCGCCCACGCGCATTCACGCCGTGCTGGGCGTCTCGAAGGCCTATATCACGCGCGTCGGCGGCGGGCCGTTCCCCACCGAGTCCCACGACGAGATGGGCGACGCCCTGCGCAACGTCGGCAACGAGTTCGGCGCGGTCACGGGTCGTCCCCGCCGCTGCGGCTGGTTCGACGTGCCGCTGCTCCGCTACACCGCCATGATCAACGGCTTCGACAGCCTGGTGATCACCAAGCTCGATGTCCTCGATGGCTTCGCCGAGATCCCGGTCTGCACCTCCTACCGCCTCTGCGGCCGCGAGACCATCGAGATGCCGGCGTCCATCCAGGCGCTGGCCGCGATCGAGCCCGTCTACACCCGCCTTCCCGGCTGGCAGTCGCCCACCGCCGGCATGACCCGTTACGAAGACCTGCCCGCCCGCGCGCGCGACTACCTGGCCTTCCTCGCCGCCCAGACCGGCGTCGAGGTCGGCTGCGTCTCTACCGGTCCCGAGCGCTCCGAGACCATCATCGTCCGCGGTTCGCGGCTCGAGCGGGTTCTGGCGAGATAGTCGACGTGGCGCAGGCGCATCCCCAGCATTCGTCAGGCGGCAGACAGTCTCACCACGTGAAGCCGCTTCCGCCTTCTTTCCGCGTGCCAGAGGTCGTACTGAAGCTGCTGGTTGAGCCAGCTCTCGGAGCTGGTGTCGAAGGCGATCGAGAGACGGACCGCCATCTCGGGGCTGATGCCGGCGCGCCCGTTCAGGATGCTGGACAGCGTCTTGCGACTCACGCCCAGCGATCGCGCGGCTTCCGTGACGGTCAGGTTGAGGGGATCCAGGCACAGCGCCCTGAGCACCTCGCCCGGGTGCGGCGGATTATGCATCTTCATGGTCACCTCAGTGGTAGTCCTCATAGTCCACGCCCTCCACGTCCTTGCCGGCGCAGGTGAACGTGACGCGCCAATTGCCGCTCACCTTGACAGCCCACGTGCCCTTTCTGGTCCCGCGCAACTCGTGGAGATCCAAGCCCGGCAAGTTCATGTCGCGAGCGCTCGTCGACACGTTCAAACGGCCGAGGATCAGTCGAAGCCGGTCAGCATGGTTCGCTTGAATCCCCGCCTTGGAGCCGGTGGCGAAGAACAGTTCAATTCCCTTGTGCCGGAATCCCTTGATCGCCACCTGCCTAGTGTAACCTGTATCGTTACGGGTTGCAACCTTCAGGGCCGGGATGGCCGTTCCGCGTCACCTAGCCTTAGGCCTTGCGTTCCCGTAAGAGAGCGCTGACCCTTCGTTCCCAGCTGACCTTGCGTAGCCCCTTTAACATCTTCTAATCCGCCCCAGTTTCGCCGCTTGACAAATAAAGAATGACATGTCATTCTTTATTTATGAAACGACTCACTCGCTCCCTCCTAGCTTCCCTACCGCCTCTGCTCATCTACTTCCTAGCCCTCCCCTGGGCCGCGCTCCGCCTCGACCACCGCTTCGGCCTCGTCTGGCACCTGCCCTTCTGGATCGAGCCCTTGGCCGTCCTCCTGATGCTCGCCGGCGCCGCCCTCGGCGCATGGTCTTTCTGGGGGCTCACTTTCCGCGGCGACGGCACGCCCAACCCCCTCGCGCCCACCGCACGGCTGGTGGAATCGGGCCCCTTCGGTCGCTCGCGCAACCCCCTGATGCTTGGTGGATGGGTGTGCGGCGCCGGCCTGGCTTGCCTGCTGCGTTCCCCCTGCCTCATGGCCATGGTGGGGATCATCGCCACGGCGGGCATGTTTTACGTCCGCCGCGTGGAAGAGCCCGGCCTGGCAGCCCGCTTCGGCGACGCCTGGGCGCGCTACGCCAGCCGTACTCCGCGCTGGATCGCAGTGCTGCTGGTGGCGGCGACGACCGTGGCGGCCCTGCCCGCCGTCAGCGCCGACCGCCCCGCGCCCGCCGCCTTCACCGAGCCCGCGATTCTGGTGCAGATCCGCTGTAAACCCGGCACGGCCATGCTGTGGCGCGCCGCCTTCGACCAGCACGTCAAGCCCGCCATCGACGAAGTGATCGCCCGCGGCGACTCCTTCACCAACTTCCAGATCGTCGAGCCCGCGCTCCCCTGGCAATCGTTCGATTTTGTTCTGCTGTACACCGGCAAGACCTTCGCCGGCCTCGATCAGCCCCGCCCCTTCCCGCACTACGTCGCACTGTTCGAGCGCGAGGGCTCGCTGCGGGCCCTGGCCGCCCTCAAGGAAATGGGCGGCTACGAGGACCAGGTCACCGTCACCCTGGTCCACCTCACCAGGACGAGGTGACCCCATGCGCATCCTGGTAACCGGAGCCGGCGGCTTCATCGGCCGCTCGGTGGTGAAGAAGGCACGGGCGCGAGGCTGGGAGGTGACCGGCGTCGCACGGCGGCCCTGCCCCGAGGCCGACCGCGTTGCCGACCTTCGCCAGCCGATCGAAGATTGGCCCGCGCCCGATGCCGTCATCCACCTCGCCGGCGCGTATGCCGGCTGCGGCGCCCGCGAGTTCGCCGCCGCCGATCTGGCGATGGCCCGCAACCTGCTTCACTGGGGCTGGCGGAACGGCGTGCGCCGATGGGTCTTCGCCAGCGCGGCCGAAGTCTACGGCAATATCGCCGGCCAGGCCGATGAGACCTGGCCGTGCCGCCCCGCGATCCCCTACGGAAGGGCGAAGCTGGAAATTGAGAGAATGTTCCAGGTGGCGGAACTGCCCGAAGTGGCCATCTGCCGCCTGGGCGAAGTTTACGGCCCGAACAGCCGGATCCTGAGCGAACTCGGCGGCCGGCTGCGTCGCGGCTTCTGTCCCTGGCCTGGAGACGGTGAAGTGAGGATCAGTTTTCTGCACGTGGAGGACGCGGCTGAAGCGCTGGTGCTGGCCGTCGAAGCCGCCGGATCGCCCTGGCGCGCTTACAACGTCGGCGATAGCCAGCCGGCCACCTGGCGGCAATTCCTGAATCGGTTGGCGGAGCTGCTGGGCACGCGCCGGGCGGTCTATCTTCCCCGTCCGCTGGCGCGCTGCTACGCCGCCTGCGCCGGGTGGGCGGACGCGGCCATCACGCCGCACGTGCTCCGCCTCCTGACCACACCTAAGGTGCTATCGAGCGCACGCGCCAGGGACGAGCTCGGGTTCGCGCCGCGCTACCCCGCCTTCGGCGCTGGCCTTGCGGAGGCGCTCCGTGGCTTATAAAACCAGCGAAAGGATGGCGGAACGCAAGCGCGCGCGCCGCCGCCGCTTCCTCGACACGGCCATCGCGGTCTTCGGACGGCTCGGCTACCACTCCGCCACCGTGCCCATGATCGTCACCGAAGCGGGCAGCTCAACCGGTGCCTTCTACCTCTATTTCCGCAACAAGGAGGACGTCTACGCCGAGGCCCTGCGCGAAATCGGCGCGCGCTTGGCCGCGGCGCTGAACGTGGCGATTGCGCGCGAGAGCGGTACCGCCGCGCAAATGGGAGCGGCGGTCGAGGGCTTCGTGCGGTGGCTCGCCGAAAACCCGCCGGAGGCTCGCATGTTGATGGAAGCGGCGACGCTCGGCGGCCGTCCCGAGGAAGTGCGCCGACAAGTGATCGAGAGCCACGTGCGTTCGGTCGCCGCGGCGCTCGAAGTGGCGGCGCCCCGGATCGACGCCGCCGATCGTGCTCTCGCGGCCCGCTGCTGGATGGGCGCCGCCATCGAGGCCGCCACGGCCTGGCTGCGCATGGACCCGACCGCCCGCCCCGACGCCGCCCGCCTCGCTGCCATCGTGAAGAGGTTCAACCTCCGCGGCGTCGGTCTAGCCTGACGTGGCGCAGGCTCTCAACCTGCCTCGCCCCTACATCGAAACCCGCGGCTCCACCGTTCCCCGGCTGCTCTCGCGCTCCTGGCTCACGTGCGGAGTCGGCAGGCTGCCCGTGTAGTAGAACACCACGTAAGCTTTGATGGTCCCGTCCGGCTGCGGTATGCCAAACACCTTGACCGGCGCGCCCACCGCCAACCCGGCGATCATTGCGTTCAGCCCGTCGGTAGTCGTGACATCCACCGCGCTGACCGTGATGACTCCGTTCGTCATGTCGATCTGATAAACCAGCGGGGCGGACCCCGACGCGGTGTTGACAGCCACGGAAACCGTGTTGACGCCGTTCGGCACAGCGATACCGAAGAGACCGCCGCTGCCGCCCGACGCCCAAGGAGTGGCTACCGTGCCCAACGGTACGGGCGTGGGCTCCAGGACCGTCCACGGCGCGGACCAGCCGGCCGGATTGGCCGGATCGTTCCAGGTCGCGAAGGTCTCGCCCCAGGCCTTCATGGCGCCCACCGTGCCGCCAAAGTTCACCGCGCCGCTGGTGGCTGTGACGAAATCCGGGATCGCGCTGGCGCCCGTTTCGGCCAGTGTGGGGAACGTGAAGTACCACCACTTGTAACCGCTGATCGGATTCCCGTTGGCGTCGGTCCCATTCGACGTGCTGCTGGAAATGAAATCCAAAGTCTCGGTGTAGTCGTCCGTGGCGGTGGCGAAGTTCCGCGTGTAAGTGAACCCGGCCGGGGTTGCGGCCGAGATCGTCCCGTCATACCGGGCCGTCTCGATGTCCACCGTCTGCGCCACCAGCGCACTCGCCAGCGGATCCACCGGGCTCACGTGAACCTTGAATCCCCGTACCAGGTTGCCGCTGGCCAGAAACTCCGTTCCCGTCCCGATTGGCGTCGCGTCCGCCACGGCATTCGCAGGGGTTCGGAAGAAGAACTCGGTGTTCGCGTCCACTTGCACCCGAACCCCGGCTCCGGATTCGTTCTGGACCGTGAGGACGCCGGCCGCAGCGTTCACGTGCAGCACGTGCCCCTCCGGACTCAGCCACACGCTATTGAATGTGGCGCTCGCCCAGATGCGCACCGCCACCAGCGACCCGTCCGGTTGGAACCGCGCCGCTACGCGCACGTACTTGCCGTCGAGCGTGGGAGCCTCCGCGGAAAAGTCGTGGACGACCGTCCGCGTCTTGGCGTCTACGTCATAGAAAATGGTTCCGTTTGTCGAGTCTGGCAGGATTTGGAGGCTCTCGGCGGAGGCGATGGCCGTCTCGGGACTGGTAGCCGGGTAGACCGGAAAGTCCTTGGTGACCGTGATGGAAGCGTTGCTGGCAGCCGTCACCGTTCCATAGAGGTGCCGCAGCACGAAGGCCGCGAGAGCGCCGATCCGATGCTGGCGAAGCGCCGGGTTGAAGTTCACGTTCCAGAAGGTCGCGCCCCCGCCCGCCGGAACGCGGTCGACGAGGAACGCGGGGTGCGACAGGTCGAACTCCAGGTCCAGGGCGTTACTCTGACTCGCGGTGACCACCAGCGGGCTGGAGAAGTTGACGCTCACGCTCGTCGTCAGGCTTCCGCCGCTGCCCGTCGCGCCCTGTATGTGAATCTGGCCCGCGGGGACGGTTGCCCCGGCCGTGCCAGCGAAGCCGGCCGAGGGATCGGCCGCTCCGGCGAGCAGCACGTCTCCCGCATTGGCGCCGATGGTGAGAGAAGCGCCAGTGTACGTGCCCACGGGAACGGTGACGTTGCCCAAAAGCTCAGCAAGTTGATCGAGCTCTACCAGGTTGACGGTCGGCGCCGGACTGGGTGCGGTGTATGCCAAAACTGGCGTACCCCCACCTTGGGGGATCAGCGAGATGCTTAGCACTTTGACCCCGATTGTTGCCCAGTCCTCCGTCGACGCATCGCTCATCAGGAGGGCCGCGCTGCCCGTCTGCACCGCGGGAACCGGGGTGGGAGTGGCGGCCGCGCTGGTTTCCGAACTTGAAGCCTTGCCGCAACCCACCGCCAACGAGAACAGTGCGGCAGCGGCCATCCCTGCCGCCAGCCGGCGTATCTTTCTGCTTTCGCTAGTCATTCCTGTCTCCTTGATCCGCCTCGAGGCCGGACTATTCATCCCAAACACGGGTGCGTGAGAAAAGTTGTGGGGTGTGGCCGGGAGGGTCCTGCGACAATGCCCCCAACCTCCCCCAACCTCCGCCTGCCAACCAACTCCCGCCTGCTAGAATGAACGGATAGAACTCTATGCTTATGCGGCTGTCATTGTCTTTCTGCGCGCTCGCGGTCGCGAGCGCCTGTCTGGCTGGCGATACCAAGAGCGGCCCTATCGTCATCGAAGAAATCGTCGCCAAGGTCAATAACGAGATCGTCACCCGGAGCGAGCTGGACAAGTACCGCCGGCAGATCGAAGCCGAGATCGCGCGCCGGCAGATGCCGGCCGACCGCGCCCGGGAGCTCAAGAAGACGATGGAAACCGACCTGCTGCGCGACCGCATCGACCAGTTGCTGCTGGTGCAAAAGGCCAAGGAGATGGACATCAAGGTCGACCAGGATGTAAGCAAGCAGCTGGCCCAGCTCCAACTCAAGAGCGGCATCTCGGATCCGGACAAGTTCCAGCAGTGGGTGCGGGACGAGAGCGGCATGTCCTTCGAGGACTACAAGCAACAGATGAAGGACGGCCTGCTGACCTCCGAAGTGGTGCGCCGCGAGGTGGGGGGACGGATCTCGATCTCCAAGGCCGAGGCGCAGAAATACTACGAGGAGCACCAGAAGGAGTTCGTGCGCGAGGAGCAGGTGTGGTTGCAGGAGCTCCTGCTCTCGACCGCGGACAAAGACCAGAAAGGGGTGGAGGCGGTCGAGAAGAAGGCCAAGGACCTGGTGAGCCGGGCGCGCAAGGGGGAGAACTTCAGCACGCTGGCGCGGGACAACTCCGACGCCGAGACGGCGGAGAACGGCGGCAACCTGCCGGCCTACCAGCGCGGGCTGCTGAAGAAAGAGATCGAGGATCTGGTGTTCCACGAAAGCAAGGGCTACGTGACGGATCCGATCCGGCAGGCCAACGGGTTTCTGATTCTGCGGGTGGTGCAGCACGACGCGGCGGGCTTGCAGCCGTTCGAAGTGGTGGAGAACGAGATCATGGACCGGCTGTACCGGCAGCGGATGGAGCCGGCGATGCGGGTGTACCTGACCAAGCTGCGGCAGGAGGCGTACCTGCAGATCCGGGAGGGGTACACGGATTCGGGGGCGGCGCCGGGGAAGGATACGAACTGGCAGCAGGTGGCCAAGCTGAAGCCGCAGACGGTGACCAAGGAAGAGGTGGCGGAGCGGACGCGGCGGAAGCGGCTGCTGTTCCTGGTTCCGGTTCCGGGGACCGAGAAGACGGTGGGGCTGTCGAGCTCGAGCGCCCCAGGCCCTGCCGCCGGGAAGTAACGCGTCATTCGCCGCGCAGGGCGCGCACCGGATCGATGGAGGCGGCGCGGCGGGCCGGGACGAACGCCGCGGCCAGCGCCACGAGCGTCAGGACCGCCACGGCGGCCGCGATCAGCCGCGGGTCGTGCGGCTTCACGCCGTAGAGCTGCGATTCCACCAGCTTTCCCAGCGCCAGCGCCGCCGGCAGACCCACCGCGGCGCCCGCCAGCAGCAGGATTCCGACTTCCTTCATGACCATCCGGTAGACGTCGGCCCGCGCGGCCCCGAGCGCCATCCGCACGCCGATCTCCACCGTGCGGCGGGCCACCGAATACGCCACCGCGCCGTAAAGGCCCACCGCGGCGAGCAGCGTGGCCAGCAGGCCGAAACCGGCGGCCAGCGTGGCGATCGACAGCTCGATGCGGATCGATTCGTCGATGCGCGACTGCATGGTCGCCATATTCATGATCGGCAGGTTGGCGTCGATCTGGCGCACCGTGGCGCGCACAGCCGGGCCCAACTGCGGCCCGTAGCCGCGGACGTAAACCGCGGTTGCATCCGGCGGGCTCTGCTCGTAGGGAAAGTAGACGAACGGTTTGGGTTCGTCCCGGAGCGAGCCGTGCGCCGTGTCGCGGGCGATGCCGACCACCTCGTATTCGATGTGCTTTCGGCTGCCACCAACGTGCAGGCCAAGCGGGTTTCGTCCCTCAAAGTATTTCTTCGCAAAGGTCTGGTTGACGATTGCGGCCTTCGGCCCCGTCGCCGTCTCGCGCTCGTCGAACTCGCGGCCGGCGACAATGGGGATCCGCAGCGTGCGGAAGTAACCGGCGCTCAGGCTGTCGGTGCTGGCTTCGTCGTCCATGGACGGTAGCCGGCCTTCCACGTAGATCCCGGTGCCCATGTCCCCGTTTGAGAACGGCCCCAGGGCCGCGTACCCGACGGACTCCACCCCGGGGAGGGCGGCCAGGCGTTCCCGAACGGTCCGCAGAAGCGCCATCGCACGGTCCTTGTCGTAGCCGTTGAGCCGCGGCTCGATGGAGAACCTCAGCACGTTCGCCGGCTGGAATCCGGGGTTGGAGCGCTTCAGGTTGGCCAGCGTTTGGGCGAACAGGCCCGCGGCCGCCAGCAGGGCCAGGGCGAGCGCGACCTGGGCCGCCACCAGCGCCTTCCGCATGCGCTGCCGCGAGGACGAAGCGGTGGTCCCCGCCTGCTCTTTGAGCGCCGTCACCAGGTCCAGTTTCCAGGTCTGGAGCAATGGCGCGCATCCGAACACCAGGCCGGCCAGCGCGGAGACGGCTAGCGCATAGGCGAACAGCCTGAAATCCAGGTGGGCCGCAAGCCAGCCGGGCCCGTCGCCGTTGTCGATCAGCCACAGCAGACCGCCGACCGCCCATTTCGCCAGGAGCAGCCCCACAAACCCGGCCGCTACAGTCAGCGTCAGGCTCTCGGTCAGCAGTTGGCGGAGAATCGCCGCGCGACTGGCGCCGATGGCGGTCCGCACGGCCATTTCCCGCTCACGAGCGGCCGCGCGCGCGATGAGCAGGCTGGCCAGGTTCGCGCAGGCGATCAGCAGCACCAGGCCCACCATCGCCATCAGCACCTGGAGAGGCTTGCGCCAGAACGCGCTCAGCATGTTGATGCCTTCCGCGGCCGGATGAAGATCCACGGTGCGGCGGGAGTAATCGGCGAGCCTGGGGGCATCCATCTTGTCCATTCGCGGCAGGTTCTCGTTCCTCACCGCCTTGAACAGGACCCGGGTCGCGGCCTGCGCCTTATCGATGGAGACGCCGGGTTTGAGGCGCGCGATGACGTTCAGCCAGCGCCCGCTGATGTCGGTGAGGGCGTCGCGGCCTGGGCTGATCTGCTGCTTCATCGACACCGGAACGTAGAGATCTGGCGTCCGCCCGGTCTGAACGCCCAGGAACCGGCGGTCGAGAATGCCGATCACTGTCATAGGCTGGCCATTCACCAGAATGCGGCTGTTGAGCACCTTGGGATCGGAGCCGAAGCGGCCGCTCCAGTAGCCGCCGCCGAGCGCGACGACGGGGTTGGCGCCCGGCGCCGCGTCGTCGGAAGGCAGAATCGTCCGGCCCATCGCCGCACGGACTCCCAGAACGTCGAAGAAGTTGCCGGAGACCAGTTCGACCCCCGCGTTGGCCGCTCCCGCCGGCTCCATCACCGTGGCCGATGCGCCGGAGCGGGCGATCACGCCGTCGAAGACCTGGCTGCGGTCCCGGAACTCCTTATACATCGGGTAGGAGTAGACGGTCTCGAAATTGTCCGCCATGGCCCAGCCGGGGTCCTGGCCCTCGCTGTGGAACAGGACCAGGCGGCCCGGATCGGCCACCGGCAGCGACCGTAACAGCACCTGGTCGAACACCGAGAAGATGGCGGTGTTGGCGCCGATACCGAGGGCCAGCGAGGCGATGGCAATCGCGACGAAACCCGGGGCACGGCGGAACGTTCTCAACGCGAAGCGGAAGTCGTTCAGCATAAGCGGTGTCTTAGAGACGCACGCGCGGCGCCATCCGTAACGCACCGCCCGCGGCGGCGCAGGCGCTGGGATTGGCCTGGATTTCGGCCGCCAGGCGGTCAAGGGCGGAGGCGTCGCGGGTGGCCAGGACGGGCCGCGGTTGTGGCACGGACACTCCCTTCTTCGTCACTTCGGCCGAGGCGAACGAGATGCGCCCGCCTCCTTTCGGATGGGGGGAGACCGCATAGAACGCAGTCTCGTACCCTTCGAGCTCGCCGCCGTCCGAGAGCGTGACGGTGTTGCCGCTGACCTCTGGGACCAGGGTGCGGAGCTTGAACCCGCCCGATTTCAGCAGCGGCGTCACAACCCGCAGGCGCCAGCCGGGGCGGAGATCGACGAAATCGCGAGATGCGGCCACAGGTGAGGCGATTGGGGCGGCGCGCCGGGCACATGCGGGCAGGAGGGCCGACGACACAACGCAGCCGAGAAGGAGCCGAGCCCTCAATTCCAGACCTTCAATTGCGGCCAGGCTTCCGCAAGCCGTTTCTTGAAGTCGTGGCAGACCAGGACATTGTAATACTCCCAGCCCATGCCGTAGTAAGGAGCGATCGCGGGGCCTTGATCGACGGTTCGGCACCAGCGTTGTGCGCGCTTGAGGCTCCACTCCAGCAGGATGACGCTCTCGCCCGTGTACTGCCGCGGTCCCCAATAGTAGTAGTTCTGGTGGGCGCTGATCGACTTCGGCAGTCCGTAGCGCGGGCCGAAGAAGTCGATGGCGCCGGCTTCGCCGTAGTTGCCCGCGAGGATCGCCGTCCTGGCGCGTTCCTCGGGTGGCAGCGAGTTATAGACGTCGGCCACGGTCTGGACCATTTCGGGCCATCCGAACTCGTCACCGAAGTGCTGCGGCAGCCGCCCGCGCATGCCGGTCTCGGCGCGCGGGAGCTGGATGCTCAGTCTGTCCATGTACGGCCCGATCTTTTCCGGCGGAAGAATGGGCAGAACCAACGGCGCCGCCACAATTCCCATGACTATAAGCACGGCGGGGACGGCGGCGCGCAGCCACCCGAGCCCGCGGCGCGATTCAGTCCACTTTTCCCAGATCACTCCGCCTGCGGCGAATAGCATGGGATAAATCGGTGCCAGGTAGTAATCCTTCCCTTTGAGCGCCATCATCACAGCCAGAAAGGCGAGGTAAGTCACGCCCAGGACGCGATACCGCTTCGCGTCGCGGTGGAACAGCAGGAAGCCGAGCCCGGCGATCCACACGAGCGCGCTTACCGGGAGGAGCATCATGAGCTGCTGCCTGAGAAACGGCAGCGGCGGCAACTCCACGTTCTTGTGCATCGCTTTC
>Ga0181539_1002431_pt1 | contig 18604 bp, 15 predicted proteins | sample PEATcosm2014_Bin_46_FD_119767 | JGI IMG/M metagenome (GOLD analysis project Ga0181539, IMG submission 119767) | Peatland microbial communities from MTU Mesocosm Facility, Houghton, MI, USA - PEATcosm2014_Bin23_60_metaG | ecosystem: Environmental > Terrestrial > Soil > Wetlands > Peat | place... | reverse complement strand
TGGTCCCCGGTCCCCGAGTCGAACGGGACTCTATGGCTTTTCAGACCATCGCAACGACCGCGCTTGCTCACCGGGGAACTACTTTTCAAGCTCGACGTTCCAATAAATGTACGCCTTGTAGTCCGACCATTCAGGCCGCAACGCGTGGATGTGCAGCCGGAAATTGAATCTCGGGTCGAACTGGTTAGGCTCAATAGGCTTCTGTCTGAGCGTAAGTCCAGCCTCTTGGGGAGTTCTATCCGATTTGCGCCTGTTACACTGGACACACGCCAGCGCAAGATTCGTCCAGACCGAGCTTCCTCCGCGAGTCCTGGGCAGGACGTGGTCAATTGTGTACTCCGCCGTTTCCAGCACCACGCCGCAATACTGGCAAGAGCTACCATCGCGGATGGCGATGTTACGGCGAGTCATCGGAACCTTGAGCCGCAGCTTCCGGCTGATATGGTTCCGCAGCTTAATGACGCGTGGCATCCCCATCTCGAACGACGGCGAGCGGAGGATGCGCTTCGCATCTTCCGTGACCACGACGGCACGGTCCTGCCATTGCAAATTGACAGCCCTCTGCCAGGAGACAAAGGCCACCGGGAAGCCCAGGGTGTCGAGAACGAGAGTGTCGCTCATATTCCTTCCCTTAAAATGGAAGGCGCGGGTGGAGTCGAACCACCGTCTGAGGTTTAGAAGACCTCGGCCCTTGTCCGTTGGACGACGCGCCCCTTAATGGCAGCCTCGTTGGGAGTTGAACCCACTTCGAGAGATTGAAAGTCTCCCATCCTAACCGGTAGACGACGAGGCCACTAAACTTGGCGGGGGCGACCGGACTTGAACCGGCGTTCTCGGCATTGACAGTGCCGCGAGGACTCCAACTCCTCCACGCCCCCGTACCCTCGGCGGAAGTTGCATCCGCGTCCCCTGATCGAGAATCAGGAATCCTGCCGCTAGACGACGAGGGCAAAAAATGGTAGCGGGGACCGGAATCGAACCGGCCTGTGTGGCTTATGAGACCACCGAGGAACCACTCCTCAACCCCGCGTCAATCTGGTCGGGAAGGCGGGATTTCAACCCGCGATCTCCGGTACCCGAAACCGGCGCCTTGAGCACTAGGCCACTTCCCGTCAACCTGGTCGGGATGGGAGGATTTGAACCTCCACCGCCCCGCCCCCAATGCAGGTGGGCTTCCAGTTACCCTACATCCCGAAAATCTGGAGCGGCTGGCCGGAATCGAACCGGTCGTCGAGAGTTTGGAAGACTCCTACTCTGCCATTGAGCTACAGCCGCAAAGCTTGGAGCGGTCAGCGGGAATCGAACCCGCGGCATCCTCGCTGGCAACGAGGCATTCTGCCATTGAATTATGACCGCCCAATCTGGTGGACGCGGGGGAAGTCGAATCCCCACTTCCGGTTTGCAGGACCGGAGTGCTCCCGTTATCACTACGCGCCCAAATTTGGTGCCCAGTCCGGCTTGGGATTCCGGGACCTCTCGCTTGTAGGGCGAGCGCTCATAACCCATCTGAGCTAACCGGGCAAATCCTGGTGCGGGCGGCGAGACTTGAACTCGCACTTCGCCGAGTAAGAGTCGGGTATTCTGCCGCTCGAATTCCGCCCGCATGGAGCCGGCGCCGCGAATCGAACGCGGGTTTCGTCCGTACCGGGGACGCGCTCTGCCACTGAGCTACGCCGGCTGGAAGCCCTGGTCGGATTTGAACCGACGACCTGCTCCTTCGGAGAGAGCCGCGCTCGTCCCCTGCGCCACAGGGCCGAATCTTGGGGTGACTGACGGGAGTCGAACCCGTTAAAACCTGTTCCACAGACAGGCCCCGCACCGTTTGGGTTCAGTCACCATGGAGCTGCGACGGAGAATCGAACTCCGGTCTGCTGGTTACGAATCAGCGGCTCTGCCACTGAGCTATCGCAGCATGGTAGGGCCACCGGGATTCGAACCCGGACTTCTCCGCTTAAAAGGCGGGTATGCCTCCGGTAACATCTTGGCCCCGCAATCTGGCTCCTAGGGAGGGAGTCGAACCCCCATCTCGCGGTTAACAGCCGCGCGTTCTACCGTTGAACCACCCAGGAGTGGTACCGGGCCGAGGGCTTGAACCTCGATGTTGCGCTAATCGGGCGCACATCTTGCCGTTAGATGAGCCCGGCATGGAAGGCGCGGTGAGATTCGAACTCACATATCGCCAGCTTAGGAGGCTGGTGGCCGATCCGCTTGGCCGCACGCGCCCTCAATCTTGGTACCCCCGAGAGGATTTGAACCCCTGTCTCCACGTTCGTAGCGTGGTGTCCTAATCCATTGAACGACGGAGGCCTAAACTTGGTAGTGGTCCAGAGAATCGAACTCTGCCGTGCACCCTCGTCCGGGGCAATTACAGGCTTATAAGGCCCGCCCGCACACCAGTGCTGACCACTATGGAGGCGCGGGTCGGAATCGAACCGACGATTGGACTGTTTTGCAGACAGCCGCCTTCCCACTTGGCTAACGCGCCTTGGCAGGAGCCGTAGGGCCGAACAGCGTTCGGCCCAGGCCGAGCGCTGCTCGGCCCCTACGCCGCGCTCCTGTAGTGCTTGGTCTTTCGTCTCAGTTTGACGTAGAGGCGGCTTTACGCCGCCATTTGGCGAGGTAAACTCGCCGCTACGAATCCGAACTGAGATACGAACGGTCTTTCAGTTGTCAAAGAGCAATAAAAAAGCCCGCTTTTTAGGGCGGGCTGGTTTGGAATCCGATTGTGCTTTGGATTCTACCCACCCCCGCCGCGCCCTGGATTGGTCGCCATGATGGTGTTATCGACGACATGCCCATGGGCGCACACAAATATGCGACGCGGCCTACCGTGCCGTTCGCTCATCGTTTCGGGTTTGGAAGATTTCAACATTCTCAACTCTGGAGCTGACGACTGGATTCTAACCAGTGATCTCCTGCTTACAGGGCAGGCGCCTTGAACGCTTGGCTACGTCAGCAAAGGAACGATCGTCAAAGAGCAATAAAAAAGCCCGCTTTTTAGGGCGGGCTGGTTTGGAATCCGATTGTGCTCTGGATTCTACCCACCCCCGCCGTGCCCTGGATTGGTCGCTATGATGGTGTTATCGACGACGAGCCCATGGGCGCACACAAATGTGCGGCACGGCCTACCTTGCCGCTCGCACATCGTTTCGGGTTTGGGGAATCTCAACATTCTCAACTCTAGAGCTGACGACTGGATTCTAACCAGCGACCTCCTACTTACAGGGAGGGCGCCGTGAACGCTTGGCTACGCCAGCAGACCCAAAATATCCTATAACAGGGGTGGGCAGAATGCAAGGGGAAAACTGTGATGCTACTGGTTCAGTTTGGCGAGGATGCAAAGAGTAGTAATGTTGGCCCTAGTAATTCTTTTCTCTTTTTACAGTCCGATTTCGGCTCCAACTATGATGACGACTGTGTTATCCGGGAGTTCACGGCTTCCTGTAGCAGCCCCACCGCCGCCCAACAGTTGAGCCTTTAGCAGAGTCATTAGAAGGCTGTCCAGACCCGTGACGTCAGCCTTGTCTTTCGATGCGAGCATAATTCCCTTAACTCGTCCCAATGGAATTCCATCGAGCGTTTCATCATCTTTGTACGGGCGCATAGATACTAGCCATTTCGCATTTTGGAATGCTAGGAATATATCGTCCGCGAATCTCCTAACCTCGGAGTCATCTGGCTTGTACCAAATCTCGACCGCCTTCTTGGCTCTTCCTGCCAAAGAATCTGTCAGTTCATTAACGTTTAGGACGCGATTGCCGCTTCTGCGTACATATAGGCCGAAAGATTGGCTCAGTTCGCGCTGTGCCTCGGCAGCTTTGGTCTGGGCCTCCGCTGTCTTCCGCTGCTCCTGCGCCAACTCTGATTGTTTTAAAGACAAGTTATCTTTCGCCGCAGCCAGACCAATCGCTAGTTGCTTGTTTGAGTTTTCAAGTTCCAGGGTTTGCTGGTTCAAAATAGCAATTTGTGTTCGCTGTGCTTCTCCTTGGCGTTTCCTCGCTGGACCAGAAATAAAATCTCCAAGGAATTCTCCGGCAACTCCAAGTGCAACCAAGAATGCCGCAATGTTCTTTCCGCGATCAATCCAAACAAGGAAAGTTGTATCGTCCATCATTTTACACTCGGGGATTTGTTCCTTAGCCGCTTACTGCCTTGCGGCTCTTTGGCTGATTCCTAGACGCCGCACTCGTTTTTGAGCTTTTGGCGGTTGCCCGCGTAAGCATACTCGCAAGAGGTAAGACATTCTATGGGCCGTCTCGAAAAGGTTAGAAAGACGTGGATAGTATGCCAATTTGGAATTTAATCAAATTTTTTCTGCTTCGTGCTGGTTGTAGGTAGCATTCCTGCTCTGTCTCTGCCGTTCGTGACCATCATTGAACTGCAGAGGGAGCAGCACCTCGAATCGCCGCCAGTTGCTGCTCATAGGTGGTTTTGCCCTCGACTTTAAAGGGGATGTTCTGATCGGCGAGCGCTTCCAAGGCAGATTCAGGAACCAAATGCTCTCCTGAACGAAGGACCCGGCCGGAGAAGCGTCCGAGCAAAAAGGCCAGCGCCCTCTTTTCAGTCTCGCGGTCCGGGAATGTAATCGTCACCATTTGCCGTGTCCCTGTACGTGGATTATATCACTCTGCGGGCTTCCCCTCCGGCAAAATCTGACGTCTGGCTTATAAACTCAGCTTGCCACTTGCCACTGCCCTTGACGGCACCTGCTACCTACCACGTTCGAGCTACCGATTCGTCGACGCCGCGGGGCGTACTACATCGCAGGTTGAAGACTGGCGGACCGAACACCGGGATGAGGCGTGTGGTTCCAAACCCTTGCCGCAACCACGAGCATCACCTTCGGAAAAACTGGAAACGTGGTGAACGTCCCCGGTTTCCCCAAGTCCCTCTGTGAACTCGATGAAAGCAAGGATCATAAGCAATAGCCAGTCGGCGGAAGAAATCTGACCATGGTGACGATGTTCACGATACATTACATGTTCACGTATTCGTGAACACAAGATATTTTGTGAACATAACGAGCGAAGCGCCGATATGCCCTTAGGCTGCACTTGACCTATGTTCACGAAAAATGCTATGTTCACGTATTCGTGAACATTGGACTATTCATGAACACTCAAATTCTAGGCGAATCATCGTTGGAGCAGGAACTCGCGTCGAAGCTCCGGGAACTGTTAGGGGGCATCCCGTGGTTGGGCGATTGGCGCGTTGAGAATATTGGGAGCACGCCCAACACTCGATTTGACTTGGTGGCCAAGCTGGCGCCCCCGGCTGGTGAGGTCACACTATACGTCGAATGCAAATCCGAGATGCGCCCCAGCACTTTCCACAACTTGATTACCAGAGAGATCCCTTCCTCTGGACCTGGGCGAGTCACGGTCCCGGTGTTGGGGATGCCGGTCGTATCTCCTCGCTTGGCGGACTTATGCCTCCAGCACGGCTGGAGTTGGTACGACTTGGCGGGAAATTGCCATCTGGATGTGCCTGGCGTGATTCACCTCGAGCGGCGAGGCTTGGAGTCTGTGTACCGTGTGCCTCGCCCCAGGGCAAACTTAGGCACCCCGGAAGCAGGAGGGGTTGTTCGCGCGCTCCTCGCGCCGGAAAACAAGGGGAGACGCTGGACTCAAAGAGACATGCGGCGGCATTTCTTGCCCGAATGGAACATCCCCGAACCAAGTCTTGGTTTAGTGAACAAGGTCGTCCAGCACCTGCGCGACGAGGCGTACATCGAAGTGCTGGAGGAAGGCGGGTTTCGGTTGCGCGATCCCCTGAAACTGCTTTACGCATGGCGGGATGTTTATCGATTCGATCGGAATGAGCGCCGCGGATATTTTACCCTCTTGCAAGGAAAACGACTGCGCGAGGCTCTGGCTAATCTTGATCTCGAAGCGGGTGGCCTCGCAGCATACGCCGCATTTTCCGCCGCGGATCTCCAGGCGCCGCATGTGCGTCAGCCCAAAATCTGGATCTATGTTCGCCGGGACTTTCTCCCGAGATTCGAAGCACTGACGGAAGCCAAGCAGGTGGACTCTGGCGAAAATGTCGTCGTCTTGATACCCAACGACGAGGGAGTTTTCTACCTTGGTGATGGGGGGAGCGTGGGTGATCGCCGGATGCGGTGCACGAACCCTGTCCAGACTTATGTTGACCTCTTTCACTGCGGAGGGCGTGGTGAAGAGGCGGCGGAAGCTCTGCTGGAACAAAGATTGAAACCGGAATGGAGTGTTGCGCAGCCATGAATCCAGAACCAAGATTCCAAGGCGAGTACGACTCCCGCCAAACGGAAGCAGCTCATCGCGTTCTCATTGATGTTGCCCAGGTTCTCAGAGCTTTTCAGGATTGCCTCGTGCTTGTTGATTGATATTTAATATTAATTAACATATCTAAATCACCAAATTTGTCATTACTTGCATCCAATAGAGTATGCTGGTCAAGAACGAACAGGTTTCAAAGGCCGGCGTTGGAAGGAGGGCAGCAGCCATGACACGCTTTTGTAAGTATTCAGCGCTCGCCCTTTTGGCGGTTGTGACCTTTGTGCCGGCAGCGTCCGCACGCGCCCTTTACGGGGGAGGTTACGTAGGAGGCGGCTTCGGTCCGGGGTATTACCCGGGGGGATACTATGGGTACGGCCCCTGGTACGGACAGGCTTATTACCCTGTCTCACCCGTGGGCGAAGTCCAGCTTTTGTCGAAGCAAAAGGGTAATCAGATCTTTGTCGATGGCGGATTCGCAGGCCGCACCGGAGAACTGAAGAAGTTCTCATTGCGAACCGGTACTCATACCATCGAATTGCGCAATGCCAAGGGACAAACGTACTATCAGGAAAAGATCACCGTGATCTCTGGTAAGAAGATCAAAATCCAATCTGATAACATCGGTTGACCTTTCCACATTCCACACCATCCACGGCCAGCGCGGTCCTGACCGTGGGCTTTTCTCATGCCCGTTACCCCAGCGGCAAGTCCTGAAAATAGATCTTCAGTCCTCAGTTTTCAGTTGTCAGTAAGAACAGATGTTACGGGGAAGGCTGCCAGTTTCCAGCCGACAGCCTGTGGCTTATTCCGAATCGCGGTTTCCTAATTCCGGCCCCAGCCCCGAGTATTGGGTCCCGTGCCCCGAGCTACCTTGTTGGAGTTGGGTGGGCGGTCGTGGGTACGGAGGCTGGCGTCTCGGGCTGCCCCGCTACCAACGCTGCGGACACCGAAGGGGGAAGCTTGTCCGCGTTCGCCAGCAGCAGCGAGATTTGCCACATCTCGGTGGGCGACAGGCTCGCGCTGAAACCGGGCATTCCCGTCAGCCGAATTCCATTCGCCACTTTCCAATAGGTTTCGCCGGGTGGATCGTCAGTGACGCCCGTGCCCTGGAACAACTCCGGCGGCACGGGATACTCCCCGCGCGCGATCGCCGTTTTCCCCTTCCCCGGAACCCCGTGGCACACCGCGCAATTCGTGAGATATGCATGCGCCCCGGCAAGGTAATTGGCTTCATTGGCCTCAATCGGGGGAGTCCCTGGCATCTCCTTTTCCAATCTTGCGTGCAACGCCAGATTGGCCAGTTTCTTTTCGAACGGCATGGGACTTGAGGCGGTAGCCACCGGCGCGTACCCTCCAGCGAAGTAGGCGTACATTCCCCCGAGAATACAAACAATAGTTACCATGACGCCTGCCACGAATGCTTTCATCTCTTGCCTCCTGTGTTGAACCTATCCCTAAACAGTCAAGGTAGTGAGCTGATAGCTGACAGCAATCATCCGACAGCCCACCGTGAAGCCCTAACCCCAATTCCCGAATCCCGAACCCCGTATCCCGTGTCCCGTACCCCGCGTCCCGTTTCCGTCTGTACTGACCTCGGGGCCGCTCGATTGCATGCGCCTTGCCAACAATATTACCACTGCCGTCACGATGACGGCTGTGGCGGCCATCGCCAACACCCACCCGGGATGCCGCCCGGGATGTCGCATACCGACAACGAATCTGCGGCCGTAACGGGAAGCAATTATGGCGATGGCTCCGTACCGTAGGGCTCGGGCCAAGGTTACGATCATGAGGAACATTCGGAGCGGGTAATCCAACACGCCGGCGATGGCGAAGAAGGCGCTTGTCGGGAAGGGAAAAGGCAGAAGCGCAGATACCGCCAGAGCGCCCGTACCCCAGTGGTGGAAGTACTCCATAAGGCGGGCGACCCGGCGCTGTCCAAACTTGCGGTTGAGGTAATCCAAACCAGCGCCACGGGCAATTCGGAAGGTAAGGTAGGACCCAAGAACCGAACCTACCGTGGCGATTCCGGCGTAGTAATACCACGGCTCGCGCCTCCGGGCAGCAAGGATGGCCTCAAGAATATCGGGGCCGGAAAATGTGGGGATGGGGGAACCGTCGACGATCGAGAGAATAAACAGCCCAATTCCACCTAAATGCCGCAAGATCGCCTCGATCCCTTGCGGGTGTCGTGCGGCCGGTCGAACAAATTCCGCGAGTGTGGCGAGAAGCTGCACCGTTGCCTAGCGCTTACGATATCACGTTTTCAGGGAGTGGCGATGTTCGTGGATGAAGGAACTCACCGCAGAGGCACAGAGGTCACAAAGACGCAAATAAGAATAGCAGGTCAAAAATCTATTGAATCGTAATCTCCATCCGCATAAACAGAGGTGCCTCTCTCCGTGATCTCTGTGCCTCCGTGGTGAATCTTTTCGTCACGGGTCGATTCCTATCTTAACGCCTATGGGGTGTCGTTAGCTCAAACGGCGCGCACGTTGCGCAACAATTCATTGCGGCGGAGGTGGCCCGGGATTGTGGCAATAGTCGGCATGAGCCCTCATGCAATCTTCGTAGATATCCCTATTAACCTGCCTCGGCGCCCGCCTGCGCCGCAGGTGCGAAATCATCTCAGGCCGCCGCTGGTTCTGGACGGTCACGCTCTTCGCCTGCGCCTATCTATTCCTGGCCGCACTAATCGCGCTGCCCTTTGACTTTTATGCCGGCTATTTCCAGCCGCACGCCGCGGGTTGGTCGGACCAAGCTTTGCCCAATTGGCTGACAGGCGAAGGCGTGCACATTGCCGTCCAATTGGTCGCCGCGTCGCTGTTAATCTGGCTTCCCTATCGATTCATCTCCAGAAGCCCGCGCCGCTGGTGGCTCTATTGCGCCCTGGCGCTGATTCCGGTCGCCTTCCTGGCTCTGGTCGCTTTGCCCGTGTGGGTCGCACCGCTGACGACGACCTATAAGCCTCTCGACGATCGCGCGCTCGAAGCGCGGATCGAAGCGTTGGCGGCGCGGTGCGGCGTCGCGAACGTCCCCGTCTTTGTCGGCGGCAACGACACATCGGTGGTTGGGCTCGGCCCCACCAACCGCATCGTTCTTCAGAGCAACCTGGCGTCAGTCGAGACCCCTGACCAAATCGAGTTCACCATCGGCCACGAACTGAAGCACTACGTCATGGGGGACAACTGGAAGGCGCTGGCAATCATCGCTGCCTTCCTGCTGGCCGGATTTTGGCTCACCGACCGCCTGGGACGCGCGGCGATCCGCCGGTTCTCACGGCGCTGGGGGTTCTCGGAAATTTCCGACCCGGCGTCACTTCCGCTGATCGTGTTCCTGCTGACCTTCATCTGGCTTGCCATTTTGCCGTTTTTCAATCTGTTTGCCCGCCATATCGAGCTCGAAGCTGACCGCTTCGGCCTGGAATTGACTCATCAAAATCACGCTGCCGCGATGATATTTGCCAAAGATGCTCAAACCGGCCTCGCGACCGATTGGGATACTTTCTTCCTCATCTTCCAGGGAACACACCCTTCCATCGCCACGCGAATCAAATTCGCCAACGACTATAGGCCGTGGGAACAGGGGGCGCCGCTGGTCTACGGCAATGTCTGCAAATCTACCACAACGGGCCTACCCTAAGCGAAAGCTGACTACTGAATGCTGACAGCCGACAGCTAACAGCAGGCAGCCAATACCTAAACCCTGGTCAACTCCTGGTGCCTGACCCCGAACCCCGTGTGCCGTGTCCCGAATCCCGTGTCCCGCGCCTCCCGCAACTCTCTCATTTCAAGGCATATTTCATATTGCTGACGTCTTTGGGCCAGGGGCGGTCGAGGAGGTGCGTCAAAGGGTCGGGGGTTCCCTTCAGATAGCGGTCGAAAAAGGCGACGGCGTAATCGTTGATGATGGATTGGTAGGATTTATTCAGGTTTGTCCAGGCAAAATGTCCGGCGCCCGAAAACTCGATGTAATACTTGGGCGCAGCGGTCAGATCGTACGCTCCTCCCGAGCGCCGAACGTAAGGCGTGACCCCAATATCGAGCGTCCCGCCCTGGTACATGATCGGGACGTCGAGATGGCCCAAGTTCCCCTTCTTGATGAACGGCGAGCAATATGGGGACACTGCCAAAACTGCCTTGATGCGCTGATCCTTCCACGAAGGCCAAGCTCCCGCCATGGCCAGCACCGTGTACCCCCCGAGCGAGTGGCCGGCAAGACCGATGCGGCTGGAATCAATCGGGACACCCTGGAACGATTTTTCCTTCAGGATCGCGTCCAGGACCGCTTCCATGTCTTCGCCGCGATTGCGGTAAGTCGTGTCGCTCCAGGCGTCGGGACTGTGAAAGGGCACCTCCGACCGCGTGGTGGCAAGCTGGGCAAAAAGTTCCCCTTGATGACCAATGCCGGTGCCGCACGCTGCATCGAAATGGTTAGGGGCTAGGACGAAATACCCCGCCCCTGCCAAAGCCTCGGTCAAGAAGACCGATTGCGTGCCGCAACCCGTAAAGCCGTGCGAAAACAGGATGAAAGGATAGCCGTCCGGCGGCGGCGCCCCGGAAGGTTTCCACATCGCCACTCGCCGACCCGCAATGTCGACTTCGGCGACAGCGTGATCGGTCGCGCCGACCATCGTCACGAATTGGTGGTATACAAGAAAAGCGACAAAAGGTACCAGGAGGACCGTGCCCAGTGTTGCCAAAGCGGCCCTTGGCGCACGGCGTCCCACTTCGCTCCCCCCTCTTTTACGGAACCCCATCCCAGCCTCAAATCCGAGGGTAGAGCAAACGGGGGGGCAGGATCAAGCGCCGAAAGACCCAAGAGAGGAGGTCGCCGGCACCCGGGATCGGAGACTGATGCTAAATCCTACTCGGCTGGGGAGAAGCCAGCATTGAACCTGGCGGCAACACCGCGTCTCGTTTCGGGCGGCGGCGCAGGGCATTCTCTGCGGCAATGTGGACCACGTGCAGGAGTTCGGGATCCGAGAGGGGAGGAACGATGAAATCGAATGCGCCGCGTTCAATAGCTTGTACATAGAAACTCACATCGGCAAAAGGCGCGACGACGATAACGTTCACCGGCGCAGACGCTTTCCCGGCCAGAGTCAGCACATCCGCCCAATTGCCATCCGCAAGTTGGATTTCCGTAAAGACCAAATGAGGTGGGCATTCCGACCATAGCGACAGAGCCGCTTCCCCGCAATTCTTGGCCGTGGAAATGTCGATCGACTGTTCTTCGAGCGCCATGCGGAGAGCGTCAAGCGGGTCGTGCCGGGCCTGAACGAGCAGAGCCTTGATGCATTCCCTATTTCGATTCAACATATTCGGTCCTCCCTATCGTCCAGATTGGTGCGTGACGCTATTCTCGCCGCGCTCCCTCCGGTTCAGTGGCGAGCAAGACTTGAGGTACCACAGTCGCCACTAGATCACAACGCCAAGGCGATTGTCTCCCTCTTCCGTTAAGGACATTCACGGGAATCGTGACGGGCTGGTTAAGTTTGGAGGAAGGCCTATTGCCCTCCGCTTGCTGCGATTTACTCCCCCGATGGAGCTGCTGTGTGCGCAAGCCAAGGTTATCCGGATGTGCTAGAATTCCGCAGAGGGACTCTGTTCCGAAGGAGAAGAGGGCGCGCGTGTCTTCCCTGGTGGTTATGGGGAACCTCGTGACGATCCGAGTTTCACGATGGGGACCGCATCCGGCGCTCCCCGAAGAAAGCTCAGGGAATTCGGAGCGCCCATGGCCGCATACGCGAGAGCGGCGAAAATCTGTAGAATCGGCGCGCCTACTCGGATGAAAGGAAGCGTGGGCAACTATCCCTTGATTGTGATCGTGGGCCCCACCGCCAGCGGCAAGTCGGAGCTGGCCTTGGTGCTGGCTGAGCGGCTAAGCGGCGAGGTGGTGAACTACGATTCCGTGCAGTTGTATCGCGGCTTCGACGTAGGTTCGGGGAAATTGTCGCTGGCCGCGCGTCGGGGCGTTGCCCATCATCTGCTGGATTGCCTCGAACCCGCTGACGTCTTCACCGCGGGGGACTACCGCAGAGAGGCGTTGAAAGTCTTGGCTGACTTGCGCGACCGCACCAAGCTCCCCATATTCGCTGGGGGAACCGGGCTTTACCTGCGGGCCTTGCTGGTGGGCCTTTTTGAGGGCCCGGTCCGTTCTGAGGATCTGCGCGAACGATTGCGAGCCATGGTGGAACGCCACGGCCGGGAGTTTCTGCATCGCGTGTTGGCTCGCCTGGACGGCCCAGCGGCGGCCCGTATTCAGCCTCGCGATACGCAGAAATTGATTCGTGCCGTCGAGGTTTGTATTCTCGCCCGCCAGCCGCTCTCGGCGTTGCATGCGCACGGCCGGGTTGGTCTTGAGGGCTATCGCGCTTCCAAGGTTGGGTTGAATCCACCGCGTACCGAGCTTTACTCCCGCATCAACCGGCGGGTGCAAAGCATGTTCGCGGCGGGTTTGATGGAAGAGATGCAAACGCTGCGTAGCCGTCCGGACGCAGCCCGCGTCAAACCCTTGGGGGCTTTGGGCTACCGGCAGGCGTCTGCGGTCCTGGAGGGAAAGGCAAGCCGCGAAGAGGCCGTGATGGTTACGCAAACGGCCACCCGGCATTATGCCAAGCGCCAATTGACATGGTTCCGGCGCGAGTCTGATATTGCCTGGTTCGAAGGATTCGGCGACGACCCGCATATTCAAAGTCGCATTATGGAGACCCTGAGCCGGGCGCCGGTTCCCCCTTGCGAGGGGATACTTGCTTCCCCGGCGGTTCCCTCGGTTCCGTGACTTTGAAATGAGGGCGACCTTGGAAAATCGAAGGACATAAAGAGAGAGAAAAAAATGGATAAGCAACCGCAGAACATTCAGGACGGTTTTTTGAATTCCGCCCGCAAGGAAAAGATCCTGGTGACGGTGTACCTGCTGAGTGGTGTTAAGCTAACAGGTCGCATTCGCAGTTTTGACAAGTATTCCCTCATTCTGGAAAGCAACCACCAGGAGCAGATGGTTTTCAAGCACGCCGTCGCCACAGTGGTGCTGCCCCGTCCGGCGTCCTTGCCGGCGGCCCCGGGAACCCCGGAAGGATAGACGCATTCGAAGCTTGCAAGTATTGGAGAACGCATTCCTGGCGGGTTGGGAATCCACTCGCCGCGATGCCGTAACGGTGGGCATCGCGGACGCGGAGGACTCCTTGCGAGAACTTAAGGAACTCACCGCCAGCGCCGGCGCCCGCGTGGTGGGAACGGCGCTGCAACGCTCTTCCGACCCTGACCCCGCCACCCTGCTGGGACGTGGCAAGGTGCATGAGATTCGCGCTGAGGCGCACGCCGCTGGCGCGGACCTGGTGATCTTTGACCACGACCTCACCCCCACGCAACTTCGCAATCTCGAGAGAATGCTCGACCTGAAGGTCATTGACCGCACCCAAATCATTCTTGATATTTTCGCCCGCCGGGCTCGCAGCCGTGAGGGGCAACTCCAGGTGGAACTTGCGCAACTGAACTACCTGCTACCGCGGCTTTCCGGCCATGGAACGGCGCTCTCGCGGCTGGGCGGCGGCATCGGCACCCGCGGTCCTGGGGAACAGAAGTTGGAAATGGACCGCCGGCGCATCCGCGGTCGCATCCGGATTCTGACCGAAGGCATTGAGCGTGTCCGTTCACAGCGTGCCCTGCATCGCGCCCACCGGCGCGACCAGAATCTTCACACCGTGGCGCTGGTGGGTTACACCAACGCCGGAAAGTCCACTCTCTTCAACGCCCTGACTTCCGCCGGCGTGGTCACTTCCGCGCGCATGTTCGCCACCCTCGACCCCACTGTCCGCGCGCTTCCGCTGGACTCCCACCGCATGGCGCTGCTTTCCGATACCGTGGGTTTCATCCGCAAACTGCCTTCCCATCTAGTGGCGGCCTTCCGCGCCACGCTTGAGGAGTTGGAAGAAGCCCGCTTGTTGTTGCATGTTACCGACGCCTCCGACCCGCAGCGCGACGCGCAAGACGCTGCTGTCGAGGTTTTGCTCGAAGATTTGGGCGTGGCCGCCACACCGCGCTTGCACGTTTGGAACAAGGTGGATCTGCTTGCACCCGGGGAACGGCGCAAACTCGAAACAGAAGAGCGCAGCGTAGCGACCTCCGCCCAAACGGGGGAAGGCTTGGAAAATTTGCGCCAGCGCATTGCCGATGCGCTGGCCGCCGACCCTATGGTGGAGGCGGAGTTTGATCTTTCGTCGAGCGACGGAAAACACTTGGCATTGCTGCATCAGTCAGGTACCGTTGTATCCACCCATTACGAGGCCGACCGCGTGTTCGTAAGGGCCAGAGTGCCCGAATCCGTCCGGGAAAAACTCAAGCTCTCCACCATAGAAGCCTCGCGAGAGCGGTAAGTTATTGCTAATTCGAGGGGAAAGCTGCTTGTGGAAATCTTTGTGGAAAAGGTCGGTGCTTTTACCACGAGCTGAAAACCTACCCCACCCGCGATTTATGCGGGTGCGGCGATAACAAGAACTATTAGTTCTTTGTTTGCCATTAGTTGCGTGCATCCCCAACCTGCCGCCAGGAGCAAATTTCTTTGAAAATCCGTTTGACACCCGCAGCAATTCATGGATGGATTTTTGCACAATGATGAAGCATTTTGCGCCCGGTTTCTGCGTAGCCCTCGGCTCTCCGCCATTCCGCGCCAATTCAGGCTTTCCCGACTCTAGCCTCTTGTTATAGTTAATTGGTCGTTTTCCCGGGGGGGATTTCCAGAGGCTCGGGATTCCACCCGTTTGACAGACTCGCACGGGTGGTTTAGATTGGCTGTTCCTGATTCCGGCCACGAATTCTGCGGCTCCCCGCGAACCAAGGAGTGTTACCCCGAAATGCTGGATCTGAGTTTTGTCCGCGACAACCTGGAGCTGGTTAAAGGGAAAATGCTGGAGCGCGGGCTTGCCGACGTGCTGGCCGATTTTGAATCGCTCGATCGCGAGCGCCGCCGGGTGCTGGTGGAGGTGGAAGGGCGCAAGGCGCGACGCAACAAAGCCTCCGATGAGATTGCCACGCTCAAGAAACAGAAGCAGGATGCTTCCGCGCTGATTGCCGATATGAAGGCCCTCGGCGTTGAGATTCAGGAACTGGATGAGCAGGCGAAGGCCTGCGACGAGCGCCTGCGCGAGGTGCTGCGCCTGGTTCCCAACGTTCCGCACGCTAGCGTTCCCGTGGGCCACGGCTCCGCCGACAATCAGGAAATCCGCCGCTGGGGCCAGCCGCGCCAGTTCGTTTTCCCGCCGCAGGCGCACTGGGATCTGGGCCCGGCGCTGGGGATTCTGGATTTCGAGCGCGCCACCAAGATCACCGGCGCCCGGTTTGCCGTGTACTCGGGAGTCGGCGCGAAGCTCGAGCGGGCGCTCGCCAATTTCATGCTGGATGTGCACACCCGCGAGCACGGCTACACGGAAATCCTGCCGCCGTTCGTGGTGAACTCCGCTAGTCTTTTCGGCACCGGCCAGTTGCCCAAGTTCAAGGAAGATCTCTTCAAGCTTGAAGGCACGGATTATTGGCTGATTCCCACGGCGGAAGTCCCCGTGACCAATCTCTATCGCGGCGAGGTGCTGGAGGCCGAAAAGCTTCCCGTCAAGCACTGCGCCTGGACGGCCTGCTTCCGCAGCGAGGCCGGCGCCGCGGGCAAGGACACCCGCGGCATCATCCGCCAACACCAATTTCAGAAGGTGGAGCTGGTCAAATTCACGCTCCCGGAAAACTCCTTCGACGAGTTGGAACGGTTGACGCATGATGCGGAAGAAATTCTCCAGCGGTTGGAGCTGCCCTACCGCGTCATCACCCTTTGCACGGGCGACCTGGGCTTCAGCTCCGCCAAGACCTACGACCTGGAGGTCTGGCTGCCCGCCGCGGGCGAGTACAAGGAAATCTCCTCCTGCTCGAACTTTGAGGCCTTCCAGGCGCGCCGCGCCAACCTTCGATTTCGGCGCGGCAAGTCCGGCAAGACGGAGTTTCTGCATACTCTGAACGGCAGCGGCCTGGCCGTGGGCCGCACGTGGGTCGCAATCATCGAAAACTACCAGCAAGCCGACGGCTCGGTCATTGTCCCCACCGCTCTGCGCCCCTACCTCGATGGCCTGGAGCGCATCACGCCGCCTTCGTAAAGTAGGCAGTAGGCACAAGGCAGTAGGCAGCGGGTATTGATCGAGCCCTCGGATTATCTGGACATCTCGCCATCGGGTCATTGAGTCATCGGATCATTGAGTCATCGGGTCATTTTGAATCTTGAATCTTGGATTTCCGATTCCATTTTGAATCCGCGATTTCAAATTCCGCATCTCAAGTGCGCAATCTCCAATCTGTGATGTCAAGTCTGCGATTCCAAGTCCGCGATTTCAAATTCCCCATCTTAAATCCGCAATCTCAAATCTGAGATTTCAACCCTGCAATTCCCCCGTCTGCGATTTCAGGTCCGTGATTTCAAATTTGCAATTTCAAATCTGAGATCAGCATACCCCAGCCCCGGCACTTGGCCCTTTCATTAACTCCCGCCCTTTCATCAACATAATGGAAAGCGACCTATAGGTCTTTTATTTTCAGCAATATAATGGAAAGGCACAATTCGGACATTTTTGATCCATTTGTTTTCAATAACATAATGGAGGTTACCTCATTATCCCCCCCCGCGCTTTTTGGGGGCCCATTGCCACAAATGACGCTAACCAGCTTACTATCAACGACTTGGAATTCTTGATGGATCATGGGCAATTTCGCTAACTACGTTTATTATCATCAACATAATGGAGAGGCGGCGCCTTTTGCGAATTCTCACGCACTTGTCCCGGGGCAAAAGATGAGAATTCCTATCCCTCTCCTTGATCAGCAGGGCATCCGTCAGCCGGCAGATTGACTTGCCCGGTTTGTCCAGCCTCCCTCACATCCCCTCCTCAGCCCTTGTCGCGGCTCGCGGGACACACCCTTTGCTCCCGGCACCTGCTTTCCCCCGTTTACCGCCTACCGACCACCACCCGGCCCTGTGCGAATTGACCCAGTACCCTCCGCGTATCTGTAGGCTAGCACGTTGGCGACCACTCTCATGCCGTTGTTGGCAGAATTGCTATCCGGAGGAGAAAAAAAGAAGCCCTGGCTTGGCGAATTCTCAACTCGTAGGAAAAGCGCAGAAGAATGTGCTCTCCGCCGAATAACGTCGCCCTTATCAGGAAACTGGAACCGGACACAATGTCGTATAGACATTAAGTCTTACTCACAAAGTTTATGCTTGACAAGTAATCACGGGGGGGGGGGGTAGAGTCCGCGGACAGAGTTCAAATTCACGACAATTCACTGGAGGCCGCGATGAAAACCACGCGCGTCGTCTTCCTACTCCCGCTGGTGATTCTTCTTGCCATGTGGTCATTCCATCGTCCAACCAACCCCGTCCATGCTCAGAGCGGGCAGAGCAGCGCTCCTGCGTGTTGCGGTGAGGCCGTGCCGCACGAACTGGACTTCGCCTACTACACATTGCGCAACGGATTTACTTCCACGGTCACGCTGGTCAGCGCCTCACCGCAGGCGTTCAGTTTTACCGTGGCGGTACACGCCCGTTCGGGCCAGACACTGCTTGCTTCCGCCGTGACCATCCAGCCTCAGGACAGGCTCTCCATCGATCTCGGCCAACTGCTGACCAGCCTTGCGGCGGATGTAACGGGCGCCTTCTCCGACGGCAGCGTGGCGGTATACTTCAAGGGGACGCCCACGATGATGGCGGGCCAACTGACCATGACGAATCCCACCCAAAGCTCACTTCTGGGTTCCCTGGTGGTGGACAATTCCCCCGGCCTCACGACAGCGCCCGCCGCGCTGCACACGCTCTGGTGGGGGCTGGGAAGCGGTCGCGAGGCTTTGATTCGCGTCGCCAACACTTCAGCCGCCGCCGTCGTGGCGGATGTTTTTCTCGATTTTCAAGGCGTGCGCCACCCCAGCGCGGCCTTGAATTTCGCCCCCTTTGAGACCAAGGTTTTATCGGTGGTCGACCTGCTGGGAGCGCTCAACCTCAGTCCCGCCCAGGCGCCCGAAGGCGGCCTCAGCATCATCTCGCGCGGCCCCGCGCCGTCGCTAGTCGCGCAAGGCAGGATCACCGATGCCGCCACCGGATTCTCGACACCGCTGCACTTTCCGGATCTTTCATTCCATCGGGCGAGCGCCCTGCACGCGAACGGCGTGCCTCTCGGCGCGCCCAGCACGGACTCGCCCTATGCCGGGACGGGCACATATACCCCGCACATCATCGCGCGCAACCTGACAGGCTCACCCCAAAGCATCGTGCCCACGCTGGAATATCCCGGCGCAAATGGACCGGCGCAATCAACCCTCGCG
>Ga0181539_1002419_pt1 | contig 18660 bp, 15 predicted proteins | sample PEATcosm2014_Bin_46_FD_119767 | JGI IMG/M metagenome (GOLD analysis project Ga0181539, IMG submission 119767) | Peatland microbial communities from MTU Mesocosm Facility, Houghton, MI, USA - PEATcosm2014_Bin23_60_metaG | ecosystem: Environmental > Terrestrial > Soil > Wetlands > Peat | place... | reverse complement strand
TGGTGAACAGCGGCATTCAGGCGCTTCCCAACGCCCCTATCTCGAACAACAGTGTGGCGCGCTTCAACGGCTTTCTGTTCATGAACAACGGAGCATTGACTCTGGTCGCGGTGGTGGAGGGACCACCTCCTGGGACCCCGATCGGGCCGACTATCTGATTGATCGGGACACTGCAACTTGAAGGGGCGCGGCCAAGGCCGCGCCCCAAAACTTTATCCAGCAAGAAAACAGGTGCCCGGAACCTGTCCTGAGCGAAGTCGAAGGATCTCGATTTTGAGATGTGGGAAGTCCTGCGGTAGTCTCCGGGAAACGTGCCCTACTTCAGCTCGTGCAACCGAAAATCCTTGAAGGTAATTTGATAACCTTCTGACTCGAGCCCGACGTAGCCCGTCCCCTGCCCTACCTTCGCGGTATTCACCACCTTGCCATTCACGGCCAGCGTGCACGTGTCGCCCACGCACCGGATGTCGTAGGTGTTCCACTCCCCCGCCGGCTTCACGCGATTCTCCGTCATGTCCTTTTGCAAATTAAACCGTGTCGGCTTGCCGTCCACCGGCGTCAGTCCGAAAATGTAGCCCCCGGCTTGCGTGGTCTGCGCCTGGTGCCAGATCGAGCCATCCAGGTTGTTCCGGAAGAATACGCCCGAGTTGTACTTCGGGTTCGGCATGGTCACCGGAGTAAAGCGCCACTTCACGTGAAAGGTGAAATTGGTGAACTCGCGATTGAAGCGCAGCCACTCGTGCCCGCCGTTGCCGTCGCACACAATCTGCTTTTTCGCGTAGTCGATGTGCCACTGCGGCGTCTGGCTCACCGGATGGTCAGGCGGAATGGCAACCCGCGTCCATGCCTCCTGTCCGCCAACCGTACCGTTCGCCGGAAAGAGATTCACGGATTGTGCCGCTGCGGGCAGCGCCGTCAGCAGAACAGCAAGACAAGGCAACGCGGCAACCCGCACCGCAATGTGGCAAGAACGAAGATTCATGGGTGATTCCTTTGCGGTCGAAGTGGATTCTTTCTTTCAGGCAATCGGGAGGAATTGTAGCACCGGCGCGCCGGGACGAGTCGGAGGACCTGCATTTGTCTTTCACTTTCCGAATCAGCACGATCGACGAGATCAATTCGGCGAAGGCTGCTCCACGTGGTCGATCACCAGCGTTTGGATCGCCGCCCTGGTTGGTTTCAGCTTCAAGCCGAGCTGGTCTTTGAGCGCATCAAAGAATGAGGGACCGTCGACATCAGAAGGTCCGCTCGAGTCGCTGGAGCGCATGATGATGGCGCTGTTGGAGTCAGGCGCCCAGTCGAGGCTGAAATCGAACGCTCCCTTCAGCCCTGTCGCGTCGATCACGGGGCGTCCGAACTTATAAACCGTATTAAGGTAGAGCGCAATGTGCTCCATCGGAATATCGCGCGCACCGAGAAGAATCGTGTGACCTGGCCCGGCCCTCGCGGCGACGCCTCCGCACATCGGCAGCCATCCTCCCGGAGGTACCGTCGGTGCGCTGGGGTCGGCAGGAGCAGTCCATTTCGCATCGCACGCCAGCCCCTGCGTGTGTGGGCGGATACGAGCGCCGAGCGCGTTGGGCTTGGCAAGAACCAAAGCGAGCACCGGAGTTTCTTTCGTTTCAAAGTGCACAGTCAGCTTGAAGCGATCGGCAAGCAGCGATTGCATCATCAGGCGCATCTGGTCTTTGGTGGGGTTCGGCACCGGCGCCTTGGCTTCAATGACAAAAGCCTGCGAACGGACCCATGCAGGCAAATGCGCGAGCATCGCGTCGCTTTGCTCGGGCGTGAGCATCAGCTTGTAGGCGAATTCGATGTAGGTGGGCAGATTGAAATCAGCTTTGAAGTGGCCGCCGGGAGGAATCGGCGCATCGTCGATATTCAAGCCGAATGTTGGCGGAATGAACTTGCCGGGCTCTCCCAGGTGAATCGACGCGACTTCGAACTCCATGTGCCCGCCGGCGGCCGCTTGCCACGCGGGTGGTTGCGGTGCGCTGGAGCCTGGCGCGGTTTGTGCAACGGCCGGACCGCCAACAAGAAACATGGCCGCCACAAAAGCGAGAAACCCGGCATGAATCGCCCGACCGGCAAGAAAAGCTCTGGGCACCCTATGGGTGATCAATCGAGAATCCTCCCCCAGCGATGGGATCAAATGTCTTACAAGGAAGACGGCTCGGCCGCGCGATTCGTTCGATTCTTTCTTTGCAAGCTACCGCGCGATCAGCAGCATCACCCAGCTCAGCACGATCGCCGAGCCCACGAACAGGAGGAAGCAGTAGGCGCCGTAGCGGAACATGCGCACCGGCGTGTCGCGCATGGTAATGCCGAACACCGTCGACGCGAACAGCGCGAACAGCAGCACCGCGGCGAAATGGGAGGGATGGAACATTACGATTTCCTCCCCGTGCGCAGGTTGTGCGCATCCACGGCGGCAATAATGTTCAGCAGGCCCGCCACCACAATGAACTTGGTGCCGTAGTCGGCCACCGTGGTCTGGATGGGCTGCGCGCCCAGGCCCAGCGCGCGGCTCACCACGTAGAGCAGGCCCGTGGCCAGATTGTCGGCCGTGCCCAGCATATCCAGGACGCCCTGTGTACTTGCGTAGAGCTTGCCCTGCATGGCCAGGCCCAATACAAACATGGCCACAATCGAGATCGCCAGCAGCGTCCCGCGCACCCATTTGCCAAGCAGGAAGTGACCCGCGCCGGGAACCAGCCATCCGGCGATGAGCGGCAGATACACGAATCCCTGGTCTGATTTTTTGCCCGCAACAGGCTTATTCGGCGTGGTCGACATTCCTTATTGACTATACAAGAACGGGCGAGGGCATGAAGCCCCAGGAATTAAATGCGCACCAGCTCCTGCTGAATCCGCCCGGTGACCCACGCCTTTCCCGGCGCTGTCAGCATGTTCACTTCGCTGCGCACGCCGAACTCGGGCAAATAAATCCCGGGCTCGACCGAGAAACAGGTGTAGGGCAGAATGCGGCGCACATCGTGGGTTTCGAGGTTGTCGAGATGCGCTCCCGAACCGTGCAGTTCGAGCGCGATGTTGTGTCCGGTGCGATGTGTGAAGTATTCGCCGAAGCCGGCCGCGCGGATCACGCCGCGCGCCGCATCGTCGGCCTCGAAGCCGCGGATCGCGCGTCCCGTGGCGAATGCCTCTTCGACCGTTGCGATGGCCGCGTCGCGCGCCTTGCGCACGGTCTCAAACACCAGTTGCTCCCGGGCGCTCGGTTCGCGGTCGATCACGCCGGTCCACGTGATGTCGTAGAAGATCGATCCCGGTTTGTCCTGCCGTCCCCAGATATCGATGAGCAGAAAGTCGCCCTCGCGTATCGGCGCGGAGCGCTCGGCCGTCGGCTCGTAGTGCGAGTCGGAGGTGTTGGCGTTCACGCTCACATCGGGGCCGTTCTCCCAGACGAGACCTTCGCGGCGCATGGCCTCGCTAAGCCAGACAACCATATCCCACTCCGAAAGTCCACCCACCTGGCCAACGCCTGAAGGTGGACGAAGGCGACGCCCGATCTCAAGCCAGGCTTCGGCGACGATGGCGTCGATGGCGCGCTGCGCGGCCTGATGACTCTCCATCTGCTCCTCGCTCAGGACGGCTTCGAACTGGCTGACGAGATCGGCGGAAGTGACAATCTCCTTGCCCAATGAGCGGAGGAACTCAACGGTTCCGGCATCGACCATGGAGACATACATGATGTCGTTGTTGGGCGAGTACTGCATGGCAATACGACGAAAGCCGGAGAGCATTGCCTCGAGACCGGCGTGAAGCTCCTGCCAACTCGAATACCGGACTTTGCTGCCGGGCAGCGCATCCAGGCGGCCCTGCTCGATGCGGTGCACCAGCTTGCGCGGTTCGCCCGAGGCGGGAATGAAGTAGTACCAGCGGCGCGTGACGTGGGCGTGAGGATCGATGCCGAGGATGCGCGCGGCGATGGGATCCCGATGGTGGTGGTCGTAGAAAAGCCAGCCGTCAAGGGAGGCGTCGCGCAGAGCGGATTGGATTTGGTCGAGGTTCATACGGGTCCATGATACGCGTGGGCCATCAGGCCGTGGCGCGGCGGCGGGGGTCTTGCTGCTTGCCCTGAATGCGGCCCTGAATCCGTATCGACACATGGACGAGGCTCAATGCAGCCGGCGTAACGCCCGGAATGCGGCTGGCCTGGCCGAGGGTCTGCGGGCGCACGCGCTCCAGGGTTTCGCGCATCTCGCGCGAAAGGCCGCTGATGGCGCCGTATTCGAGCCACTCGGGAATGGCCACGGACTCGGCGGCTTTGAGGCGTTCAATGGACTTCTTCTGCTGTTCGAGGTAGCCGGCGAACTTGATCTCGGTTTCGACGGCGCGGGCCTCGTTGCGCATCTCGCTCCGCTGAATTCTGTCACTACTCTCGCGTGCAGCCACGAACTCGGCCAGCAGCGGGTCGCGGGCCAGGTCATCGCGGAGGACGGCGAGGAGCGATTCGATCGAGACTTCCGGGCGCTTGAGGAGTTGCGCCCAGGTTTGGCCTGCCGTGGCAGGAAGACTCCCAAGGCCAGCGTGCTCCAGCTTTTCCGCATCGACCTTGCCTGACGTGAGCAGATTGGCAAGTGCAGCCATGCGCGCCTGCTTCTGCTCGTACTCGGCCCAGGCTTGGTCGTTGATGAGGCCGAGGCGGCGGCCGTGCGGCGTGAGGCGGCGATCGGCGTTGTCGATACGCAGGTGCAGGCGGAACTCGGCGCGCGAGGTGAACATGCGGTAGGGCTCATTTGTCCCTTTTGAGATCAGATCGTCGATGAGGATGCCCGTGTAACCCTCTGTCCGGTCCATGGTGAACGGCGCCTGGCCCTTCAGCCAAAGCGCGGCATTGATGCCGGCCATGATGCCCTGGCATGCGGCCTCCTCATATCCACTTGTCCCGTTGATCTGCCCCGCAAGATAAAGGCCTGTGAAGGCCTTTACGCGCAGGGAGCGATCCAGCTCGGTGGGATCGACCGAGTCGTACTCAATGGCGTAACCGGGGCGCAGCATTTCGGCCTGATCCAGGCCAGGGATGGAGTGGACGATCTGCCACTGCACTTCCATGGGCAGCGAGGTGGACATGCCGTTGACGTAAACCTCGTGGGTGTTGAGGCCCTCGGGCTCCAGGAAAAACTGGTGCTGCGTCTTGTCGGGGAACTTGACGATCTTGTCTTCGATGGATGGGCAGTAGCGCGGCCCGATCCCTTCGATCCGCCCCGAATACATGGCCGAGCGATGCACGTTCTCGCGGATGAGGCGCAGCGTCTCCGGCGTCGTGAAGGCAATGTGACAACTGATCTGCGGCTGGACGATTTTCCTTGTGCGAAAGCTGAAGGGCGTGGGATCGGCGTCGCCACGCTGCTCTTCGAAGGCCTTCCAATCGATTGTCCGGCCGTCGAGACGTGGCGGCGTCCCCGTCTTGAGCCGGCAAGTGCGAAGCCCAAGCGCGCGGAGCGCTTCACCCAACAGAACGGATGCGGGCTCGCCCGAACGGCCTGCCGGGTAGCGCTCTTCGCCGCAGTGGATGAGGCCGTTCAAAAAGGTTCCGGTGGTGATGATGGTAGCGCCGGCCATCAGACGGCGGCCGTCGCGGAGCTTGAGACCGAGAACGCGTCCGGTTCGTCTCGCGGGTCGCGGCAGCTCGCCCAGCTCCTCAGTCCCTAGTCCCTTAGTCCCTAGTCCCTCGCTTTCTGTTCCCTGTTCCCTGTTCCCTATTCCCTGCTCTTCAATCACCAGGTCCACGACCTCGGCCTGGCGGATGTGCAGGCCGGGCTGGGATTCGAGCACCTCGCGCATCTTCACGCGGTAAAGCTGCTTGTCGCACTGGGCGCGCGGGCTCCATACGGCGGGGCCGCGCGAAGAGTTGAGCAGCCGGAACTGGATGCCGACGGCGTCGGCCACTTCGCCCATAATGCCGCCGAGGGCGTCAACTTCGCGGACCAGGTGGCCCTTGGCCACGCCGCCCACGGCCGGGTTGCAGCTCATCTGGGCGATCAGGTCGAGATTCATGGTGATGAGGGCGGTTTTCAGGCCCATGCGTGCCGCGGCCATGGCGGCCTCACAGCCGGCGTGTCCCGCGCCCACCACGGCAACGTCGTATTGTTCCGTAAAAGCCATCTGGTTCTATTCTACGGATTCATTGCATTGGGAGCTTGTTCACCAGATGGATTTGCGCCCTTCTCAACGCTAGGCAGGGCCTGGACTCGTTCAGGATCTTCTGAGCCGTCTCAATAGATCACCTGATAAGCGCTGCCTTCAAGCTTCGCCTGCGGATCTTCATTGGATTGAAATCGTACGCGCAGGGGAATGCCCGGCGTGAGGTCATTGATGTCGATTTCGGCAACGGCCCAGGAGGGCTGTGTGCTCAGCGTACTGTCGCCATCGCTTTCAACGCCGCCGGGACGGAGAGGGATGGGACGGCCGGCCTGGGTAATTTCAAGCGTGAAGCGATTCCTGGAGCCGGCGGCGGGCGCACCGGCAGCAGTGCCACTTTGCGTTTTGCCGCCGGCCTCGCGCTCCAGCACAACGATGCGCAGCACGCCCTCGATGGGCGGATCGATGCGGGCTTCAAGAACGCCGGACGCGGTAAGGTCGAAATCGGCGTCGACCGGCGCAATGGAGCTGGGAATGACGACATCCTGCTGGACACCGAGGTTGAGTTCCGGCGCGGCGTAGGCGCCGAAGCCCACTGCGGCCATCTGGCCGGGACCGAGGGTGATGGCGTTCCCGGTGATCCGCGGAGAGAATCCGGCATCGCGGAACAGCACCCGTCCGGCTCCCGGCGGGCGGTCATGCACGAGTGCAGGCAAAGGCAGCGTGGCAACGGCCTGGCTGGAATTGACGACCACATCAACCGCGCCGCGAGAGGTTGCGCCGGCAAAGCCATAGGGCTGGCCACTCGAGGGAGAGCCCCCGAAGCTATGCATCTGCCCCTGTGCCTGCAGGCCGAAGAACAGCTTCTGCACGCGCGCTATCCAGCGGGCATCGGCGGCTTGCATGGACGCAATATTGCCAGTGAACATGTTGACCCAGCCGCCGCGCGCCATGGAGAGCAGGAATTCGCCTTTCCAACCGCGCGGAAGGCTGGACGCGCCCGGGCTGGCGGCATTTGCAGGCGCGGCGATGAAGCCGGCAGAGAGAATGTGCGCGAGAGGAACGCCGGTTTGCTCAACGCGGCGGATCTCGCTGTCGGATTCGATTTCGTCGGCGCGTTCGACGCTGGTCTCAGGCCAGGAGGGTCCGTGCGGAGAGCCTGCAGAAACCAGAAGGAAGGCGGGGGATGCATCGGAGACGGATCCGTTGTCCTCGATGGCGAGCAACACTGCGCCACGATTTTTCGCGCGGAATGCAGTGAGCACGACGCGGAGAGCCGCAAGATTGCGGGCGACGATCTCATCTTGCGTGAGGCCGGCCGCGGATTCAGGCGTTGCACCTGCGAGGTCGAAGTCGTTGAACGCGAAAAGGCGAACGCCGCGGTCGTACCAGGACTGCAAAGCGGGGATGAAATCACGCAGAGATTCCCCTTCAAAGAGCGCGGGAGCGCGACCGTTCGGGCGGAGCGCGCTGGCGGAGAAACGCAGTCCCGGCTGGATTCCAGCGGCTCGGCATCGGGCGATCCAGGCATCGGGACCATCAGGCCATGCGGCGGTGCGGCTGGTAGGGTGGAGGCCGTCGGACGCGATCGCGGACGCGTCGAGCAGATCGTAGTCGATGCGCAGGCCGGAACTTTTCAGGCGGACGATCTGGTCCAGGTCACTGAGCGCAACAGCTTCGCCAAGAGGAGATGCGGCGGAATGCACGGCTGGGGCAGACGCGTGGGTGTAGATTTCGATGGGCGCTGCGAGTTCGGGCGCAATGCGCTGCGCATGGGTACCAGGCGCGACCATGGAGCATGCAGCCAGCAGGGCAATAATCAACACGCGCCAATCGCGACGGCACAGGAACACTCGAACTCCTTGGGAACGATGGAAGAGCTTCGGCGATTCGCATTCCACACGCCAGGCGGCCGCTTGGGCGCTGCGCATTGCTTTGGAGGCCATTCGAAGCTATTGTACGGAATGCGCGACGGTTACTGCCCCGAGTTCCGGCGGTCAGCCCCGGACGGGCGAATCTGGCGGCGGGCGCTTGATGCCGCTGAACGAGGCCCTGCCGACGACCCAAACCGCTCCGAGTCCAGATTGAGGCCTTCCGGGAACCGAGTATATGCGTCTAAGGTTGCAGAGCCGGCAAGGGCATGCGCCGAGCGCGGAAATGCGCGAGAATCGGAGTAGGAGGTCAACCAAGGTGAAGGTGCATTCATGGATTACGGCGGCTGCTGTCGCCGCGTGTGCTTTTGCCGGGGTCCCCGGGGGCACATCTTCGTCGCTGGGATTGCCGGCGGCTGCGGCGCAGGATAAGGACAGCTTTACACCCATGCCGCTCGACTCCGGTTTCGGGCGCATGGACATCTCCGATCCCGCGATTCCCCCGGAGCAGATCATCCAGCGCCTGGCCGCCAAAGAGAGCGAATTCCAGGATGCGCTGGACCACTACACCTACCGCCGCACCGCGCGCGTGCAGGAGCTGGACGACGACAACAAGGTCACAGGCGAGTGGTACGAGGTGGACGATGTGATCTTTGATTCCACGGGCAAGCGCACAGAGAGAGTGGTTTTTGCGCCGGAGAACACGCTGAAGCAGATCATCTTGATGCCTTCGGACCTCCATGACCTGCAGCACGGCTATCCGTTCGTGCTGACCAAGGAGGATCTTCCCCAATACGACGTTAAATACGTGGGCCGGCAGAAAGTGGACGAGGTAGATTGCTACGTCTTCGATGTGAGCCCCAAAACCATCGAGAAGAACAAGCGCTACCTGGATGGGCGTATCTGGGTGGATACGACCGACCTGCAGATCGTGGTAACCAACGGCCGCATGGTGCCCGACACCGACACGCGCAAAAGCTCGGCGGACCTGCATCCGCCCTTCATGACCTGGCGGCAACAGATCGACGGCCACTACTGGTTCCCGGTGTACACCAAGGGCGAGGGCTTTCTGCACTTTACCGGCGGCTATGGCTACATGGCGCAGGATGTGCATCTCCGCGAGACCATCAAATACTCCGACTACAAGCGCTTCGGCTCGACCACCAGGGTGTTTTACGGCGACCAGGAGATCACGAAGCCCGGCCAGCCGCAGAACCAGCAACCCCAGACGCCCGCGCCGCCGCAACAATGAAGCAGGGAGCAAAGTGTAGCGCCGGTCTCCAGACCCGCACCCGTCAGAGAGCAATTACGAAATCGCCCTGTCAGAGCACTGGAACTGGCCGCATATGGAATGTCCCGGCAGTCGCGCCGTAGGCGTAGTGTTAGTTAGCCCCGCGCTTCAGCGTGGGGAGCCGGAATGGACAAATGAATTCCGGAGTCCCGTTGGGACGGTGCAAGGGCTGAGGGCTGTTCCCCCCGGACTCCTGCTCCCTATTGGCTACTCCCCGTTCTCTGCTTTTCCCCGCCCGCACCCATCAGAACCAGCGAGCGCTGCGCGAAGGGCGAGTAGACGAGAAGCGTGGTGCAGGCCAGCGCCAATCCGAAGTTGATGTGGTGCAGCAGCAGGAAGGGCGAGAGCGACCAAAGCTCATCGAAGAGCAGCAGAACGAGCCAGATTTTCAGGAATTTCTCGCGGAATCCCGGCGCGTGGAAGAGCGCGGCGCAGAGCACGAAGGCGCGCACGGGGATGAGGATGGCGGCGGTGACGATGAGAACGCGGTACACCACGGCCGCATTCGGTAGCGGCGAAAGAAGGTCCTGAATCTCAGCCAGATTGGCCAACGCCCCTACGTAAAATCCCAGATACATCCATTGAAAGAGAATGAAGAGGGTTTGCACCACCCGATAGGGGACCTTGGGAAGCTCCTCCGGTGTGGCCAGAATCTGCAAGCGCGACCGGGACGAAGGCGAGCCGGAGGATAGCTGCTCATCTGCCGGCGCCGTAGACTCGGAGGCCAGGGGTGACTGGCTTTCGCCGGCCGAGGTGTCTTTGCCAAAGTCGACGCGTTCGACCGGCGCGATAAACCGATAGCCGCGGCGCGCCAGGGTTTCAAGAAAACGCGGACTGGCTGCCGTGTCCCCGAGAGCTTCGCGGATGCGGTTGATAGCCGAGTTCACGCCGTGCTCGTAGTCGACAAAGGTTCCGTCGGGCCACAGCTCGCGGGAAATCTCCTCACGCGTAAGCAGTTGGCCGGGCCGGTCGAGCAGCATGAGCAGCACCTGGAAGGGCTGGGTATTCAGCTTGACGCGCAGGCCCTGGCGGCGAAGCTCTCCCGTGGCGGCATCCGCCTCAAAGACTCCGAAGCGATAACGCGGGGCCGGTTGCGGACCAGTGCGGTCTTCCATCATGGCTTTCAGACCAGTGTAGCCGATGGAGATTTGCACGCGGGGCTTCGCCGCATGGGGGAGAACTTTTCCCAAGTTGCGCCGATCGTGGCACTTGCACGGTGAGATACGAACGTCCCACAAAGGAGACAACTTGCATTGCGCCCGTACGTCTGACCGGATAAGGTGCGAAGCATGAACGAACGCAAGCAAATCGGTAGCGGAAGTTGGGTGGCTGGACTCTTGCTCCTGCTGGCAGCGCCCGCGTGGGTTGCGGCGCAGCCCACGCCCGCGGCAACGGCCGCTTTCAATTCTTATGTAGAACGCCTGGAGGCGAACTTTGACGCGCGGCTGCAGGCGCAGCATCGGTCGGCCGAGGGCTTTCTTGCTCCCGTGGATTTGGCGCGGCTGCGCCAGGGCGAGTTGATCATCGATCAATTGACAACAGGAGCGGGCACGGAGCTGCCCGGAGCGCTGCTGCACGATTGGCGCGGCTCGGCGTTCATTGCCGGCGGCAAGGCGGCGGATTTCGAGCGGCTCATGAAGGATTTCGCTGCCTACCCAAAGGTGTATTCGCCGCAGGTGCTGACGGCGAAGGTGCTCGAACATGATGGCGATCATTTTCAGGCGACGATGCGGGTGCGGCAGAAGCACGTGCTGACGGTGGTGATGGACACGGCGTACGACATTACCTTTGGGCGTCTGGATGCGCAGCACGGCAACAGCATTTCGCGCAGCACCCAGATTGCGGAGATCGATTCGCCGGGAACGGCGCACGAGCGTGTATTGGGGCCGGGCGAAGAGCACGGTTATTTGTGGCGGATGAATACCTACTGGAGCTACGAAGAGCGGGACGGCGGACTCTACATCCAAATCGAGTCGGTTTCGCTGTCGCGTTCCATTCCCACCGGGCTGGGGTGGTTGATCGGGCCGTTCATTGAGAGCGTGCCGCAGGATTCGCTGGAGTTTACGCTGCGCGCCACGAGCGACGCGCTGCGGAAACAGCGTTAAGAGCGGCGCGACGCGAAAGGAGACGAAGATGGGCACGCAGGCAGTTGCAAATGGAGATCAAGCGGCGTTCCGAAACGCGCGGCGGGTGAACCAGGCGTTGACAGCGCGCATGGAAAAGCGGGCGCTTACATGGATGGCCGAGCGGGCTCCGCAGTGGGTGAGTTCGGACCAGCTGACGCTGCTGGGGCTGGGTGCGCAAATCGGAGCGGGCATTTGTTATGCGCTGGCGCGTTGGGACCGCAGGGCTTTGCTGCTCGCGATCGTGTGCCTGGCATTGAACTGGCTGGGCGACAGCCTGGACGGAACACTGGCGCGCGCGCGCCGGCAGGAACGGCCGCGTTACGGGTTCTACGTGGATCATATCGTCGACATTCTCGGCTCCGTGGCGCTGATGTGCGGCCTCGGCGCTTCGGGGCTGTTGCACTGGGCAACGGCGATGGCGATGCTGATCGCGTTTCTTGTGCTTTCGGGCGAAAGCTACCTTGCCACGTACACGTTATCGTGCTTCCAGCTATCGCAGGGAATCTTCGGACCTACAGAAATCCGCATTCTGCTGGCACTCGGCAACTTGGCTGCGCTGCGCAACCCGTATTCGACGCTGTTCGGACACAGAGTCCTGCTGTTCGACCTGGGAGGAACGATTGCGGCCGTATGCATGGCGGCGATGGCGATCGGCGTCGCGGTGCGGCACACCACACAACTCTACCGGCAGGAACCCCTGAAATCGGAGCCACTCAAATGAACGTCCCAGTGGTAAACCTCGTGGTCCGTTGGGGCAAATTCAACCTGGTGGGCATGGTGGGCATGGCCGTGCAGCTTGGCGCCCTGGCCCTCATCAACCGCCTGGCGCCGGGCCATTACATGGTGGCGACGGCCGCAGCCATCGAGATCACCCTGCTGCACAACTTTGTGTGGCACCTGCAGTACACATGGCGCGATCGCCGTCGCCGAAACGCGATCATGGGACAACTGGTCCGCTTTCATCTGTCAAACGGGCTGGTTTCGATGGTAGGAAACCTGGCCCTGATGCCGATTCTTGTGGAAGGCATGCGGATTCCCGTGGTGGTAGCGAACGCGGTCGCGATTCTGTGCTGCTCGACCGTGAACTTCTGCCTGGGACACAACTGGGCGTTCGCGCCGACACTCAATGCGGCCGGTTCTCCGACGCAACACGAATGACCGCGTCGAATGCTGGCTTCGGCTGGCCGTTGCGATCGAAGAGTAGCGGGTAGTTGGTGCGGCCCTGCACCGGCCAGTTGTTGAGCCAGGAATCGCCGTCGGTGACATTCCAGAAGGTCACGCGCGTGACCGTGCCGCGGTGCTTCAGGAAAACGCGAAAGAGCTCGGCGTAGCGCGCGGCAAGTTGCTCCTGGACGGAGTCGGGCAGGCCGTCGACGTAAGGATTCAGCGCCTTATTTTGCTGGATGCTCAAGGTGACATCGGCAGTGGGTTGACGGCCGGCGCTGGGCAGCACGTTGATGTCGAATTCGGAGATGGCGACCTTGAGGCCCAGCGCCTCGAATGCTGAAATCGTGGCGTCTTCCTGATCCGCCGTGGGCCAGGTCAGATTGTCGTGATTCTGCAAGCCGATGATCGTGATCGGGATTCCCTTCGCCTGCAGCTTCTTGACGAGAGCAATAGCGCCGTTGCGCTTGGGCTCGTTTTCAAGGTTGTAGTCGTTGTAGGTGAGCTGCGCCTGCGGGTCGGCCTCGTGCGCGTACTCGAAGGCCTTTTCGATGTAGTCCTCGCCGATGATTTTGTACCAAAGTGAATCGCGCATCGTCCCGTCTTCATTGAGTGCTTCGTTCACAACGTCCCAGCTTTGAATTTTTCCCTTATAGCGGCCAACGACCGTATGAATGTGGTCGCGCATGCGCTCGAGAAGAGCGTCGCGGGTGAGCAGGTTGCCATGGTCGTCGTGAAAGACCCACGCGGGAACCTGGTTATGCCAGACCAGGTTGTGTCCCACGATGAACATGTGATGCTTTCGTCCGAAAGCGACGTATTGATCGGCAAGCGTGAAGTCGTATTTGTCCGGCTGGGGATGGACGATCACCCACTTGAGCACGTTTTCCGGTGAGATGGAATTGAATTGCGACACCACAATCGCGTCGCCGCGCGCGTCCTGACCGGTGATCTGCGCCGCATTGATGGCGGCGCCGACGACGAAGTCGCCTTTGTACGCGGCTTTGAGCGAAGTGGGCGCATGAGCCGCGCCTGCCGTGCTTGCCAGGATCAGACCGAGAAAGATTACCGATCGAGTATGGGTCCACAAATTACTGCGCATAGTTCCTCCTTGCCGATACCGGCACTGTACCGCCGGTCTCCGGACCGGCTGTCGTGTGGGCGTCCACGCCCGCACCCTTCGACAATGGAATACCAAATTACGAAGCCTGAGCACTATGAGCTCGCCTGCGGCGCGAACCCTTTGCGCCGCTCCACGAGTTCGTCGGCGATCTTCTGATTCAGCTCGCGCGTGATGGGGTAAAAGACGAGGCAGACAGCCGTGGCAAAAAAGGCGAGGCCTGCGTAAACGCTCCCCGTCAGCAGAATGCCCTCTTGCGCGTGCGCCGTCTGTCCCGCGGCTCCGGAAACAAAGCCATAGAGAGAAAAAAGCCATCCGGCCATGGCGCCGCCGAGGGCGAGGCCTGCCCAGAGAGCAAACACAACGGCGGACGTGACGGTGCCGCTGGCGCGGCGGCCCGTCTTCCACTCGCCGTAATCGGCCACGTCGCCCATCATGGACCACAGGATGGGCCCCGACAATCCAAAGGAGAACTGGCGAAGGACTTCCGTTGTAATGATGAGGAGCGTGGCGTGAGGAGAAAGAAAGAGCAGCGCTGTCGCCAGAACCGCGGACAGAATCATGCTGACCATAAAGAGCAGGCGCTTGCCGACGCGCTTCGACACAGCAGTGGAGCACGCAACGCCCGCGATCAGCGAGGCCAGCCCAAATCCGTTGAACCATGAGAAGAGGCTCGCGTTGCCTGCGACATAGCGGAAATAAGGCAGCATCACATTGCCGCGAATGACGATGGCCGCGAAATAAAACAAGGTGGCCAGGAAGAGCACGATCCAGGGACGGTTCTTGAAGAGGTCCGAAAGATCCTGAGCGAGAGAGGCCTTCTGCTGCGGGTCGGGCTGGATGCGCTCTTTGGTCGACAGGAAGGCGATGATGAAAAAGAGAATGCTCAGGCCCGAGAGCAGGCCCATGGTGAGCTGGTAGCCGCGTGCATCGTTGCCACGTCCCAGGTACGCAACCATCAACACCGCGAGACTCTGCACAATGAACCCGGCGATATTGGCAAAGATCTGGCGGTAGGATGCGATGCTGTTCCGCTCGTCGGGGTCTGACGTCATGACCGCGGTGAGCGAAGCGTACGGCACGTTGTTGATGGTGTAGATCAGCCGGAGCAGAACATAGGTCGTCCAGGCATAGATGATTTTGCCGGAGGGGCTGAGGTTGGGCGTGGTAAATGTCAGCACGCCGATCACGCCAAATGGGACGGCCGTCCACAGCAGCCAGGGCCGGAACTTGCCCCATTTCGTCGTCGTGCGGTCGGCGATGACGCCCATGACCGGATTGAGGCAAGCCACACCGAGGCCTACGACGAGGAAGAGCGTGCCCGCCTGCGCCGCGGTGAGGCCGAAGGTGTGGGTGTAGAAGTCCAACTGCAGGGCCAGCATGGCCTGGAAGACAAAGTTGGCGGCCATGTCGCCCAGGCCGTAGCCAAACTTCTCTCGAAACGACAGTTTCTCGGTCATAGCGCCTCGTGCTTCGCTGGCATTGCCGGCCGCGTCTACGGTGTCACGCGGAGAATGATCTTCTTAAGGTCCGCGTCGCGGGAAGAGTTGCCGACCATCAATTCAAAGTCGCCTGGCTCGACGACGTAGTTCATATTGACGTCGTAGAAGGAAAGCAACGCGGGCGTGATATTGAAGGCGACGGTTGCGGTTTCGCCCGGTTGCAGCCGTACCTTGTGGAAACCCTTCAGCTCTTTGACAGGACGAGTGACGGAGCTGACCAGGTCGCGGATGTAGAGTTGGACCACTTCCGTTCCTTCGCGCTGCCCGGTGTTGGTGACGTCGACCAGAATACGCGCAGAGCCGTCGCCGCGAATCTTCTTCTTGGTGAGGAACGGATTGCCGATCGAGAAACTCGTGTAGCTGAGACCGTAGCCAAAGGCGTAGAGCGGCGAAACATCGTCCCAGAGATAGCCGCGACGCGCCGATGGCTTGTAGTTGTAAAACGCGGGCAGGTGGCCGGCAGAGCGCGGAATGGTAATCGGCAGCTTGCCGCCGGGGTTATAGCTGCCAAACAGCACATCGGCCACGGCGCGGCCGGTTTCCTGGCCGAGATACCAGCACTCGTAGATGACCGGCACGTTTTGACTTAGGTAATTGATCGACAGCGGGCGGCCGTTGAAGAGCAGCGCGATAACCGGCTTGCCTAGAGCGACCATCGCCTTGACGAGTTCTTCCTGGCGGCCGATGAGATCGAGGCTGGTGCGGTCGCCCATGTGTTTGAGCGACCAGGCCTCGCGCGAGGTTTGCTCGTTGCCGCCGATGGCCAGCACGATCACGTCGGCTTGCCTGGCGACTTCCACGGCCTCGGCGATCTGCTTGCGGTCTTCTTCAGGATCGCTCGCGATCACTTCATCCTGATTCCAGTTGCCGCCGACGGTGATTTTGCAACCCTCGCTATAGAGGACTTTGATCTTCTTGCTGGCTTTTTCGCGGATGCCGTCGAGAACCGTGACATTGTGCCTGGGCACGCCGCTGTAACCGCCGAGAAGGCCGCGATGCGCGTTGGGACCGATGACGGCAATGGATTTGATTTTCCCTAAATAAATGGGCGCGATGTGGTCTTCGTTTTTAAGAAGCGTGATGGCTTCGTGCGCGGCGGTAAGAGCCAATGTGCGGTGGGCGTCGCAGCCGACTACGCGCTCGGCCTCCTCGGGATCGACATAGGGATCGTCGAACAGGCCCATTTCGAACTTCCAAAAAAGCATGGGCGCGACCAGCTCGTCGAGCTCGGACTCTTTCAGCACGCCTTTGCGGACAAGCTCGACAAGATGCAGGTAGCAATCGGGATCGGGCAGCTCGATATTCACGCCGGCCTTGACCGCGAGCGCGCAGGATTCCTTCTTGTCCGCGGCGACGAAGTGGCCGTGGGTGTCGGGACGGTAGCCGAGCTCCCAGATGGCGTAGTAATCGGAAACTACGAAGCCCTTGAAGCCCCACTCCTTGCGCAGCACGTCGCGCAGCAGCCAGCGGTTGGCGTGCGAGGGCACGCCGTCGATTTCGTTATACGACGCCATGACGCTGATGGCGCCGGCCTCGCGCAACGCCTCACGAAATGTGCAGAGGAAGGTCTCGCGCAAAACGCGCAGAGAGAGATTGGCCGGTGCGCAGTTCATTCCGGACTCGGGCTGGCCGTGGCCGACGAAATGCTTGAGCGTCGCGATGAGATGGCGCTTGTCCCTGAAGGTGCGATCCCCCTGGAATCCGCGCACCGCGGCAATGCCAAGCCGCGAAACCAGAAACGGATCTTCGCCGAAGGTCTCTTCCACGCGGCCCCATCGAGGCTCGCGCGCCACGTCGACCACAGGCGTAAGCGCTTGATGCGCTCCACGCAGGCGGGCCTCCGCGGCCGTCATGGTATAAAGCTGCTCCACCAGTTCGGGATGGAAGGTGGCGCCGAGTGCAATGGGCTGCGGAAAGCTGGTTCCGTCCACCGCCGCATGGCCGTGCAGGCATTCCTCGTGGAAGATGACCGGAATTCCCAGGCGGCTGTTTTCTAAGAAGAATTTCTGAACGGCATTGGTCAGGGTCGCCATCCGTCGCGCGTTTAGACCCTTGCCGGCATCGCTGGGGCGGCCCACCTGGCCGAGGCCGCGGCGATCGCGGAACGCGGCTTTGGCCTTTTCCTCGTCGAAGTTGCCGTCGGCGTCTACGAGCGTTTGCGCCTTTTGCTGCCAGATGCAAAGCATCTGCGCGGCCTTCTCCTGCAGGGTCATGCGCGAGAGCAAGTCTTTGACCCGCCGCGCTGATGGAAGGCTTGAGATTTTGTACGCAGGGATCTTGGCGTGCCCTTGCTTGGGAGTTGCTGCTTGCTTCTTCATCGCACCGTTCCTGTTGAAGCCCCTTGCGGGTGGCATTCAGCGCGATCGCGGAAGCATTTCTTGCCGTCTCGAACAAAATGAGCAAGAAAACGCGAGGCGACTGAGAAATTGAGTCCGGTCTAAATGCCCGCGCTTCGCCGCTGATCAGTGTAGACTCAAAATCCCGCGAGACGCAATAAGAAAAGCGATTTTCTTGGGAGGAATATGCCTGGCGGCGGAGCCCGACGGCAGGCCTGGACGCGCATCCGCGAGCGGTTTTGTTCGAGGATGGGCTTAAATCGGGCGCTCTGCACTTTGTATGCGGCGGCTGCTGCTTGATAAATAACTGGCTGGGGCAAGCTGCCAGGGCGGGGACATGGTTCGGCCCCCGCCCCAACAGAAACACCCATTGGGCGCTGCCCGCAGCTTATCCGTGGCGGATAAAGGTGCCGTCCTGAAGCTCAGCCATGGCCTGGCGCAGCTCGGCTTGAGTGTTCATCACGATCGGGCCGTACCACGCCACCGGCTCCTCAAGCGGCTTACCCGAGACCAGCAGGAATCGGATGCCTTCCGGACCGGCTTGGACCACGATTTCGTCGCCGCGGTCAAAAAGCACGAGCGAATGGTTTTTCGCGTCGTAGACCGGCGCCGCGTTGGGGTCGATGGCCGACTCTGTCAGCACCGCCTGCGGCGCGGAGGCGTCGCGGAAGGTGCCTGATCCGGCGAAGACGTAGGCGAAAGCGTTGCGTGTGGTCTCCACCTTGATGCGCTTGCGCGCAAAGGGCGGTACGCTGATGTCGACGTAACGCGCGTCAACCGAGGATTGCCCGGCTGAGACGCCCTCGACCGGTCCGGTTTTGCCCCAGAATGTGCCACTGATGATGCGCGCCTTGGTGCCGTCGTCCTCAGTGACCTCGGGGATGGCGCTCGAAGGAATGTCCTGGTAGCGCGGATCGGTCATTTTGAGCGATGCGGGCAGATTGGCCCATAGCTGGAAGCCGTGCATCCGTCCGTGCTCGTCGCCCTTGGGCATCTCCTGGTGCAGAATGCCGCTGCCGGCGGTCATCCACTGCACATCGCCCGCGGTCATGCGGCCCTTGTTGCCGAGCGAGTCACCGTGGGCGACCTCACCAGCGAGGACGTAGGTGATGGTTTCGATGCCGCGGTGCGGGTGCCACGGGAAGCCG
>Ga0181539_1002412_pt1 | contig 18715 bp, 20 predicted proteins | sample PEATcosm2014_Bin_46_FD_119767 | JGI IMG/M metagenome (GOLD analysis project Ga0181539, IMG submission 119767) | Peatland microbial communities from MTU Mesocosm Facility, Houghton, MI, USA - PEATcosm2014_Bin23_60_metaG | ecosystem: Environmental > Terrestrial > Soil > Wetlands > Peat | place... | reverse complement strand
GAGAAAATGCCTGTTTCTCAGGCCTTGCAGGGCAGTCGATCCAAATCGAACTCGGAGGATTATGATAACCAACTGAATCTATTCAGTTCCTAGCCGGACAGCAGTGGACAAAACTGATGGGGGCTCACGACGTCAAAGCCTCTGTCGTGGGACATTCGATTCAATATTACGTCGCATTCCAACCGGCCCCGCCGGAATGTGTTCCGCTCGCCTATCTCGGCACTCTTCAGCGTCGTGATTTTTCTGTCCATTCGGCGAAGAGCGCGCATCGGCGAGTCGAGCGTGGTCGCGCAATGAACAACGCTCGGCCATCGCCGAACCGCGCATCAATCGGACTTCGATCCAATTTGGCCTTGAGCGCCAATTCTTCGCCGCGGCACGGATAGTGAAAAAGCGCTTTGCGCCGCTGTGCGCCGTCAGACGATACGAGACTAGGCTCTCATCCAAGGTTTCGCAACCAAAATACCCCACGCCCGGACTGCGCGAAAGATCGCAACCCGGACGATATGGAGGACATTCGTAGTTGTCTCCACCGACTTCAGTTGCGCGCTCTTCACTTCGATTTTCTTCTCGAGCTTCCGCGCCTCGGGCTTCTTCAGAAGCGTCACTGTGAGCACGCCCTTCTTGAAAATTTTCTCCGCATTGACGCCTTCCGGCACGGAGAAGCTGCGTTCGAAGGAGCCGAAATGGCGTTCGCGAAGATAATAGTGTTCCTTCTTCTCTTCTTTCTCTTCTCTTTTCTCGCCCTTGATCGTCAAATTGCCGTTGACGAGTTTCTCCTCGACGTTCTTCTCATCAAGGCTTGGCAATTCCGCAGTGACTTCAAAGGCGTTTCCCTTGTCGACGATGTCGACGGCGGGAAGGCCCCAGGTGAACTCGGTCCGTTAGAATGGCTTCATCTTGAAAACCGAGCGGCCGAAAGGCGACAGCCAGGAACCCCGATCGAAATCTTCGAAAACCTGGTCGATCTCTCGACGCAAAATCTCGAGCGGATGCCATCCCCGCGCCGCAGGCGCCTTTTCCTCGGCTTTTACAGGCGCTATTGTTGAGGCTTCCGCCGTGACGATACTTCCTCTCTTATTGAGACGTCGCTCACCACAAAGTGAACGTTAAAAACATGGGGGGTCATAAACAAGTCAGGATAGGTTGTTGCATATTGTCGTATCGGAGAACCTGCTATCGCGCCGTCGTCCGGCGAATGCTTGTTCGTCATCCGCGACGCCGGGCCATCGCACGCGGGGAAATCCATGGCTCAGGCCGGTCCCGCCATCAGTTTCCGCCGGCGAGATAGGCCACGGCGCCCTTCAGCGTGAACAGTTTGTTGTAATCCGCTTCGGGAATATTGCGTCCCGTGCGTTCGTGGATCGCGATGATCAGATTATTAAAGTCCATCGAATCGAGATCGAGCGCCGTGCGCATGTCCTCTTCTTCGGAAAGGCTCGAAGGATCGGCTTCGGGCGCGATGTCGCCGATGAGTTCGAAGAGAAGCGCTTTGATTTCGTCTTGGGTCATGGCATCCTGGGTCATAGTTTGTCTGGCTCCTGCAAGAGATCGCGGATGTTGGCGAGGAGCAGGCCGCCGACGTGCCCATCGGTGACCCGGTGATCGCCAGCGAGCGTCGCCGCCACGACGGGCCGGGCCTCGATCTTGTCCTCCACGACCCAAGGCCGCGTGACGATTCGCCCGAAGCCAATGATCGCGACTTGCGGCGGATGGATGATCGCCGCCACCGCTTCGGCGCCTCGATCGCCCAGGCTCGTGACGGTGATAGTGGCCGATCCAAGCTCGGAACTGCGCAGGCCTCCTTTGCGCGCTCTTTCGACGATATCGCGCAAGGCGCTCATGATCTCGGACAGGGATTTTTGATCGGCGTCGCGGATCGCCGGCGCGATCAAACCACCACCGCGCAACGACACTGCCCAGCCAAGGTGAACGCCATCGCCCGGCTTGAATTCTCCGTCGAGAAATACGCCATTCAGTCGCGGCGATTTGCGCGCGGCTAAGGCGGAAGCCTTCAACAGCAGCGCCGCCGGCAGCAGGCGATCTTGCGGCGCCCTTGCGGCGTTGCCGGATTCTAGCCAGGCGAGCGCGCGCCCCAGGTCGATCGTCTCGCTCAAATAATAGTGCGGGATTTCCCGCTTCGAGCGGCTCATCGCCGCGGCGATCGCGGCGCGCATGGCCGCCGCGTCGTAGCCCACGACGCGGCGAGTTGGCTCGATTCTCCGCCGCGCGCCGCGTTCGACGTCGGCCAAGCGAATGGAGCCCTCGACGCCCGAGCCCGTCACATGGAGCAAATCAACGCCAAGCGCCGCAGCGCGACGGCGCGCGACGGGAGTGACTTTGGGACGCGCTCCGGTCACCCCGAGCGTCGGTGGCGGAGGAACGAGCGGCGCGGATGTCTTGCCGGTCGCTTCGGCGGTCTGAGCGATTGGCGTGGAGATTTCGGGTTGAACGACGGAGACGGGAGGCGACGATCCGCCATCGTCGATCCGCGCGAGAACCGATCCCACGGGAACGCGTTGGCCGACCGGAACGACGATTTCGGCGATCGTCCCTTTAGCAAAAACCTCGATTTCGATAGCGCCCTTTTGGGTCTCGACAACCGCGATGATGCTGCCGGATTTCACCTTGTCGCCGGGATGGACCAGCCATTCAACGAGCGTGCCGGCCTCCATATCGGCGCCCAAGGCGGGCATGCGGTAATCGATCATGACGGCGCGACGAGTTCGCGCGCCGCGGCGGCGATTCCTTCCGGCTGCGGCAGGCAGGCGTCTTCGAGATGCGCCGCATAGGGCATCGGAACCTCGCGTCCGCAGACGCGCCGCAACGGCGCGTCGAGTTCGAAGAATGCGCTCTCGGCGATGCGCATGCCGATCTCCGCGGAGATGGAGCCCGAGCGCCAGCCTTCATCGACGATCACGCACCGCCGCGTGCGACTGACGGATTCGAGTATCGCCGCCGTGTCGAGCGGCCTCAGGACGCGCAGGTCGAGCACTTCGGCCTCTATGCCCTCCTTGCTTAGAAGGCTGGCCGCGGCTAGCGCTTTCGGCAGACCTCCGCCATAGGTGATCAGGCTGACGTCTCGACCGACGCGCCTAACTTTCGCGCGATCGATATCGACGCCTCGGATGCTGGAATCAAGATCATCCTCGATATTGTAGAGCATGACATGTTCGAAAATCAGCACTGGGTTGGGATCGCGCAACGCGCCGAGCAGCATGAAGCGCGCGTCTTCGATGGTCGCCGGCGTGAGGATACGAAGCCCCGGGATATGCGCGAACCATCCTTCGAGAGAATGCGAATGTTGCGCGGCGACGCGCCGTCCGCCGCCGGTCGCCATGCGAATGACGAGCGGCACGGCAAACTGTCCGCCCGACATATGCGGAATCGTCGCCGCATTATTGACGATCTGGTCGAGCGCGAGCAGACTGAAGTTGCAAGTCATAACCTCCACGATGGGCCGCATCCCCACCATCGCCGCGCCAATCCCCGCGCCGACAATGGCGCTTTCGGCCAATGGCGTGTCCCGGATGCGCCCTTCGCCGAACTCTTCGAGCATCCCCTTGGTGACCGCATAGCAGCCGCCATAGCGGCCAATGTCTTCCCCCATCAGGAAGACGCGCGGGTCATCGATCAACGCTTGGCGCAGCGCCTGTTTACACGCCTCGCGATAGGTCAGGCGCAAGGGAGAGGAGGCGGCGACATCGCTCACGCCGGAACCTCCATCATGACGACGAAGCGCTCGACGTCCTCGACCGGCTCCAGCGCGCCGCGCTCCGCGAAGGCCACGGCGTCCGCGATTTCACGATCGACCTCGGACTCGATCGCCGCGATTTCTTCGGCGGTGATGAGATGATTGTCCTGCAACCATCCTTGGAAACGCACGATCGGCCCCTTCTTTCGCCAAGCGTCGACTTCGTCCTTTGTCCGATAGGCTTGCGCATCGAACATCGAGTGCGCGCGAAAACGATAGGTCTTGCATTCGAGGAAGCGCGGTCCGCCGCCGCCGCGGATCGCTTCCACCGCCTCGCGCGCCGCGTGCTCGACGGCGACGACGTCCATCCCATCGACTTCTTCGGCTGGCATTCCGTAGCTGGCTGCGTGTCGAGTGATGCGTGTCTCGGAGTCGGCCCGCTCGATCGCCATGCCCATCGCGTAAAGATTATTCTCGCATATGAATAGAACCGGTAGACGCCAAAGCATCGACAAATTCAGCGTCTCGTGGAATTCGCCTTCATTGACGGCGCCGTCGCCGAAGAAGCAAACCGTCACGGATTTCCTGCCCTGCATACGGTCGGCGAGCGCTACGCCCGCGGCCAGCGGCAATCCTCCGCCGACGATGGCGTTGCCACCATAGAACCGACGGCCGCGGTCGAAGAAGTGCATGGATCCGCCGCGTCCCCGGCAGCAGCCCTCGACTTTGCCGAACATTTCGGCCATCAGCAAGCTCGGCGGAATGCCGCGGGCGAGCGCCTGTCCGTGCTCGCGATAGGTTGCGACCACGGAGTCGTCGGAAGTCAGCGCCTGCATGGCTCCAACGGACACCGCTTCTTCGCCATCGTACAGATGAAGGAATCCCAGAATTTTTTGCGCTTGGTAGAGTTCGACGCATTTCGCCTCGAAATGCCGGATGCGAATCATCTCCTTCAGCAAATGCCGCATATGCGCATGATCGAGATGAATCCGGCTCATCGTTCGTCACTCTCTAACGTCGACAGATCGCCTTCGGGCAGGCCGAGTTCGCGCGCCTTTAGAAGACGTCGCATGATCTTCCCGCTGCGCGTCCTTGGCAAGGCGGTCTTGAACTCGATTTCCTTGGGCGCCACCGCCGCGCCGAGGCGCTTGCGCGCGTGGCCGAGCAATTCCTTGCGCAATGCATCGGTTGCGTCAAAGCCCGGTTTCAAGGCGACGAAAGCCTTGACGATCTCGCCCGCCATCGGATCGGGCTTGCCGATTACGCCGGCCTCCGCGACCGCGGCGTGTTCCATCAGCGCGCTTTCGACCTCGAAGGGACCGATCAGATGTCCGGACGATTTGATCACGTCGTCGGCGCGGCCGACAAACCAGAAATAGCCGTCCTCGTCATAACGCGCGAGATCGCCGGTCAGATACCATCCATTGGCGAAACACTTGCGATAGCGTTCGTCTTCATGAAGATAGCCGCGCATCATCGAGGGCCAGCCGGCCTTCAGGGCGAGTTCTCCGTCCTCGCCTGGTCGGTCGACGACTTCAACGCCCCCGTCAGTCGTGCGTCGCACGACCGCGGCTTCAATTCCGGGCAAGGGGCGCCCCATCGAGCCAGGCTTGACGTCCATGGAGGCGTAATTTGCGATCATCACCCCGCCCGTTTCCGTCTGCCACCAGTTGTCATGGAAAGGCCGGCCGAAAGCCTCCGCGGACCAGACGACCGCCTCGGGATTAAGCGGCTCGCCGACGCTGGCCATGAAGCGTAGAGCCGAGAGGTCGAGGCCTTGCAGCGCTTCGCGGCCGAGCTTCATCATCATGCGTATCGCCGTGGGCGCAGTATACCAAACCGTCACCCGCTCCTTCGCCAGGATGCCGTACCAGGTCGGCGCGTCGAACTCGGCTTCGACGACGATATTGGTCACGCCATGGGCGAGCGGCGCGATGATCCCATAGCTCGTTCCCGTCACCCAGCCGGGATCGGCGGTGCACCAGAACCGGTCTTGCGGATGCAGATCCAGCGCATAGAGACCCGTCACGTAATGCGTCACGATCGCATCGTGGACATGGATGGCCCCCTTTGGCCGCCCAGTGGTGCCGCTGGTGAAATGCAGCAGCGCCATGTCTTCCGGCTGTGTCGGCGGAATGGTGAATTCGGGCGACGCGTCCTCGAGCAGACTACTCAAGGACAGGGTCGCAACACCGTCACCCGGCGCATCGATGAGCAAGACGCGCGTGAGCCTCGGCAATCGGCTTCTCAGCGGCTCGATCTTGCGCTTGTAGAGCGCCTCCGTCGTGACGAGCGCCACGCCTTCGCCCAATTCAAGACGCGTGGCGATTGGTTCCGGTCCGAAAGCCGAAAACAGAGGAGAGGTGACGCAATTGGCTTTTAGAGAGCCGAGAACGGCAATGTAAAGTTCCGGCACACGGCCAAGCAGCGTGAAAACCCGATCTCCGCGACCCAGTCCCAGCGATCGCAACATGTTCGCGAAGCGGTTGGTGTCCTCGCGCAAGGCGCGGTAAGTGATCTCGCGCCGTTCGCCGGATTTGCCGATCCAAAGAAGGGCGACATGCTCGCTCCACCCGCCGCGAGCATGACGATCCACCGCCTCATGCGCGATGTTCAAGCCTTTTCCGCCGGGGAGCCCCTCAACCAGCGAACGCGCGCTTTTCCAATCAAATGCCGCTTTGGCGCTCGAATAGTCGATCATATTTGGGCGCGGATTAAGGAGCGACAGATCCTTGCGAATGGTCGCATAGCGCCGTTTCTCGCCCGCCGAAGTCACGATCACGGTCTCCTGCCCAGGAGTTCCAAGCTCTCGTCCATGTTTGTGGCAATTTCGGCGAGCGACCGCAAGCTTTAAGCGACCTTGTAGCATCGATGCTGGCTGGTCGGGATTTTAAGGGAATTCGGCGCGAAAGGCTTCCGATTTTCATGTCGGGAGCGGATCATGCCTTTCAAGCTTCATTCGAAAGGCGGACGCCGCATTCGCCGCCAACGTCATCGGGTCACGAACTGGCGCGAATGTGGCGCATCCTTGCGTCATCGCGGGAGCCTGACGGCCTGGTTCACGCCCGAAGCGATCGTTGGTTGGAAGGCGCGGCGTCGAACAACACCGGGCGGACAGCGCCATTATTCGGATTTGGCCATTGAAACGGCTCTGACTTTGCGCGCCGTGTTTCGATTGGCGCTTCGCCAGAGCGAAGGCCTGATCGGATCCATTATGAAAATGCTGGAGGTCGCCCCGCCGGCTCCCGATCATATGACGCCGAGCCGGCGGGCGCGTGGATTGCCTGTTTGCAAACCGGCGCGGATTGGAACGGGCGAACTTCGCCTTATCGTCGACGACGCCGGACTGAAATCGCGTGGCGCCGGCGAATGGTTGTTTCAAAAAACATGGCGCGAGTCGCGCATTGGCCAAGTCGCGCATTGGCGTTGACGCCGGCGACGGCGAGATCGTCGCCTTTGATTTGACGGACAAGGATGTTGACGACGCCTCCCACGTCCCCGCGCCACTGGATCAACCGACGCGGGACCCCGCTTCCTTCATGGCCGATGGCGCCTACGACAGGGCCGCGACATATGACGCCATCCTCGCCCGAAATCCGTCCGCTCGGTTCATCGTCCTGCCCCGCGAAGGGGCCGCGCCCAAACCGACGGCGACCGTCTCGCCAACCCAACGTGATTTGCATGTCCTCGCGGTCGCCGAACATAGGCGGATGAATTGGCGGAAGGCGTTTGGCCACAAAACGCGCTCAAAAGTCGAGGCCGTGATCAACCGTTGCAAGCGCCTCATCGCCGACGCTTTGAAATCACGCTACGACACCCGCCGCGCGACTAAACCCGCGATCGGCATCAAGTCCCTCACCCGGATGAACCAACTCGGGCGCGTGAAATTCTCTCGAATGGCGTGATCGAAGCCGCCTCGACGTTCAAACACGCCTTGCAAAGGCTCCATGCAACAAGGTCGCCGTCGGTATCAATCCAACGATTTGCTGAATCGGAACACGCATGCTGTTAGCGTCGCTAATCCAAGAATAGTCAAGGCGAGCATCTGTGGCCATAGCTCGGCCAGCCCAACGCCTTTTAAGAAGGTTCCCCGGATCACCACGAGATAGTAGCGAACTGGGTCGATAAACGTCAGCCACTGCAAGGGATCTGGCATGCTTGATATGGGGAAGCTGAACCCGGACAGAGTGAACATCGGGTTGACGACGAAGAAATTCGTAACGAAAGCCTGTTGTTGGGTTTTGCACACAGTCGAGATTAACAGGCCAATGCCGAGTACGGAGAACAGGTAGAGGGATGTTCCGAGAAGCAGCGTCAACGGGTTTCCGGCGAAAGGAACCCTGAACCATAACGTCGCGATTGCCGCGATGAGAACCACCAGAGCGAGCCCGATAAAAAAGAACGGGATCGCTTTCCCGATGACGAATTCGAGCGGCCTAACCGGGGTCACCATTATCTGTTCAAGGGTGCCGACCTCGCGTTCGCGCACGACAGCGAACGACGTCAGGTTCACGACGATCACCAATGTTAGGGTGGCGATGACGCCGGGCACGAAAAACCAACGGCTATTGAGGTCGGGGTTATACCAGGGTCGCGGCTCGATGACGACCTGAAAGAAACGCGCCCCATGCTCGCCTTGCAGCCGGTAAGCAAGATCGGTTATGTAATCCTGCGCGAATTTCGCGGAAATGTCGTTCACGTAGCCCAGGGAGATGAGAGCCGTGTTCGAGTTCGTTCCGTCGAGAATAACCTGTATTGGGGCGGCCTGGCCCTTGCGTAGAGACTGCGCGAAGCCAGGGTGAATGACGATGGCGACGGCCGCGTCCCCGTTGTCGATCGCGGCTTGGATATCGGACTGCGCTCGAGCGATTGCTACGATATGGAAGCGCTCGCTGAAGGTGAATCGCGAGATCAGCTCCCGACTCTCCTGACTGTGATCGAGATCGAGAATGGCGGTTGACACCCCAAAAACCTCGAAGGTGGCCGCATATCCGAATACGATAACCTGCACGATCGTCGGCACCGTAAGACGGAAGCGGGACCACTTGTCGCGACGAAGTTCAAGAAACTCCTTAATCAAGAGCGTGATGATGCGTCCCCACATGGCGCTAATCCAATCTCTGCCGGAAAGCGCGACCGGCAAGAAACAGAACCACGCCCGCGTATAAAATGAGTAGCGATATGGGCAGGGCGAGCTCGTCTAGTCCTGAACCCTTCAGGAACACGGACTTCAAGATCGTTACATAGTATCGCGAATGCACAAGATAGGTAATGGCTTGAACCGGCTTGGGCATCTGATCGATGGGAAACGTATATCCAGACAGTAACGACGTCGGCAAAAGAGTGACTAGCAAAGCGACTTGGCTAGCGCCGATCTGGCTGCGAATGAGCGCGGAGATCAGATAGCCGAGCCCGAGAACAACAATTAGAAACAACGATGTAGTGAAGAGCAACGTCAGCAGCGCGCCTCGGAACGGCACCGCGAACCAAAAGACCGCAAGCGTCAAGCAGAACGCCGCGTCGAGCATTCCGATCACAAAATATGGCGTGATTTTCCCGACCAACAGCTCCATCGGAGTCGTCGGGGTCGAAATCAACGACTCCATCGTTCCTCGTTCCCATTCACGAGAAATCGTTAAAGACGTGAGCTGGGCTCCCACGAGCGCCAGCACCATCGCCACGACTCCGGGTATGACAAAATTCCTACTCTCCAAATCTTCGTTGAACCAAACCCTCGACTGCACTGTCATCGGCTGATAATTGGAGGCGGCGCCACGTCTTCCCGACCATCTCAACTCCGTAACGCCGGAAAATCCGGCAACGACCGATCGAGCGTAGCCGAGTCCGATGTTCGCGGTATTATCGTCGGTAGCATCGACTATCGCTTGCACGGAGCTCGCGCCGAGATCGTTGATTCGTTCCGAGAAATCGGGCGGAATGATAATGGCGATCTTGCATCGTCCATAGTCGAGCGCTTCCGTTACGGCTTGATAGGTGCTTTCCGCCTCCACGACTTTGAAATAATTGGAGGCTTGGAAACGTTTAAGGAGGGCCAGACTCAGCTGACTTCCTTCGCGATCAAAAACACAAAGCGGAATATGCTTGATGTCGAGGTTGACGCCATAACCGAATAGCAGCAGTTGCACGAAGGGCATGAGAAGCACGATCATCAAGCTACGTGGATCGCGCCACACTTGAAGGATTTCTTTTTTGGCGAGCGCCTTGACTCTTCGCCATCTCATTGCCCCCCCTCCGTAGCCGATGCGGACGCCACGACTTGCACGAACACGTCTTCAAGGGTCGGGACGATGCGCTCGATTCGCGAATAGCGAAGACCACGCGCAATGAGGAGGCGTTCAATGGCGGGAATAGCGGCGGCCGCGCTATCGACCATCACATGAAGCGACGAACCGAAAGGCGCAACGTCGCGCACGCCCTCGACGCTCTGCAAGACCGGGAGCAACGCGCCTGCATCGTCGCATTCAATGAGCACGACTTGACCCTTGATTGAACCGCGCTCAAGTTCGCCAGGACTCCCCAGAGCGGCGAGCCTGCCGCGATTGATCAATGCGATGCGATTACAATATTCCGCTTCGTCCATATAGTGCGTCGTGACTAACACCGTCACGCCATCGGCGGAAAGCGTATAGATCAAATCCCAGAAGCGGCGGCGCGAGATCGGATCCACGCCCGATGTGGGTTCGTCAAGAAATAGAACCGGGGGCTGATGCAAAATCGCGCAACCTAACGCCAATCGCTGCTTCCAGCCTCCGGAAAGAGTTGAAACCAGCGTTTCGGTTCGCCCCGTAAGGTCCGCCATCTCGATCGCGAAATTGATTCGGTCATCGAGCCGCGCGCCCTTCACGCCATAAACGCCGCCAAAGAATCGCAGGTTCTCAATCACGGAAAGATCGCTGTAGAGCGAGAATTTTTGCGACATATATCCGATATTTTCTCGAACGCGTTCGGGATAACGCCCGACGTCAAAGCCCGCGACCTCGGCTCGGCCGGCGCTAGGGCGCAACAAAGCGCACAACATGCGGATCAAGGTGGATTTCCCCGCGCCGTTGGGTCCGAGGAAGCCGAAGATCTCTCCGCGTTTTACCTCGAAGCTGACGTCATCCACCGCCGTGAATGCGCCAAAGCGCTTCACAAGATGATCAGCGACGATGCAAAGTGCCTGGTCCATCATTGTTCGATCGCAGCTTGGCCGACGAGTGAGACGAAGAGATCCTCCATCGAGGGAGAGGCTTTCTCTATGCGATCGAATGGAGCGCCGGAGTCGGAAAGCGCCTTCTCGAGCTCAGGAATCCGGCGTGCGGCGTCGTCGACGACGACGTGAATCCCGTCTCCGACCAAAAGGACGCTCAGGACGCCCTCGACTCGCGCCGCCGAATCCCGCGCCTTCCTGGGTTCCTTCGACGCAATCGAGACGAGGTCCCCGGGCACAAGCTTCCGTAAAGCGTTCGGCGTGTCGCAATGGAGCATCCGACCGCTGTACAGCAAGCCCAAACGCGTGCAACGCTCAGCTTCGTCTAGATAGGAGGTCGAGAGGACAATCGTCACGCCGTCGCTCCGAAGGTCATAGAGAATACGCCAAAAATCCCGCCGCGAAACAGGATCGACTCCGGCCGTGGGCTCATCGAGCAGGAGGACTTTTGGGGCGTGAATGAGCGAGCAAGTCAACCCCAGCTTTTGCTTCATTCCTCCCGACAGCTGGCCCGCAAGACGCTTCCGAAAAGGCGTCATGCCCGACGCCGCCAAGAGCCGGGCCATGCGTTCCTCATGGCTCTTGCGGTCGATCTCAAACAGATCGGCGAAGAATTCTATATTCTCATCGACCGTCAGATCCTCATATAGGCCAAACCTCTGCGGCATGTAGCTGATATGCGCTTTCACCCCTTGTGGATTTGTCACGACGTCGACGCCATCGATATAAATCGATCCGCCGTCGGGAGACATGATTCCCGCGAGGAGCCGCATGATCGTTGTCTTTCCCGCGCCATCGGGACCGACGAAACCGAATATTTCCCCTTTGGCGCATGCGAAACTCAGTTGTTCGACCGCAACCAGCTCGCCGAACCTCTTGGTCAGCCCCGTGACGGAAATGACGGCGGAACCGGTCATGGCGGACCGGGGGGGAGCAACTGAATACGCGCGTCAGCCGGCATCCCGAGAACCAACTCGTGAATCGGATTGTCGATGTCGATCTTGATTCGATAGACGAGACTGACGCGCTCCGCATGAGTTTCTACGGTCTTGGGCGTGAATTCCGCGCTCGACGAAATAAAGGATATCCGCCCGGAGTATTGCTTGCCGGGGTATGTGTCTGTCGTCACCGTCGCGGGCTGTCCGTAACGAACCTTCCCGATATCCGTCTCGTTGACATATGCCCGCAGCCATACGTGGTCGATATCGGCGAGTGTCACGATCGGCGCTCCCGGAACTGCGATTTCTCCGAGCTCCGCCTGCCGCACCAGGATTACGCCGTCGAAAGGGGCAGCCAATATGGTGTATCCGAGCACGATTTGGGCCATGCCCAGAGTCGCTTCCGCGCTGACTATGTTGGCCTCCGCTAGGCTCACATTTCGCTCCGCCGCCGCCAACAAGGCCTTGTCGCGCGCAAGCGCCGCGACGGACTCCTTTAGGGCCGCTCGCGCCAGATCGCGCGCCTGAACCGTTCCCGATCCTTTCGTCATCAGCGTCTGAGCTCGATTGAACTCGAGCTGCTTCAGTTCAAGATCAGCTTCATCACTGGCGACAGTTCTACCCGCGGCTTCCAGATTTTGCTTCGACACAGAGTGTTGCCGTTGTTGCACGCTCAAGCTGGCCTCGCCGATCTTCACCTGCTGTGCGTAATCGGACGAATCGACTTTCGCGAGCAAGGCGCCTGCTTTCACCCACTGACCTTCGTCGAAAGGAAGGTCAATAATTCGCGATTGCACCGTCTTGAAGCTGACGACGCTTTGGTGGGCTTCTATGTTGCCCGACACAATAAGAAAGTCAGGCTTTCCCGATAGACCAAGCCATTCGCGAAGCGCAAATCCATATTGTTTTGCGGCGACTCCGCCGATTAGCAGAACGATCGCGCCTACAAGCATGGCATTCCGGCCGCGTATCACCATTCGTAGCCCCTCATCGCGCCATATTTCAGACAAGGGGGCGACGGCGGCATGGCCGCCCGCCTCACGGAGGGCGCGGAAGAAATGATCATTATCACGCCGAGCAGTGAAAGCACCCTTTGTCGTGAGATTTTGTGAAGCAAATATGCGCTTCCCTGCGCCATCTTGCGGCACGCCGCTTGGCTCAGCCTGATTCATACAGCTGCATTCCTGCGCGACCGCGGGAAACTCGCGAATTTGCTTTGTTTGAATACAGGACTTCGAGCCGTTCCGCTTGAAAAGCGTCGCGCCTCGAAATGGGAGCGGCGGCTTGTATGCTTTGTAGAAGCCGTCAGCGCCGTTGCCGAACGAGGGTTTCAGGACCACGATCGCTGGCTTCAGGCGCGCCGTCAACTCGAACGAAAGCTTGTTGGCCGCCGTTCGACTTAGAAGCCGCCAAGGCTGATTGAGTTTGTCATGTTCCGGCCGTTCGTGTCGGCCCGAATGATAGCCAACGGGCTTTCGATCACGTCGCGAGCCGCGCGGAATCTCATAGCCGAGCTCGGATTGCGCGAAGCTCCTTCGAAGCGAAGGGGAGAGGCCGAGCGACGGAACGCACGAGGCTTCGTCCGCGTCCAGCCTCCCTCGGGGACCAGGAACCGCCCTACGTCGTGGCGAAATCCAGCCGCGCGAATTTCGCGCGGCGCTCCAAATCGATGAGACGGGGAACCTGGCCGGCCGCACAGTGGCGGATTGGGCGGCTTGCCGGAATGAATGCGATCGGCGCTTCGGGAGCGACGATCCCTCCAGACGACATGGGCAAAGATTCTTCCGAGGCTCCGCTCGCGCGAACGACCGCGCGAGCATACGAAGGATGAAACTCCATGAGTCCCTCCTGGCTGTTTCCTGTTGTAAAGGTCGGGGCAGCCCGGCCCCGGGGGTGAGTTGGTCGGCGCGTTCCGGATTTGAGCACCCCGCCGACCGGAGCCGTGGCGTTAACGGAGCGCCTTGAGCGAAGCTGACGACGCTTCGGATATTCTCTCGTATCCACCCGGAGAGCGTCAGTGCATCCAGAACTCGCCGTCGAGCAACTTCATTTCCGCCGGCTTGATGAGGTCGAAATGGGTGGCGGTGACGGCGTGCAGGGGGCCCTCCAGCTCACGGACCCACAAGTCGAGGAACTTCCGAAATTCCGGGAACTCGGGATGCAGATCATATTCCCGCCAGATGTAGCTCTGGATGATCGCGGATTGGTCGGGCAGGCGATAGAGGATGTTCGCCGTCGTTAGACCATGGCCCGCCATCGGTAAACAGAGCCCTTTCGACGCCATCGCGGATCTCCTTTCCGTTTTGGACCGGGACGGATTGCGCCAACGTCAATGAGGCACGGCAAGTAATCCGCAAGCCAAATTCATTCCGAATCAATCTGCTAGCAATCAAGCAGGCCGAGCGGGTTCGGGCGTCATCGTGGACGCCGAACACGGATATGTCCTCACCAACGAGCATGTCGTGCGCGGAGCCTCCGGTCATCATGAATGACGGGCGCAAGTTCCGCGCGCATCTCGTCAGGCGCGAAAGGCCGACGGACGTCGCGGCGCCGCAGATCAAGCCCGACAGTCTGACCGCCGCGCGGATGAGTGAAGGCGGCTCGCTAGAAGTCGGCGACTTTGTCGTCGCGATCGGCGACCCCTTCGGTCTGGGGCAAGCCGTTACGTCGGGCATCGTCTCCGCGCTCCGGGCGCACCGGCCTCGGCATCGAGGGCTACGAGGACTTCATCCAGACCGACGCATCCGTCGAGCCGGCGTCGCCCCCGACGAGGCCGTCTTCGCCGAGGCCTTGAACCGCTTCCGCCGCTGGAGGCAACCACGGACGGTAATGAAGGGGCAGGTTTCGGGTCGGCTATCGCCACGCCATCAAGGCTCGAGCGTTCGGAGCTTTTCGAGCGTCGCGGTGTCGTGGACGCCCCCGCGGCAGCGGTCCAAGGCCTCGGCGAAGACGGCCTCGTCGGGCGCGACGGTGGCGAACAGCGTCATGCACGACCCGAACTTCACGTCGTCGGGATGGCCGAAGACGTCGGCCAAAGGACGGCTGGCGGCCAGGACCAGGCGGACGCATTCGCGCAGCCGGTCGCCGAGGACGGGATGCGCCAGATAGGCGCGCGCCTCCGCCGGCGAACTGATGGCGTAGCGTACCGCCATCGCGCTCGAGCCCAGCCCCGCGATCTGCGGGAAGACGAACCACATCCAATGGGTCCGCTTTCGTCCAGCCCGAAGCTCGGCGAGCGCGTCCTCGATGACGGGGGCCTGCGCGTCGATGAACCGATGGAGGTCGAAGGGATCCTCGCTTTGCAGCATGTTCGTCTCCTCCCGCCGCCCTTACTCGCGGGCGTAGGCCTTGTACGAGACCATTCCGCCGATCTTCGCGCCAAATCATCGTGAAATCAGGCGAAGTTGAACTCCTCTTCCGATCCAGCGTGACACAGTTTCTCTTCGAGGGTTTGCGTCGTCCAGAACCGGCTCGCGCGGAAACTTGCCGACCAATGATCGTGCGACAATCCGGCCTTCGCCTTGAGATGCGCGAGAAATTCTTGTTTATGGGTCAGCGTTTTCCAGACGGCGGGCAAAAACAAGGCGCCCCGTCCAGCGTCCTCGATGACCAGCCCGTCCCGATGCGGCTGCAATTGGGACAAGAGATCGGCTTCGCTTTCGAAGCTCATCGGTTGAAGCGGCGACAACAGCGTCACCGACAAGGAAACCTCATCCCATTCCGTCCGTTCCAGTGGGGCGAACCGCGAATCTCCAAACGCGGACCTTACGGCATTGGCCCAGATGTCCTCGACCAACGGACGCCTTGCCAACGTCGAGCCGCAACAGCCGCGCAACCTTCCCGCCTTGTGTAAAGTCACGAAGCTGGCTCCTGGCCGGCTGAAGGCGGCGGGCAATCCTTCCAGCGCCCGCGACGCACCGATGCTGCGAATGGCGCTGCGGACGACCTCATTCATCAGAGCGCCATGACGCCGGACCATGTCGTCGCTGAACTCCAACGTCGCGTGCTGTTCCCAGAAGGCCCAAGCGCCATAGCCGACAACGCGATCCCGCGGGCCGGCCGTGTCGCCGGAATTGCATAGATCGAGCGTCTTGACCTGCATCCCACGCCGCCCTGCGGCGGTGAGCAGACCCCTCACAGGCACGGCGCCGCAGGCTCGCTCGGATGTCAGCGCGAGAGGATCGAGCCGCTCGATCGCCGCGCGGGTTGCTTCATCCAGTTCGCGACAAACTTGGTAATCAAGGTAATGCGACAGATCGGACGAAACTACGATGACCGTTTCCGGCCCGCCCCAAAGCCTGTCCAGCAAATTGGCGACCTGCTCCGCGTCCGCATGCCCGCAGATGATCGGCGCCAGCGTAAAATCTCCGAGCGCCCGCTGGAGAAACGGCAATTGCGTTTCCAGGCAGTGCTCACCTTCATGCGCTTCATCCGAAATCCCAAAGAACGGGACATCGCGCGCCTGCTCCAGCCACTGCTGATCGATCGGGACCACGCCAAGCGGCGTCTCGTAGGCGCGAGCAGACGTCGCCGCCATGCCGCCGAAGGCGAATCGATGAGAAGGCCCTAGAAGCACCACGCGGGAAACCTTGCCTCGCGCCCGGGCCAGCAAGCGGTAAGCCGCGGCCGCGACCGCGCCGGAATAGACGTAACCGGCATGCGGAGAGATCAGCGCCTTGGGAAGAACCGCGTCGGCTTCGTTCACACCGCCGGGAAAAGCCGCGACATTCGCGGCGAGAGCCCGAGGTTCCGCCGGTTCCAACGTCCCTTGCCGCGCGCCAGCTCTCCGATTGACCCTGTTATTCCAGAGCAGCCTGTCGACGTTAGATCTTAGCTCGGTAGGATCGGCAGGGTAGAATAGACCCGCCACGGCCGCCGGTCTGATGAAGCTCTCCCGATGCCTCTGCACTCCCCCCGCCCCCTTTCACTCCGCGTTCAGCGTCTCCATTTAGACGTCATGAACCCGACAAAACTCCTTGAACCAACCTCGACGCCCGCGAGCCGCGCCCGCTATTGGCATGAACTTGAGGACGGTCGCATTCAATGTGATGTCTGCCCGCGCTTTTGCAAGTTGCGCGAAGGACAACGTGGGCTGTGTTTCGTGCGCGCCCGCGAAGGCGATAAGATCGTCTTGACCACCTACGGACGGTCGTCGGGTTTTTGCGTCGATCCCATCGAGAAGAAGCCGCTCAACCACTTTCTGCCCGGCACGCCGGTGCTGTCCTTCGGCACCGCCGGCTGCAATCTCACCTGCAAGTTCTGCCAGAACTGGGACATCTCGAAGGCGACCGAGTTCGATCGCCTACAAGACGAGGCCTCGCCGGCGGAAATCGCGCAGGCCGCGAAAGAATTGGGCGCGCGCTCGGTCGCCTTCACTTACAACGACCCCGTGATCTTCCTCGAATATGCGGTCGACGTCGCCAACGCCTGCCGCGAGTCCGGCATTAAGACGGTGGCGGTCACCGCCGGCTACATCACACCGGAAGCCCGCAGGGAGTTCTTCGGCGCGATGGACGCCGCGAACATCGATCTGAAGGGCTTCACCGAGAGCTTTTATAAGACGCTCTGCACGGCCGAGCTAAAGCCGGTTCTCGAGACGCTCGAATATGTGAAACATGAGACCTCATGCTGGCTCGAGATCACGACGCTGCTGATCCCCGGCAAGAACGACTCGTCGGCCGAGATCGAGGCGCTGAGCAACTGGATCCGGGAACGGCTGGGTCCCGACACGCCTCTCCATTTTTCAGCCTTCCATCCGGATTGGCGCATGCGGGACGTCGCTCAGACGCCCGCGTCCACGCTCCAGACCGCGCGGCGCATCGCATTGGAAAGCGGGCTTCGCTATGTTTACACGGGCAATGTGCATGACGAGGCGGGGCAAAGCACTTATTGCCATCACTGCGGCGAACGTTTGATCGGCCGCGACTGGTATGACATCACCTCATGGGCGATGACGGCGGACGGACGCTGCGCGAAATGCGGCGCGGCGTGCGGAGGCGTGTTCGAGGCCAATCCGGGCGCCTGGGGAGCGCGGCGCTTGCCGATCCGGGTGTCGGCGGCTTAACGCGCGGACCCGCCGCCACTGGAAGGCCCGAGGAATTATGCCGCGCCACTTCGATCCTGCTCTCGTCAACGATCCCTTCGACGATCCCGGCCTTTACGTCGATCTGGTTTTCGAGCGCCGCGCGCTGCTTTTCGATCTTGGCGATCTTCGGCGGCTCGTCCCGCGCAAACTTCTGCGCGTCAGCGACGTCTTCGTCACGCATCGGCATATGGACCATTTCGCCGGTTTCGACCAACTGCTGAGGCTCTTGCTCGGGCGGGAGAAGACGCTTGGCGTCCATGGGCCGGCGGGCATTATCGACGCCGTCGAGCATAAGCTTAGAGCCTACACCTGGAATCTGATCGAGGGCTATGACGGTGAACTGACCATTCGCGTGAAAGAACTCGACGCTTCCGGACGCATGAGGTCTGCCCTTTTCGCCGGGCGTTCGCGCTTCGAGCGGGCTGAAGGCGAATCGAGTCAAAGCGTCGACGGCCTGATGCTCAAGGAAGCCGGTTTGCAGGTCCGCGCAGTGACGCTTGACCACGGCATTCCCGTGCTTGCTTACCTCCTTGAAGAACGAGCTCAAATCAACGTTTGGCGCAACAAGGTCGAGGCCATGGGGCTGGCGATCGGGCCATGGCTGCGGGCCTTCAAGGATGCGACTCTTCGCGGCGCGGACGATGGCGTTCTCATTGATGTCTTATGGTGTACAAGTTGATACTCGATCTGACAGACGGCGTGAGCTGGCCGTTGTCGCTTCAAGCGGCGTGGCTTTCCTCACCGGCTTGAAGCTGACTTGATTTTTCGCGCGCCAGCGGCAGGGCGTC
>Ga0181539_1002411_pt1 | contig 18715 bp, 20 predicted proteins | sample PEATcosm2014_Bin_46_FD_119767 | JGI IMG/M metagenome (GOLD analysis project Ga0181539, IMG submission 119767) | Peatland microbial communities from MTU Mesocosm Facility, Houghton, MI, USA - PEATcosm2014_Bin23_60_metaG | ecosystem: Environmental > Terrestrial > Soil > Wetlands > Peat | place... | reverse complement strand
TCAGCATCATGACTGGCAACCGGACAACACGGTTCCACGATGGAGAGGCTGGCACGCCTTTGCAACCAACCTGCATGCAGCTTCCCCGAATCGGCACTGACCTCGGATAGCTGTTGTAACATCTCGTTAACACTCATTGACCCCGTTGCCGTCGCGGGGTGGGCATAAAATGGGTGTCGTTCGAGGTCAAGAGGGATGAAAAACGAAAAAAGGATTCTTGATCTCACCGGTTCAAGGAGATAACCCATGCGTCGCTTTGTGCTGGTTTTGCTGTTGGTGAGTTGGTTTGTAGCCGCTCAGCAAGTGAAAACCCAGGGTCATCCGGCTTCTGCCCGCGCCTCGGGCAAGGCGCTGTTCCGGCAGTACTGTGCTTCGTGTCACGGCGACGACGGCAAGGGAGCGGGACCGGCGGCGGTCGCGTTCAAAGTTCAGCCTCCGGACCTGACCGCGCTGAGCCGACAGAACCGCGGCGAGTTTCCCAGGGACCGCGTGATTCAAGCCATCCGCGGGGATCGCATGCAGAGCGCCCACGGCTCCACCGATATGCCGGTTTGGGGCCCTGTGTTTCTGGCCCTGACTGGCATGAACCAGGTCGAAGTGGAGAGGCACATTAGCGATCTGACTGAGCAGATCAAGTCAATGCAAGTGAAGTGAAGCTGGGGCAAAGCGTGGGCCAATCTCTCAAACCGGCCCGTCACATCGCGAGGCAGGGTCTCACGAAGAAAATTCGTGAGACCCTGCCGGAGGAAAAGGCACAACAGAAAATCTAGAGGCGTAGTTTGCGGCGAACCACTCCAGCCATGGCGAGGACTCCGCTGCCCATCAGCAGCAAGCTACTCGGCTCGGGAACCGTACAAGTCTTGGCTTGCAGTTGATCAATGAGGACGTCGCCTGAGCCGGCGGTAACAGTGAGCTGGCCGTTGTCACCAGCCTTCATCTCAGAGTACAGAGACATAATGCTCACCGCTGTGAAGTCTTCGCTTGAGTTGAAGTACATGCAATGGGCAAAGTCGCAAACTTTGCCCGATTCGCCACTTTGAATGCTGCCCAGCGTCAGCGTGAGGCCGGTGACGTCCTTGGAGAACAGGCCACCGAGGTTCAAGACGATGGACTGGTCGGCGTCAATCTCATGATCGCTTTCGCCGACTAAGCCCAAACCAGTTTCATCCCCTCCACCGACTTTGTAATAGAGGTCTGAGCTGCCAGTGGCAATGATGCCGATGCCGCCCTCGGTATAGGTGTGCGTAGTAGAGCCCAGACTTGCATTGGGCGCAGTAGCAAAATCCCAAGTTATCGTGCTAGCAAACGCCGCAGGAGCCATCACGCACGCAACGACGAGAACGATCAGTGGCCAGAATTTCATCGGTTTCGGGTTCCTTCCTTCGATTACCTACGGACCCTTAGATAGCAATTCAGCGTCCAAATCACAGGCCACGGTTAAGTGACCAATCTTTAACAACCTATGGACAGAGAATCTGTTCTAGCTGGCTTGAATGCGCAAATCTCTTGCTCTTTGACGAAAAAGAGTGCGTGCCCGAAAATGGCATACCAGCGATTGGACGGACGCTCAACTTTTCACGTAGCGTCGGCGCCTAGCGCAAGATCCGCACTTCGGTGCCATGCCCTCGGCCGGAATGCCCCAGGAATCGTGCCGCATAAACGTATCAAAGCCCCACCAACGCACCGTGTTGCTGGCGAAACATCGACATAGCACCAGCGACGCTCGTATGTGGTTACGGGGTTGAAGTAGGGGAGGCCCTATCAGGTGTCAGCTCCCTCGGAGGCTGGGTGGCGGAATGAAGCGGAACGTCCCGGCTACCTCCACGCCGGCAAAGGTCGCCTCGCCGGCCCTATCAAGTCAAGGCCATCCATCGCAACGTCGGGGTAAGGAGATCACTGCGCAGGTTTTGAGCTGCTCGCCAGGAAGGTCATGAGTGCCTCCATCTCTTTCTTGGCCTCACGTTCACAGTCAGACAGGTCGACTCCCCAAAAGTTGTTCTGCGGCTCCAAACATTCGACACCGGCCTGGAGTTCATTGGGGGCGAGCTGCCGAATCCATGCGATTCGAAACTTCGCTTTCTGCGACCCGCGGTGCAGACTTACGATCATCCCGGGTTGCAATTGCGTTTGGAGGCCTCCCAGCCGTGCCCCAAAATGCGTGATGTCAACCGTATGCGCCAGGTGGGTAACTTTATCGATCGAAACCTTAACCGGCAAGACCATTCTCCTGCGCGGCGATTTGCGTCGTTCCAGCATTGTGAGACTATTATCCTGTGTTAACTGGCCGCGCAAAAGTTACCAGGGTCATTGCCTAAATCGCCACAACTGTGAAGCTGAGAACCAAGAGCCAAAAGCTAATAGCCAAAAGCCCACCATCTTAGATTCAAACGATGCGCTCGATTCTACAGAAACGCTCGCTGCGATTTGTGTTTGCGGCGAATGTGATCTCCATGCTGGGCAGCGGGATGAACTCTGCCGCGGTGGCCTGGACGATTCTGCAGCGCACTCACTCCGAAATGGCTTTGGGCACGTTTGCCGCGCTGCAAACGATTCCGGCCATGCTGATGCTGCCCTTCACCGGCGTCATCATTGACCGCGAAGACCGGCGGCGGCTGGTGATGATGCTGGATGCGGGGCGCGCGGTCGTCATTCTTGCGGTCACGGTGCTTGCCTTCCTTCACCGCGTGCAGATTTGGGAACTCTATCTGATGAACACGCTGGTGGCGGCGGGTTTCTGGATGTTCTGGCCGACGATCACGGCGCTGATTCAGGAACTGACGCCCGAGGGCGCGTTCGTGCATTCGAATACGTTTCTGCTGGCGGGAGTCCAGGGGGGATGGCTGATTGCAGGCGCGCTCGTGGGATTTGTTTATGAACACATTGGCCTCGGCGGAGTCCTGCTCATCGACGTGAGCACCTACGTCGTCTCTTTTTTGTGCTACTTCGCGGTGCGCCAGGGCCGGTATGTGGTGCCGCGGGCCGCCGAACTCCGTCACGATCTGGAAGCTGCGGAAACCGCAGTCGCACGCTTCCTGCGCGAGATGCGCGAAGGTTTGGTTTTTCTGCGCGAGCACCGCAGCGTGGTTTTCCTGGGCACGAGTTGGGCTTTGTTCCTGGGCGCAATGATGACGGGAGTGGTGGTCACGGCGCCACTCAGCGATCGCGTCTTCCACGCCGGCGCAACCGGCTACGGATGGTTGAACGGGGGCTGGGGTGTGGGCGCATTTCTCAGCGCTCTTTATGCTCCGGCGCTGATTGCGCGGGTGGGAGCACGCAATTTGATTGCGATTTCGATGCTACTGCTGACTTTCACGATGGCGCTTTCTCCATTTTCGCCGTGGCTGGCGATTGCCGTCCTGCTTTATGGGTTGATGGGATCGGCGCGGGGCGTCAGCGGCGTGGCCATGAACACCAGCCTGATGGAACAAGTGCCGCCGCATTTCATGGGACGTGTGCAGAACACTTTCTATTTTTTTGGCACGTTCCTGCAGGTGGCACTGGGGCTGACGGTGGGCGCGATCGCATCGCGGATCAGCCTGGCGGCCGGGTTTGGCGTAATCGCCGCAGTGTATGCGGTCGCATTTGGCAGCGCCTGCTGGCCGATGAAAGCACAGCCGGCAGTGGCTTCGGCAGCGGAGTAGCGGCTCGCGGGCCCACCCTAACGTCGAAAAGCACGACGTTAGGATGGGGCACGCACACCTGTTCCTGTTATTCTTTCTCTTCCCCAAGGGGAGCTTCGATTCATGTTTGAGGATTTGCAAGGGCGGACGGCGGTCGTCTTCGGAGTGGCCAACAAGCGCTCGATCGCGTGGGCAATTGCCCAAGGACTGCACGCGGCGGGGGCGAACCTTGCCATCACGTATCAGAACGAGCGGCTGGAGCAGGAAGCCAAGGACCTGATTCTGTCGCTGGCGGGCGCGGAAGCTTTCATGTGCGACGTTTCGAACGACGCGGCGATCGCGGGCCTGTTCGAGAAGCTCAAGGAGCGCTACGGCAAACTGCATGTGCTGGTGCACAGCGTGGCTTTCGCGCCGCCCGACGAGCTGAAAGGCGACTTCGTGAACACGACGCGCGAGGGCTTTCGGGTGGCGCACGACGTGAGCGTGTATTCACTGATAGCCGTTTGCCGGGCGGCGGCGCCGTTGATGGAAGACGGGGGCAGCGTAATCACCATGACTTATTACGGGGCGGAAAAAGTTGTCCCCAATTACAACGTGATGGGCGTCGCCAAAGCCGCGCTGGAATGCACCGTGCGCTATCTGGCGTACGATCTGGGCCGGAAGAAGATTCGCGTCAACGCCATTTCCGCCGGACCGATCAAAACGCTGGCTGCGCGCGGCATCTCCGGCCTGGGAGACATGATGAGAGGCCACGCCGAGCGCGCGCCTCTGCAACGCAATGTTGAAGTCAGCGAGGTGGGCAGCACCGGCGTGTTCCTCGCCTCCGATGCGAGCTCGGGCATCACCGGCGAGATTATCTACGTGGATTGCGGATACAACATCATGGGATTCTGAAGGTTGCGGAGTTGCCAGGTCGGGGCATCATGGGTGATGATGTCAACAGAATGCGCTCTCGCGTGTTGGTGTTTGCCTTGTTCGCCGCTGCGATGCTGTTCTCGGTGGTCCGGGAATGGAGCGCGCCGGCAAGCTGCCCGCGGTTGGAATTAACCCGTGGGGCCTTGCGGCATCGCTAAAGCGATGCCGCGATGCGAAGCCGCCGACTGGATCAACGAGGCTGCTTCTTTAATTTCCGGCGGATGTCGGGCCAAAACTCCTTGACCACCAGCGTAATCGTGTCGTAGCCCACCTGCGATCCCCACACACTGGCCGTATTCCTCAGGGTGCGGTCACTGGGCGTGTAGGTGGGGCCGCTGGCCCGATACACCAACGTGCGGCCTGGGTGATAACTGTAAGTTGAAATGGCGGATGCGATGGCGGCGCCAAAAATTTCGGAGTAGTTGAATTGATGGTGTCCGGAGTCGCTGCGAGTTACGAAGATCCGGCTGACGGCATACCCGGTGCGGTTAAAAAAACTGCCGTGGCCCGACTGAAAGTAGCGGGGATCCTGGCGGAGCACAGAAGGAAGAATCGCGCCCACAAAAAAATTCTCGATGGTGCCGTCGGCAGCGTAAGCGCCATAGCGCTTGCCATATGCTGCCCAGCCCTGTCCGTAACCGGGCTCGCTGTCCTCGGCCTGGCTGATACCGGAGAGCGCAGCGTACCAGACAATCTGAATGGGGTCGAACGAGCCCCGGGCGACAACCTTGAATTTTTGCCGGGTCGTGAGGGGTGGAACCTGGCCGGCATTCTCCAAGGTCAAGAAGTTGGGTAGAGCAAAAAAGAGCCGGTCTTTGGATGTGCCGACCTCGTCGTTCGCCGCGTTTTTTGTGCTTTGGCTGTCTTTATCCTTGTCCTTGTCCTTGTCCTCGCTCTGGCTCTGACTCTGACTCTGACTTTGATTGGCCGGTTGGCTGGCGGAGGGTTTGGCTGGAGGGGGCGTTGGCTCGGGTGTCTGGCCGGCGCCGGTCGCGGGCGGTTGGGCGGACTGGTTCGCGTCCGAAGTCGCAGGCTGTGGTGCGCTTTGCGCGGCGCAAAGAGCCGCGGGGATCAACACCAATAAGATCAATAGGGAGACAAGCACGAAATGGGTAGGCTTCAAGTTGATTCTGGCTCCAGACTCAGTTGATTGAGATGCGCTCCAGAGGGCAATGTGGGCAGTCCACTCTCGGCAGTCCACTCTCGGCAGTCCACGGGATTCAACGGGTGGTCACTTGGATTCTGCGCTCAGTTTCCCCCACTCGCTCGTCCCCCGCTCGCTCGTCCCCCATTCGCTCCAGGGTGATTTCCACGTTCTGATCGCGTTCGAAGCGAGGGAACTTCTCTCCCCACTCTATCAGTAAGATGCAGTTGGGCGCGAGAAGGTCGTCCAGCCCGAGCGTTTCCAGGTCGCGCTGGGTATCAATGCGGTAAAGGTCAATGTGGAACAGGGTGGCGTGGGGTCCGCGGTATTCGTGGACGAGCGTAAAGGTAGGGCTGGTCACGTCCTCGGCTCGAGCGGCTTCGAAGCCTTCCGCGATGCCCTTGACGAGGGTGGTCTTTCCCGACCCGAGATCGCCGCGCAGCAGCACGATGAGCGGAGGAGACAGTTCGGCGGCAAGCTTTCGCCCGAAAGCGATCGTCTCCTCGGCGGAGTGAGTGATGGTCTGGCTGGTCATCCTCGTTCGTCATCCCGGAGGACTCAGTATAGCGACAGGCGGAACCTGCGGGTGACGATGCGGCTCAAAATCCGGCGGATCAGAATCCGGGCGGCGTCTGAAGCTGCTCGGAAACCGGGTCCAGAAAACTGCGGTCCAGAGCGGAATCGAGCGCCATGCGCAGCTTGCGGTGGTCTTCGTCGCCCAGGGCGATGAAGCGGAAAGGCTGAAAACACGCGCTCTGAAACTTGCGCGTCGGTTGCAGCATTTCGGCCATGCCGCAGATGGCGCCGGATCGGGTGTGGAAAGCGATTTCGACGAAGTCTCCAGCGGAAAGCTCGTGCTGCAACTGCAGCAAACCGCCGGTGATGGAAATGGATTGTAGTTTTGCGCGCGCCCGCTGGCCGCCTTCGGCCATCACTGCGGCCGCGACCGATCCATTGAGTTTTATTCGGGGGGAACGCTGGTTGACATTGCTTTGGGGGAAGTGGGTCATAGCTGATTGAACTATGCCATGCTCCGGCTCGCTGGGGCAGATTACGAAAGCGCCTGTACGGCATACGCTTAAAGTGTGGGCCAATAGCTTCTTCCGGGTGCCTAAGTTTGCGATAATAAGGGTAGTAACTTTTCTGGCTTGCGTCCGGGAGAGTACCTTTGTGTAGTAGGGTGTTGATAAGACAAAGTTTGCGCGACGTGAGGCGTTCAGAGATATGCGTATTGCTAGAGGGTCAAGATTTCAGTATGCAGTGGTGGCGGTTTGCTTGCTGGCGGCGTTGCTGGCGGGCTGCTCGCGGGATCCGAACGTCCGCAAGCAGAAGTACCTGGAGAGCGGCCAGCGCTATTACGACAAGGGCCAGTACCGGGAAGCCGCGATTCAGTTCAAGAACGCCATCCAGGTGGATTCGCGTTTCGCCGACGCCCACTACAAGCTGGCGCTGACGGCGATGAAGTTGCAGCAATGGCCAGGCGCCTTTCAGGAGCTGGCGACCACCGTCCGACTCCAGCCGGACCAATATGCCGCGCACCTTGACATGGCCAACCTGCTGATCCTCAGTCGTCAGTACAAGGACGCGAAGGAGCATCTGGACCTGCTCGCGCAAAAACAGCCCAACAACCCCGACGTCTACGTCGCACGGGCCAACTACTACGCCGCTACCAATGACACCACCGCCGCGTTGGCGGATATGCAGAAGGCGCTGCAACTGGATCCCAACCGTTCCGACTCTTACCTGGATTTGGGTATGCTCCAGATGCATGGACAACAGTGGGATGCGGCGGAGGCGAGTTTCAAGAAAGCGGTCGAACTCAGTCCCAAGTCCACGAATGCGCTGCTCATGCTGGGGAACTTCTACCAGGTTCGCGGGCGGTATCCCGAGGCAGAGCAAATGTTCAAGCGGGCCATTGAGATCGCACCGTACAATCCCAACCCCAGGCTCTCTCTTGCCAGGCTGTACATGGCCGAGAACAAGCCCGACCAAGCCGAGGAATTCCTGCGCCAATCGAAGAAGGATTTCCCGAATGATTCCGTGGGCTACCGCATGCTCGGCGATCTCTATTTTGCCAATAACCAGCTCGACAAAGCCACGACCGAGTATGCCGCGCTGTATCAGGACCATCCGAAGGACATGGTCGTCAAGAAGAATTACGTTCAGCTGCTGATCCTGAAAGGCCGGTTCGACGATGCCCGCAAGTTGAATGACGAAGTCCTGAAGGCGCAGCCAACTGACACCGACGCCCAGATTTACAAGGGCGAGATCGAGATTCGCAGTGACAAGGCCGGCGACGCCGTCAATACGCTGCAAGGCGTGTTGAAGAGCGAGCCCAATAACGCCGTGGCGCACTACCAGCTCGGCCTGGCATTCGACCAACTGGCCAACGGGAACCGGGCAGAGGCAGAGTGGCGCGATGCGGTTCGGCTGCGTCCTGACATGGTGGAAGCGCATCGGCTGTTGGCGTTGGCTGCCCTCCGCCGGAGGGATCCCGGGGGACTCGCGCAGGAAGCGGACCAGATCATCGCCTTGCGGCCAGCCGCTCCTGACGGATACCTGCTGCGCGCCGTGGCCGACATCGATCGCAAGCAGTTCGCAACGGCGGATGAGAATATTAAGCGGTCCCTGGAAAAGGAGCCCAACAATCCTGCCGCCTATGTGCAGTTGGGCAACCTGCGGATGGCACAGAAGCAGTTTGCCGAAGCGCAAAAAGCCTACCAGCAAGGGCTTGATCAGGATCCGAATTCCACCGACGCACTGGGCGGCGTGCTCAATGTGGACCTGGTGCAGAAACAGCCGGACAGGGCGATCGCTGCCGCCAAGACACAGTTGGACAGGTATCCCAAGAACGCCGGGTTTCACATCATGCTGGGCCAACTCCTGATGGACCAGAAAAAGGATCTAGCGGGGGCAGAAGAGGAGTTCAAACAAGCCTCCGACTTGGATAAGAAGAACAGCGAGGCGCTGGTTAAGCTCGGTCTGGTGCAGAACGCACGCGGCAACGCTGACCAGGCGCTGCAGACTTATCTCGATGGGGCTAAGACCCATCCCAAGGAGACCGCTTTCTGCCTGCTGGCGGGTGGCATGTACGAGCGCAAGCAGGATTGGGACCACGCCAAGCAGCAGTACCAGAAGGTGCTTGAGATTCAGCCGGAAAATCCGCTGGCCTCCAACAATTTGGCATATGTGATGCTGCAGCAGGGTGGCAATGTGGACGTTGCTTTCGCGATGGCACAGACTGCCCGGCGTCAGCTTCCCGATAATCCGGACTGCGCCGACACGCTGGGCTGGGCTTTCTACCAGAAACACGTCTACACGTCCGCGATTAACCTGTTCAAGGAAGCGGTGAAAAAGGAACCGGACAACGCGCTCTTCAACTATCACCTGGGACTCGCCTACGCCAAGAGTGGTCAGGCCGCGCTGGCCCGGCAACAACTGGACCGGCTGGTGAAGATCAAGCCGGATTTCCCGGATGTTGACCAACTGCGACGGGCCGTGGCCGAGGTGAAAGGGTAGAGAGTCATTTTGCCGCCTGCGCCGAGATGGGGTAAGCTCCGCCTCTACACCGGTAGTTCTTCCTGCATCCACCCGCCCGCGGTTTCGAGCTTGGGCTCGCTGGCGAGATCCATGATCAATTTTTCGAGGACCAGCCGTTTGCCGGGAGGATTCGAGCGCAGCGCCAGATCGGCTTTCGCGACCAGGCGAATGGCGCGCGTCAGTTCCCGCTTCGACTTGTAACGCCGCGCCTGTCGGATGATATCGTCGGCGGCAAACGGCGGCACGCGAAAGCCCTGCCACAATGCCGCCCAAAGCATGCGCTGGTCGCGCACGTTGCGCTCCAAAATCACCAGCATCTGGCGAAAAGTTTTGGCCAGCATGTAGAGATGACCGATGGCAGCTTCTTCGCCGTCGCCGGTCGAAAGCAGCGCATCGAGGACTTCGAGCGCGCGCACGCGGTCTTTGGAGGAAATCGCGTCGGTCAACTCATATAGCGAGCGCTGTTTCGCGGCGAGCACCATGGTCTCGACATCGCCGAGCGTGATTTTTTTCTTTTCGCCGGCGTAAAGAATCAGCTTCTCCAGTTCGTTCGAGACCATCATCATGTCGGCGCCCAGCGCGTCCACCAACTCGCGAGCGCCGTCGGCGTCGATTTTGACTCCGCGCGTGGCGCAGTACTCGCCAATCCAGCGGACGGCTTGCCCCCCTTCCACGCGAGACAGTTCCACAATGCCGCAGAACGGACCCAGGTCTTCGCGGATCTTCTGGTAGCGGTCCTTGTCCGTCATCTCCATGCGGCGGGCGTCGGCAGGAATGCCGATGTGATCGGCAACAAAAACCAGGAGCGCATCGGGATTGGGATTCTTGCAGTAGGCTTCGATGGCTGCGATTTTTTCAGCATTGGAGCCCGAGCCGCGGCCAAACAGCGTCTTCACGCCGCGCACGAAAAACACCTGAAACGGCGCCATCAGCGAGGGCGTGCGGGCGCGATCCAGAATTTCAGTGAGCGAAGTCTCAGCGAGGTCGAACTCGAACAAGCCGAAGTCACGGGAGTCGGGCGCGACCAGATACTCAAGAATGGCATCGCGGCAGCGCTTGCGAAAAAACGCTTCATCGCCCACCAACACATAAGCCGGCTTCAGTTTGCGCGACTCAAGTTCGGAGAGAAAGCGGTCGGCCTGACTGAAGGCGCGCATCGGCATCAGTAGGCCTCCAGGATGTTGGCCACCAGGGTGCGCGCGAAATCCCGCGACAAGCGATCGACGGCCGGAGAATCTTCTTGAAAAAAACTGGTGAGATCGCGCGAAATTTCGTACTGATCGTGAAAAAGATAGGAAGGATTTTCGAAGAGCACCTTACCGTGGCCGTCGGTTAGTGTCACCTGTATGCTCACCGTGACCAGGGCGCTGATGGCGCGCCCGGTGGTGGAGTCGTAAGCGAGCGGATTCGCCGACGCCGATAAAACTGTCGCCTTCAACACCGCATCCGCGTCGCCATTCGCTTCATGGATTACATGGTACCCGGTGCGGGCGTTGAATTCGCGCACGACGGCGTCGGTTAAGAGTTGCTCGATACGAAACGTCTGGCTGTGGCTCACGAAGCCGGGAATCGCGATGGTGTGGATGTTCTGCGGCAGTTCGGCGGCATTCCCGGCCCGGTGGTAGCCGCAACCGCTTGCAGCCAAGCCCACTCCTAGCACCGCCGCTCCCGCCCACCTTGGTGTGGCGCAGACACTGTCCGCGAACCGTGAGAGCAAATTCAAAGGCCGCGGACAGGAGTGTCCGCGCCACACAAGGTTCGCGGTCGCGGTTAAATTCATTGAATCTGCCCTCGCGGCCGGGATGCGGTCATGGTCTCGGCGCATTCGACCGCGTTCAGAGCGGCAACGCGCAGATTGTCGGTCGTTGCCCAGAGCCACACGCCGTTCTTATGACTGGCGTCGCTGGTGAGTGTAACCAGGATATCCCCCTGACCGGCGGCGCTCACGCTGGTGGGCGTATCTTCGGGGCTGCCGCTCACGACCACGTGCTCTCCCGCCAGGGCCTGCGAAAAGTCTGCGATTGCGACTGGCTTCTCCATCTCCAGGTAAACCGAAAAGCCGTGTCCATGGAAGACCGGCGCCTGCAGCACCTGCAGCGCAGGCTCGGTTGCGCCACGGGCAATGCGCCGGTAGTGCTTCCGGATTCGTTGCGATACCGCTTCCAGCGCCAATTCGGATCTCTGTCCGTAGCGCGCCACCATGTTGAAGGCCACCTGGATGTCGAACACATTCTTCGGCAACTCCTGGAAGGAAAGCAGATTGACTGTCTGCTCGTGCAGTTCGTCCATACCCTTCTGGCCGGTCTCGGACGCCGGTTCAAACACGGTCGCGACCATGCGTTCGATTTTGGCAGCCTTCTCGCTGCGTAAGGCAAGCAGCGCGAGGACGGTGGCCGCTGGATGGGCCACCACCACCGGGCCCGGCTGCAACTCCGGAGCCATGGGCTGGCCGGTCTGGCGCTCGATCCAAGGCGAACGGATCACTGATCCTGCTCCCGCCTCATCTTCCAGCGCGAACGAAAGATCCACAATCGTATCGCCCAGGTCGCGCGCCGCCTTCCAGTTATTGCGCGTCGAGCGCGGGTCGGAAGCGAAGAAGGCGAAGTCCACGCGCTCGAACTGTTCCGAGCGGATGCTCTGGATAAAGCTCACCTCGTCGCCCACGGCTTCCAGTTGGCCGAGAGACTCGTCGTCATCGAGCAACCGGATATCGACGGCAGGAAAATTCCGATCGCGGAGAATTTCGGCGATCTCTTTTCCCTTGAGTGACGCCGCGCCGACGATGGCCACGCGATAAAGGTTCGTGCCGCGGAGATCGGCCTGCGAGGCGGCGGATTTGGGAAGGGGAGGCTTCGGAGGGGGACTCATGGAGTCTGAGATGCCTCCCGGTACGCCGGAGGTGCAGGCGGAGTCTTGCGATGGAAAATCCACTGCAATCGCCAGAGGACGCCGGAAGCCATGTACAGTATGGCAATCGCGAATAGTACGGGGCGCGAAAACCGCGCGACCAACGCGATCAGCACGGCCATCAGCACAATCAGGCGGAAGGGATGGCGCGAACGAAAATCAATATCCTTGAAGCTGTAGAAACGCCAGGTGCTGACCATCAGATAACCGACCACGACGACCATCATCATCCAGCTCATCGCCGTCCACCAGGAAGTTATGGGGGCCCCGGCGGAGTAGTGGACGATCGCCGCGATCACTCCCGCCCCGGCCGGAATCGGCATGCCCACGAAATATTTCTTCCCCGGACGCCCCGGATTCGAAGGCTGCGGATTCTTCGCAATGTTGAAGCGCGCCAGGCGGCTCGCGCCCGCCATGAGGAAAGCGAAGCAGGCCACCGAGCCCAGGTCTGTAATTTTCAGGCGCAGGTCGGGCGCAATGGTCATCGGCAGCAGATGAAAGCCCCACATCCAGGCGAGCAGCGCCGGGGCAACGCCGAAGGTGATCACATCGGCCAGCGAATCGAGTTCCCTGCCAAAATCGCTAGCGGTGTGGGTCATGCGCGCGATGCGGCCGTCCAGACCATCGAACAATACGGCGAAGCCGATGGCGATCGCGGCGAAGTCCATGTGCCAGGGCTCACCTGCGCTGCCGTGCACGGTCTGCAGAATCGCGTAGAACCCAAGCGCGATATTCGCCGTGGTGAACAGCGAGGGCAGTATATACATGCCCTTGCGCAATTTTCCGCGCGGATGGTCCGATTCCCGACGATGCGGATCTAGCTCTTCCATGTTGTTTCTACTTCCATATTCAATGAGCCTCCCGCTCCCCGGCCACGCCGGCATGAACCGGCGGCGCAACCGGCAAAAGAGCAAGTACTGTCGCTCCTCCCTTGACGCGATCGCCCTGCTTCACGTGGATTGCGGCATCGCGATCGAACAGAACATCCACGCGCGAGCCAAACTTGATGAGCCCCACCCGCTGGCCGCAAGCTACGTGGTCTCCCACTTTGAAATTGAAAACGATACGGCGCGCGATCAGGCCGGCGATCTGCTTGAAGATTACGGTGCGGCCATCGCCTTCAACGGTGACGATGTTCTGCTCGTTCTCCTCCGCCGAATGCGCTCCCATGGCGTTGAGGAACTTGCCGCGCTGATAACGCACGTCGCGGATCACGCCTGCGATCGGCGAGCGGTTCACGTGCACATCGAAGACGCTGAGAAAGATGCTGATCCGGTTCCGCGAAGTTCCGACGGAAGTTCCGCCAGAAGCTCCATCGGAAGCCACGACCGAAACATCCGTCACCTTGCCGTCCCCCGGTGAAACGATAGGAACGACGCCACCGGCGGCGGGAATCTGGCGCTCCGGATCACGGAAAAACCACAGACAGAAAGCTCCGAGCAGCAACACGGGGATGGCGTAAGGCCAAGCCGCGAGCCACGCGACAATGACCGCGGCAAGCAAGCATCCCGCACCGTAGAAATAGCCGTCACGCACCATAGGAATTCAGAATGATTATAGAGCGAGGCCGCGACATTCTACATAACTGCAATAAAAAAAGGCGCTTACAAGCGCCGGGTACGGAGACAGGACTCACCTGCCTACGGTTGCAATCTTAATGTTCAGGCCCAATTGCTCAGGCCGGTTGATCCAGGTTCAGCTGATCTAAGCTCGATTAATCTAAGCTCGGTTAATCTAGGCAGACCGCCGTTGAACCTGCTGCTCCAGATTCTGCATCTGGTCTTTGAGGCGCAGCTTTAGTTTCTTCAGCCGCACTTCCTCCAGTTTTTCGTCATCGGTGAGGTATCGTTTTTGGATGAGGGATTCCAGCCGTTGGGAGTATTGCGAGTGCTCCTGAACCAGCCGCTGGAACTCATCATGGCCGGTCAGGAGTTGGTCTCTTGGAGTCAGCATCCTTGCTAGACCTCCTGCTGTTTGTTACAGCATGGTTAAAAAGTAGCACGAGATGGATCGGGGTTCAATGAGATTTCATAGATAGATTTCCACTCTAAGCAAGAGGGCCTGGGATGCGAAGTTGCACAGAAAATAGTGCAGAAACTGGCGGCTTTTCCGCCCCAGGTCAACGATCGAACCGAAGCGCGTACAGAATCGCATCCTCCACCGGATCCCTGTAATACACCCGTCGGCAGCCCACCTCGCGAAAACCGTGTTTTTCGTACAGTCCGCGGGCCGGCAGATTCGATTCGCGGACTTCGAGCAGCATCGCGGACGCTGCCTCGCTCTTCGCGCGCCGAATCAACTCGCGCACCAACTCATTAGCGATACCACGGCGGAGGAACCCGGCGGGTACGACCACGTTCTCGATCTCCCACTCGCCCGCGACCGCCTGTGCACAAACAAATCCGCAAAGCTGGCCTGCTGCCTCGGCCACCAGAGCCACTCCGCTATTCACCAACTTGTTGTAGTGCCCGGAGGTCCAGTGCGCTGCGCCCGGCGCCGTTTGCTCGATGGCGAGAATCGCCGGCACATCATTCAGCACAGCAGAGCGGATGGCCACGGGCATCGAGAGTCTCACGGCGCCGGCTTCGAGAAAATTTCAGCGTCGGAATGGCGGATGTAATTGGCTTCCAGGTCTTCGGGACTCACCGTCTGGCCCCGCTGGAGACGCTCCCACCCCAGCCGGGCAATCACCGCGATGTTCGGATACTCAATCAGCTCAACCTGAATTCCGGCGGCGATTCCCGCAGCCCGAACCGTCTCAGCCAACACGGCATCGGGCGTGACGACCGCCTTCCCACGAGCTTCAGCACCCGTGGCTTCGGCAACAAACTCTTCCCTGCTCAACAGGCGCTCGTTGTACATACGACAGTGCATCTGCACCTGCGGGTCGAGTTCGTAGTCGCCGACATATACGTCACCCCGGCCTGCATCCAGCGCCGCGAGGACCCGGCCACGCGCCGCGCCGCTGCAGGCAACCGCTTCCAGCAATGAAATCGAAGCGATTGGTTTCCGCAGGGCCTCGGCCAGAGCTTTAATGGCAGCCAAGCCCACGCGCAGCCCGGTGAACGATCCCGGACCATTCGCGACTGCAAATGCCCCCAGATCGCTTTTGCCATATCCGTGCTTTTCCAGCACTGCGGCAATCTGCGGTACCAGCTGCGCCGAAAACGCGCCACCGGCGAGCGGCACAATTTCAAGCACGTCAATTTCGCTCTGGCCCGGCGTCACGCGGGCCAGCGCCAGACTGCCGTTCTTCCCGGAAGTGTCGACCGCGAGCAGAAGCTGGGACATTTGTAATGGGTAATTTGTAATTTGCAATTTTGAAAGCCTGGGGATTTAAATTACCAATTACAAATTAGCAATTACAAATTCAGTGGCTGCTCTCCACCAATTCGAGCAACACGCCCGCCGTGCTCTGCGGATGCACGAACACATACCGATGTCCGCCCGCGCCCGTCTTGATCTCATTCGATACCAGGCGCACGCCGTCGCTCTTCAGTGTTGCAACTGCCGCCGCCAGATCCGGAACGCGCATACAAACATGATGCAGCCCCTCGCCGCGCTTGGCGATGAACCGGGCGATGGGCGAATCCTCCGAACTCGCTTCCAGCAGCTCCAGCCGGCTCTCGCCCACGGGCACCATCACCAGCCGCACTTTTTCCGCCTCAACGGTCTCTTCCGGAGAAACGCTTAACCCGAGCTTCTCGTAAATGGACTTCGCCGCGGTCAGCGATTTCACTGCGATGCCGAGATGATCAATGCTGAATTCCATGCTTGCCTGCCTTTTGCCGACCAAACTCGCCAGTGGAGCGCGGGCGTCCCCGCCCGGCAGGACGGGCGAGACGCCCGTCCCTCCATCGAATCTAATTGCGTTCTGCGCCGCGCACAATCTCCTCTACCAACGAATACGGATCGCGCTTGTGCTCGGCGATCTCGGCCGCATAACGCTCGAGGCTGCCGCCATCCATCTGCGAGCGCGCTTTTTCCAGCATGGCATCGCGCAGCATCTCGACCAGCCGCTCCTGCCAGTTCTCGACGTTCTTCTTGAGGATCAGGTTCTCTTTCTTCAAGTACGCCTCGTAATCCGCGATCGCTTTCGCCAACTCTTCGGTTCCCACGCCCTCGCTGGCGACCGTCTTGACGATCGGCGGCATCCAGCGGTCATTGCGCGTGGCCAACGATTGCATGGAACGAATCTCGCGCTCGACGCGCTCGGCACCCTCGCGCTCGCTTTTGTTGATCACGAAGATGTCGGCGATTTCCATGATCCCGGCTTTGATCGTCTGCACATCATCGCCCATGCCGGGCACCAGAATCACGACGGTGACATCCGCCAGCCGCACAATGTCGACTTCGTCCTGCCCGACGCCAACCGTTTCGATCATGACGAGGTCACGGCCCGACGCATCGAGTACAGTCGCAGCATCCGCGGTGGCGCGCGCCAACCCTCCGAGCGATCCGCGCGTGGCCATGCTGCGGATGAAAATCCCCGGATCGCTATAGTGATCTTGCATGCGGATGCGGTCGCCCAAAATCGCTCCGCCGGTGTAAGGGCTGGTCGGATCGACCGCGATGATGCCGACGGTTTGATTTTCTTTGCGATAGTGCTTGGCGAGCCGATCGACCAGCGTACTTTTGCCCGATCCTGGGGCGCCGGTCAGGCCGATGACTCGCGCCTTGCCGGTATGCGGAAAGAGCGCCTTCAGCAGCTCCGACCAACCCGCCGCGCGGTTCTCGACCGTAGATAGGGCGCGAGCCAGGGCGCGGGCGTCGCCGGAGCGGAGACGGTCGACAAGAGCTGTAGTCGTAGGAGTCAAGCAAGATAGTGTAACAACCCGCGCCGATCCGTGTTCATCCAACCTCAAGCTGCTTGAGAGAGGTCACGTCTTCATTTCGTAAACCGCCTGACAACCTGCCACTAGTACACATTGGTTTCCGGCCTGAGCGCTGGCTCCCGGAAGCGTGTAATGCGCAGCTCATCGATGTTGATGGTGTGGGCCCGGCCATCGAGAATCTCTTCGGCGATCAACATACCGGTAGCAGGAGAGTGCGACACTCCGTGGCCGCTAAAACCGTTCGCATCCACGTAGGTCGGTAGATCAGGATGAATTCCCAGAATTGGGTTGTGATCGGGAGTAACTTCGTACAAGCCTGCCCAGCAATTCTTCGTTGCCAGACCCGCCAAGGCGAGCATGGGAAATCGCAAGATGCCCGCTTCCATCACGACATCCAGCCATTCCCAGTCTACGGCGAGGTTTTCGCTGGGCGGCTCATTTTCATTCGAAAGCCCGAAAAGTACCTTCTGGCTTTCTTTGCGCATATAAAAATCGCTTGCCACGTCGATGGTGAGCGGAATGTCATTCGGGACCAGCGCGAAAGGCTCGGTCATGTATACACACCGGCGGTAAGGGCGCACCGGAATATCCAATCCAGCCAGCGCTCCCACCTGGCCCGCCCAAGGACCGGCTGCATTCACCACCGTGTCGCAACTGAAAACCTCGTGCGGTGTTTTGACGGCGACCACCCGTTGCGTGGCCTTTTGCATGCCGGTTTGTATGCCGATGACTGGGGTCGATCGCTTCAGCCTTACCCCTAACTCCCGGGCGCGAGCGAGATATCCGGTCGCGATCCCGTGCGGATCGCAATAGCCGTCATCCGGGCAATAGGTCGCGCCTATCAAGTCGTCGATTCGTGTGCCTGGAATAAAGTGGAGAACGTCGCTCGCACCCAGTATCCGGGAGCGCACTCCCAGCGAATTCTGCAGGGCCACATTGCGCTGGTAGGTCTCCCAGGTTTCGGCATCATTGACGAGAAGCAGATATCCGACTTGCTTCAAGTCGGCATGCCCGCCCACACGTTCGTTGAAATGTTTGAGTTGCTCGATGCTGTAGAGTGACAAGCGGATGTTGATCTCACTCGCGAACTGATGGCGTACTCCCGCAGCCGAACGCGCCGAACTCCCCGTGACTTCGGTCTCCGCTTTTTCCAAAATCAACACATCCGTACATCCCCGCACGGCCAGGTGGTAAGCGATGGAGGTGCCGACGATTCCCGCACCGATGATAATGACGGATGCGCCGCGATCGCTCATTTATTGCGTTTCCGCTCTTAGTCTCTAATCTTTCAGCAACTGCCGCGCAATCACCAGGCGCTGGATTTCGCTCGTGCCTTCGCCAATCGTGCACAGCTTCACGTCGCGATAAAACTTCTCCGCCGGATAGTCCTTGATGAACCCATACCCGCCGTGGATCTGCACCCCTTCATTGGCGCATCTCACGGCTACTTCGCTCGCGTAAAGCTTAGCCATCGACGATTCGAGCGTGGTTTTCATGCCGGCGTCTTTCATGGCGGCGGCCCGAAATGTCAGAAGTTTTGCCGCCTCGATTTCCGTCGCCATGTCGGCCAGCTTCCACTGGATCGCCTGAAACTCCGAGATCAGCTGCCCAAATTGCTGCCGCTCTTTGGAATACTTCAGCGCCGCCCCGTATGCGCCCTCGGCCATGCCGAGCGAGAGCGCGGCGATCGAGATGCGCCCGCCGTCGAGCACGCGCATGGCGTCGATGAAGCCGTCGCCTTCCTTGCCCAGCAG
>Ga0181539_1002410_pt1 | contig 18717 bp, 7 predicted proteins | sample PEATcosm2014_Bin_46_FD_119767 | JGI IMG/M metagenome (GOLD analysis project Ga0181539, IMG submission 119767) | Peatland microbial communities from MTU Mesocosm Facility, Houghton, MI, USA - PEATcosm2014_Bin23_60_metaG | ecosystem: Environmental > Terrestrial > Soil > Wetlands > Peat | place... | reverse complement strand
TGGCGGATGGATGTTCTGCAAACACGATGTCCTTTGACCCGATCAGCGCGAACCTCTATCTGAGCCAGAGTGGCGAGGTTCGAGTCGTCTTCAACAACATCTCCCAGAACGACAAGTATGTGAGTTTGCAGAACGGAACCCCCGGCCTGCGCTCGGCGCGGATCCTCGTCAATGGGACCGTTTTTGCGCTCAATGGCTTGGCCAATGGAGCCAGCCAGACGGTGGACATCAGCAGCGCGCTCACGGGCGGGACTGGCAACACGGTGGTGGTGGAAGGATTTGGCACGGCGGGCGCCGGGGCGGTGGTTTCGATTGGCGAGACCCCGGCGGGGCCGGCCTCCGGGAACTTCCAAGTCACGGCGGCCTCGGGGGCGAGCACGTTCATCAACTTGCCGGCTTTGCAGATCACGCAATCGGGGGACCAGACGGTGTTGAGCTGGCCGGCGGCCGGGCCGGCGGGAGAGGACTTCACCGCATACCAGTTGCAAACCAGCGCCAGCGGCCTGCCCGGCAGTTGGAGCGCGGCGGGGACGGCCCCGGTGAGCGCGGGAGGGCAGTTGACGGTGACGGTGACGGCGGGCGGCAGCGGGCAGTTCTATCAATTGGCGAACACGAACTCGGGGCAATAAGAGTTCCGGGATGGAATGAATGTGTTTTTGAAAAACGTCACAGGGCCACTTTTGGATAGAGCCACGCGCTCAAGATTGATATCAACAACGTGAGGATGGCCAGCACGCCGAGATCGAAACCCGCGCGCTCGGTTCCGGTCGAGAGCATGAACCCGCGCAAACCGTCCACCATGTAGCTCAACGGGTTGGCCTTGGCGACGACTTGGAGCCAGGCGGGCATGATGGAGATGGGATAGATGGCATTGGAGGCGAAGAAGAGCGGCAGCGTAATCACCTGCCCGATGCCCATGAACCGCTCGCGGGTTTTGACAATGGAGGCGATAATCATGGACAGACCGGTGAAAAAGCCCGCGCCGAGCATGATAATGAGGATGACCCCCAGAACAGACCACACGGTCATGTGCAGTTGAATCCCCAGGAGCAGGGCGAACAGGAAGACAATGAGGGCCTGGCTCAGCCCCCGGACGCCGGCGGAAAGCATTTTGCTCCAGACCAGGGCCAGGCGCGGCGTGGGGGTGACGAGCAGTTTTTGCAAGATGCCGGTGTCCCGATCCATGATGATGTAGAGGCCGTAGAAGATGGCGATGAAGACGACCGATTGGGTGAGGATGCCGGGGGCGAGGAACTGGAGATACGTGAGTCCCGGCGTCGGGATCGCCCGCACCTTGCTCATGGCCTGGCCGAAGATGCCCAGCCAGAGAATTGGCTGGACGGCGCGGAAAGCCAGCTCGGCGGGATCCCGGAGCAGCTTGCGCGTTTCCATGGCGGCGAGCACATAGGATTTGGTGACGGCCTGCGAAAGATAGCGCATCATGGCATCTGGATTGTCAGCCCAGCCTCTGCCCGGTTCTTCTGGCCCTGCGGATTTCCCGGAAATTGCCGGTCTCCTCAAGCTGGTTGCCGGTGAGGAAAATGAAGGCGTCCTCCAGAGTGGCGGCGGCGGTTCCGGTTTTGGCTTTCAGCTCTTCGGCGCCGCCAATGGCGGCGATTTTTCCACGGTTCATCACGGCCACCCGGTCGCTCACTTCGTCGGCCTCTTCCATGTTGTGGGTGGAGAAGAAAATGGTCGTGCCAAATTTTTCGCGCAGATCGAAGAGGTGTTCCCAGACGTTCTGCCGGGCGACCGGATCCAGCCCGGTGGTCGGCTCATCGAGCAACAGGGCCTTGGGGCGGTGCAGCATGGCTTGTCCGACCTCCAGCTTCCGAACCATGCCGCCGGAGAAGGTGCGCACGAGGGAATGGGCGTGCTCGGCGAGCTTTAGAAAGGAGAGCATTTCCCGAATGCGTTCCTGGCGTTGCGCTTTGGGAATATCGTAGAGCTGCGCCAGGAGGAGCAGGTTTTCGTAGGCGGTGAGCGCGCCGTCCACGGAAAGCATCTGGGGCACGTAGCCTATCGCCCGGCGCACCTGGGGGGCGCGGTTTCTGATGTCCTGTCCGTCAATCAGGGCGGTGCCGCTGGTGGGGGCCAGGAGGGTGATGAGCACCTTGATGGTCGTGCTCTTGCCCGCGCCGTTGGGGCCTAAAAAACCGAAGATTTCTCCCTGCTCAACTTCAAAACTCACGTGATCAACGGCGGTAAAACCGTTGAATTGCTTGGTCAGATTCTCGACCCGGATCATCTTCACTGGACCAGCAAGCCGCCAAGGGCGGGGGTTAGCGATCCGTGAACGCGCGAATTTTCCAGGTCACTTTGCCGGCCAGCGGGTCGCGGGCCAATTGAAAGGCCCCCTCCTGCCTGGCTAGAGAAAGTTCACGTAAAATATTGTCCGAGGGCAAACAAACCAGCCCGCGGGCGGCGGATTCCGCCTTGGCAAAGACCACCAATTCGAGATTTGACCAATCCATTTGCGAGGTGGATTGGGCCAGGGCGATGTGCGGCAGCACGGTGCCGTCGCGCACCAAAATGATTTCCGGAATGGGGCCCGCCTCGATTTTCCGCCAGCCGCCGGAATAATCCTTTCCGGTCTGATAATCAATCCAGGTTCCGGGCGGCAGATAGACGTCGCGGCTGGTTTGGTCTTGACGCAGGAGCGGGGCGACCAGGAGGCTGGAGCCGAGAAGGTATTGGTCGTCCACATTCCAGGAGCCGGGGTCGTCGGGAAACTCCAAAAACAACGCCCGCAGCATCGGCAGCCCGCGTTGGGAGGAGTCTTTGGCCTGGGCATAGACGTAGGGCATGAGCTTGTATTTCAATTCGTCTTCGAGGCGGAAAAGGTTCATGAAGGCCTGGCCGTAATTCCACGGCTCTTTGGGCGCCTCGCCGTGGCATCGGCTGTGGGAAGTCAACATGCCGAAGGCGAGCCAGCGCGCGAACAGGTTTTTGTCCATCTGTTCGACCGAGCTGGCGGTGAAGCCGCCGATGTCGTGGCTCCAGAAGGAGAACCCGGAAAGGCCGAAGGACAAGCCGCCGCGCAGTTCGGCCGCCATGCCGTCGTCGGTGCTTTCGGCGTCGCCGCCCCAGTGGATGGGATAGCGCTGGCTGCCCGCCCAGGCGCTGCGCGCCCAAATGATGTTTTCGCCGGTGACCTTTTTTGTGATGTCGGCCACGGCTTTGTTGTAGCGCAGGGGATAGAGATTGTGTTCGTAAAAGCCGGCCTTGCCGTTGGCGAAAGTTCCGCTTTCCGGGGCGGCCTCGCCGAAATCCACCTTGATGGCGCCGACGCCCATCTGGAGGAGGCGGGCGATATGGTCCTGATACCAGGCCACTGTTTTGGGATTGGAGAAATCCAGGACGGCGTCTTCGTAGGGCAGATTGCCCTTGGCGTCGCGGACGACGAGATTCTGCTCGATGAGTTCGGGGAATAATTTGTTTTTCGGCACGAAGTAAGGGAGTTGCCAGAGGGAGATGTGGAAGCCGTCGGACTTCAAATCGGAAATCATTTTGGCCGGATCGGTGAAACGCGAAGTGGAAAACTGGTAATCGCACTGCCAGTCGGTTTCAAACCAGCCGGTGTCCAGATGGAGCACGTCGCAGGGGATTTTATTGGAGCGCATTTGCGCGGCGATGTCGCGGACTTGTTTTTCGTTGTTGTAGGTGCAGCGGCTCATCCACAAGCCGAAGGACCAGAGCGGGGGCATCGGCGATTTGCCGGTCAGTTTGGTGTATTCATCCAAAATCTCCCTAGGCGGGCCAAGGAAGACAAACAGGTCCAGTTCGTCGTCGCCCAGCATCATGGAGTTGACGCCGCTGAAGGCGTTGCCGAAATCGCAGGTGAGGGTGGCGCTGGTGTGCAGGAACATGCCATAGCCGAGGCTGCTGAAGAAAAACGGGATCGGCTTGTACATGCCCTGGTTTTGAATGCCATTGGCGTCGTCGGTCCAGAGGACAAGCCGCTGCCCGCGCTTGTCCAAAGCGGTGAAGGATTCGCCGCAGCCGAAAATCTTTTCGCCGGGCGAGAGAGTGAAGGCGGCGTTCATGCTGCGGGAATAGTCCGAGGCGCGGCGGACAAAGGAGAAGGGGAGAATGGGGGTGAAGGTTGAGTTGTTGTTAGCCGTGTGGTCCGTTCTGGTGAGCAGCCGCCCTGAGGCATCGCGAATTTCGATGTGGAAGGGGTTCTGCAGGATCGTCACCGAACCGAACTGGCTGGTGTAGCGATGGCCCCCAGCCACTTTGGCATATTGCCATGAGTCGTCCTTGGGCACCGGCCCGGCAAGCATGAGTTCTTCGTCTTTGGGATGGAATTGCGGCCCGCTGGCGGCCCGGATGCGGAGGGTCCTTGGCGACACAAACTCGATGGAGAAGGGCAGGGCGGGGGCGACGGCGTATTCGCCTTCGGGAAATTCATTGGGCGGGACTGGTTTGAGCACGGCGAGCATATTGTCGAAAGCCTGCCGGGTGAAATACTGCGCGCGCTGGTAGCTGATCTTGCCGGCATGGGTTGCCGGATCAAACTCCGCGAGCTTGTCCGCCAGGTAATAGGTGCTGGAGAAATCCCTGAAGTCGCCGCTCACATCCACAGGGTCGTTGACCAAGGGGAGCTGCGGGTTGGCCGCCGCCAGGGGAAGAGGCGCGGATTGGAATGCCGCCGCCAGGCAGGCCAGCGCGGCGGCAATTTTTCGCGCGGGGGCCAATCGGGTGATTTGTTTAGAGTTCATGGCAGAGATTGAACGCCATTTTCCCTGGGATGGAAAGCATTGTCTTGTCCTCAAAACAGACGACTTGACGCGGGCTGGATTTTTGGGTTGGAGAATTGTCCGGCCCCGGGGCAAAGTCCTAATTGTTGACAACGGGGTCGCCGCGGAGAATTCCGCGGCCGTTCATGCCGATGTAAACGCGGCCGTAAACCCGGGGGTCGGCGGTCAGGACGGAGGGGAATCCCCCGTACTGATGCTGGTCGTCGTTGACGCGGACCCAGGAAGATCCATTGTCGTCGGAGCGGTAGATTCCCGGGACGCCGCCCGCCGCGCCCGCGGCGAAAATGGCCGGATTTTCGCGGTTGGGGGCGGCTTTGCCGAGCGCAAAGTTGTTGACGTTGATATTGGTGGAGCAGAGGGCGAAGGCGGCTCCGGCGTCGGTGGAGTGATACAAGCCGCCCCCGAGGGCGATCCAGAATTCGCCTTGCCTGGCGAACGAGGCCTTGAGGCGCGGCCCCCCGCCGCCGCGCCCGCCGCGGGCGGCGCCCCCGCCGCCAGCGGGCAAGCCGGCGACGGGTGCATTGGTGAAGCTTGCGCCGCCATTGGTGCTGGTGTAGATCCGGGCGTTGGCAATGTCCAAGGCGTAGAAAGTGGCGGGAGCGACGCCGTCCGCGAAGGGGCGCGCGCCATTAAAGAGGCCGCTGCTCGCGGTCCAGGTTGCGCCCTTGTCATTGGAAATGGAGATTCCCTCGCCGCCGGCGGCCAGAAGAGTTTGGCCGTCGGCGGAAAGGGTGACAAAGCCGCCGCCGCCGCCGCCCCTTCCCCGCCCGGCCGCTTCCGCCGGCGCGCCGGGCAGCGAAATGGGCCGCCAGGTCATGCCTCCGTCTTCAGAATAGCCCGCGCGGCCGCGTCCGTTGCCCCCAGTGCGGACGACGACCGGTTTGAGGTTGGCGAACTCGATGCTGGTGGTGTTGTTGAAGCTGGGATTGGTATGGAAGGAAGCAGGCGAGACATCGAAGTCCTCATGCGTGAAGCCGCCGACATCGCCGACGCCGCTGATCAGGTGCGCCCCCCACGGCGGGCTGGCCAGGGCCAGGACGGCGGTCTCTTCGATGCCATCGGCGGCAATCGTCCAATGGGTGCGTTTGCCGAGGTCGAAGCCGGTCATCTCCTCCGTGCCCCAAATGGTTGCGCCGGTGCCGAAGAGGACGTGATTGGAGTCGAACGGATCAATGGCCAGAGCGGCCAGCCACCAGTCAAAACGATGGCCGCGCACCACGTTGGCCATGTACGGGGAAAAGGACGTGTCGCGATCGGTGGTTGCCGCAATGGGCTTCCAGGTGGCGCCGCCATCGGTGGAGCGGAAAATGTCGTCGGCGGGTCCCCAGTGATCAATCGTGGATACCATGAGGGTGGCCGGATGCCGGCGATCCAGCGCCAGGCCGCCGTAGCCGCCGTTGCCGGGATTGTTGGGGGTGATGTCCGTCCATTTGTTGGCATCAATCTCATACTTGGCCACCGCTCCGGCGGTGACATTGTTCGGGCCGGGTCCATTGCCAAAACTGACATAAAGCGTGTGGGAGTTGGGTTCCAGCACGGCACGGTGGGGCATAAACTTGGGGGAGTTTTCAATCGCCTGCCAGGTCTGGCCCGCGTCCGCCGAGTGGTACAGCGAGGAGGTCCCGCCGGCCGCCACGCCCGCGAAAATGCCGCGGGTGGGCTGGTGGGGCGGGTCTTCCTTGCGGGTGTCGAAAATGATCCAAGTGATGCCGCCGCCGCCGCCACCGGTGACCGGCATTGAGGCCGCCGGCACCCAGGTCACCGCGCCGTCGGCGCTGCGCCAGAGGCCATCGCGCCGCGATCCAAAATAGAGCACCTGGGTGTCGTTTGGGTCCACCGCCAGGCGCTCTCCCATGCCGCGGCCGTCTTCATTGCCGCCCATCGAGACGGGGAGGGGAGTGACTTGGAATGTCTTTCCCGCGTCGGAGGAGCGCGCGATGGCGGCGGCGCCGCCGCGATAAGTGCCCAGGGCAAGGTACACCTTGGCGGGGTCCAATGGGTCCGGCGCGACGCTCTCGCAGCCGCCCAGGTTGCTATTGCGCGGGCCGACCCAATCGGTGAGGCTGAACCAGCTCTTGGATTGAGGATCAATGCGGTAAGCGCCGCCGATGTCAGTGCGGCAGTAGGCCAGGCCTGGCTCCGCGGGGGAGAAGACGATGCCGGTGATGAATCCGCCGGCGACGATTTTGACGCTCCGCCAGGCATAGGGTTGAGTCTTTGGAGGAGTCTGGGCCTGGACACTGGCGGCAGACGCCAGAAAGCCAATCGCCACCGGGGCCAGAAAAGTCAGTCGCACAGAAAAAGCCATAGAGTTTTCCCTGAGGCTAACGAAATATCCGCGCCAGATCAAGGGGGCACTGGCAGAAGCCGGCGCTTTTGACGGCTGGGGATTTGAGGATAAGACTGGTTAACAACGAAGGATCGGCCTTGCCTGTGGAACAAGCATTTGCGGCGCAATCCGTTGCGCCGGGCATTTGGCAGAGGGATGTTTTCTTGACGGCTTTGAGCTGTCGTTAGAGCAGCGCAAACAGGTCAGGCAGCAACGCATACAAGGCCCAGCACCCGGTTACTGCTATCATTATCACCCAGAAGACTTTCTCCAGGCGTCCAGCGGCGTTGCTCTCAAGTCTTGCGGCGCGGCAGAACGAATAAAGCGGGCATCGCGTTGCTGACACGCAGTCGCATCCCGGCACTTGGGGTTGCCGTTTTGCAGTTTGGCAGAAGCGAAGAAAGAGCCTTCCCAACAACAGTTTTGGCCATTTCATAGCCAGCTTATTTCCAATCTGAATATCGTTGCGTTCTCATTTTATGCTTTTTAGATTGCAATTTATGCAAACCCTAACTGCGATTAGCATTACTCGCGCCACAATTCAGACCGGGGCGAATGGAATGATCCATGTTTATGATTTAAATAATTCACGTTCAACATGATACAATATTCTTATTGAATTTTAAAGGAGACCTAATGCGCTTGAAAACGCATCAAAAACTGTTAACTTTTACGACATTGTGTCGGATTTGTTACAAAAATGTCGGATTAAATTACACAATAACATTGGCCAGCCATCGGTGAATTGTCGGCCGTTTGGAAGTAAGATACATGGCACACAACTTGAACGGCCACCGTAGGGTCCCGCATCAGGAAAAACGGACCTCGCTGCTTAAAAGAGCGTTAGATTCCTTGCGGTTCCGGGGGCCTGAAAGTATCCTGAACTTATGCCCGCGGTGACTTTGAAAGCGCAATTTAACGGAAAGCAGATGGTTTTGGACGAAGCATTTGATCTGGCGCCTAATTCACCGTTTGTGGTGACGGTCATGCCAACGGAGGATGCCATCGCGGAAGCCCAGTGGCACAGTCTGGCATGAAGCCGTGGAAGTTGACGCCGTCTGTCTGGCCAAAGGACTTGCTGTTGGGCTTGCTCTTGGTGGCCGCGACGGTGATGGCTTATCAACCGGCATGGCACGCCGGATTCATGTGGGACGACGACCGGTATGTGACGGAGAACCCGTTGCTAACCGCGCCGGACGGCTTAAGGCGGATTTGGTTTTCGCTCGACGCCCCCTCGCAGTATTTCCCGCTGACTTATACGATGTTCCGCCTGGAGCACGGGCTGTGGGGGTTCGATCCGGCGGGCTATCACTGGGTGAACATTCTGCTGCACGCGGCCAACGCGCTTCTGGCGTGGCGGCTGCTGGCCCGGCTGCGGGCGCCGGGGGCGTGGCTGGGGGCGGCGCTCTTCGCGCTGCATCCGGTGCAGGTGGAATCGGTCGCCTGGATCACGGAGCGCAAGAACGTGCTGATGGGGTTCTTCTTTTTGCTCTCGCTGCTGGCCTGGACCCGGTTCCTTGATGAAAAAGGGGAACGGCCCTGGCGGTTTTACACGCTGGCCCTGGTTTTTTACGGGCTGGCCCTTTCGGCCAAGACAACGGCCTGCACGCTGCCGGGGGCGCTGCTGCTGGTTTTGTGGCTGGAAAAAAAGCCGATAGACTGGCGGCGGCTGGGGCAGGTGGCGCCGTTTGTCGCGCTGGGGCTGGGGATGGGGCTGGTGACGGTTTGGTGGGAGCGCTATCATCAGGGCACCCGAGGCCAGCTCTTTGAGATCGGGCCTGTGGAGCGGGTGCTCATCGCCAGCCGGGCGGTGTGGTTTTATGTCGGCAAACTGATCTGGCCGGCGAACCTGACGTTCAGCTATCCGCGCTGGAGTATCTCGGCGTCTGATCCGCTGGCTTACGTTTGGCTGTTGGCGACGGCGGCCGCGGGGGCGGCAATTTGGCGCACGCGGCGCTGGGCGGGGCGGAGTGTGGAGGTGGCGGCGGTTTTTTTTGTGGTCACGCTGAGCCCGGTGCTGGGGTTCATCATGCTCTACACATTCGCCTACTCGTTTGTGGCGGATCATTATCAATACCTGGCTTGCCTAGGCCCGCTGGCGCTGGCGGCGGCGGGAATGGAGCGGGGATGGGGCCGGATGAAAATACAAAGTGCTGTTCCGCAGGTCCTCTTTTGCGCGGCGTTGCTGACCGCGCTGGGCGGGTTGACATGGCGTCAATGCGGTATGTATGCCAGCGAGGAAACGCTCTGGCGCGCCACCATCGCGCGAAATCCAGGCTCGTGGATGGCGCATAACAATTTGGGGGCGCTTTACGTTCAAAAGAAAGAGTTGGAGAAGGGGTTGGAGCAATTCCGCGAGGCGTTGGAAATCAAGCCGGATGATGTGGACACGCTCTGCAACTTCGGGGCGGCTTATTTCACAAAGGGGGAACAAGCTGAAGCCATGGCGAGCTACCGAAAGGCGCTGGCGATCAATCCGGCCCACGCGGCGGCGCACTACAACCTGGGCCTTGCGCTGGAGAAGAACGGAGAAAAGGAGGAGGCTATCGCGCAATACCGGGCCGCCTTGACAATCAAGCCGCGCGATGCGGAAGTGCTTATCACCTTGGGGACCGCCCTGGCCCGGAAGGGGGATTTGGATGAAGCGGCGGCCCAATACCGCGCGGCGCTGGAGATCAACCCGGAACATGCGGGAGCTTTGAGCAACCTGGGTAACGCGCTTCTGCTCAAAGGGGATTTGGACGGAGCGTTGGCCTGTTTGAAGAGGAGCACGGCGCTCAACCCGGAGCAGGTGGAGGCGTGGTATAATCTGGGCAATGTGTTGCTGCAAAAGGGGGATTTGGACCAGGCCATTGCGTGTTATCGGCAGGCGCTCAGAATCAACCCCCGCTATGGGGAGGCCTTTGCGAATCTCGGGGCGGCCTTCTTCAAGAAGAAGGAAACCCAGCAGGCGATCAACTGCTGGCAAAAGGCGCTGGAAATCAAGCCGGATGATGTGGAAACGCTCTGCAACCTGGGAGGCGCTCTTTTCACGAAGGGAGAAGAAGCTCAAGCCATCGCGACCTACCACAAGGCGCTGGAAATCAATCCCGCCCATGCGGCGGCGCACTACAACCTGGGGATTGCCCTGGAGAAGAATGGAGAAATGGAGGAGGCCATCGCGGAATACCGGGGCGCCTTGAAAACCAAGCCGCGCGATGCGGATGTCCTTGTCACGCTGGGGACTGCCCTGGCGCGGAAGGGGGATTTGGATGAAGCGGCGGCCCAATACCGCGCGGCGTTGGAGATTAACCCGGAACATGCGGGGGCCTTGAACAACTTGGGCAATGCGCTTCTGCTGAAAGGGGATTTGGACGGAGCTTCTGCCAGTTTGATGAAAAGCACAGCCTTGAACCCGGAGCAGGTGGAGGCGTGGTATAATCTGGGCAATGTTTTGCTGCAAAAGGGGGAATTGGACCGGGCCATTGGGTGTTATCGGCAGGCGATAAGAATCAATCCCCGTTATGAGGACGCTTTTGCCAATCTGGGCGCGGCGTTCTTTAAGAAAAAGGAATCCAGGGAGGCGATGAATGCCTGGCAACAGGCCCTAGCCATCAAGCCGGACCAGATCAGTGTGCAGAACAACCTGGCGTGGCTGCTGGCAACGACGCCCGAGTCCTCTCTGCGCGACGGCGCCAAAGCCGTGACGCTGGCCACGCAGGCCAGCCAGTTGAGCGGGGGCGGCAATCCGCTGATGACGCGCACCCTGGCGGCGGCTTACGCGGAGGAAGGGAGATACGGGTTGGCGGTGGTCACGGCCCGGCGGGCCTTGCAGTTGGCGGTGGAGCAAAAAAACAACCCCCTCGCCGCGACGCTGCAGGATGAGATCAAACTTTACGAGGCGGACACGCCGATGCGGGAATCCCAATAAAAAAGCCCCGCGCCCTGTCAGGCGCGGGGCTGCTGGATTGGCTGACGATTATTGCGAGTTTTGCAGACGGTAGAACACGTCTCCGGTCTGCGGGATGATGATGCTCTCGCTGGTGACACTGGTGGAGCCTGGGACGGGGAACCAGTCGCCTTCAACGGCAATGTTGATGGAGTTGGATTGCAAAGTCCAACCCTTCTGGTTGGCCGGCCAGGAGAGGTTGAGCACGCCGCTGGAGACGCTGAAAACGATGTTCGACGGATTCAGGTTCACCGCCGAGGCGCCGGAGGTCAGGATCAGCGTGCCGCTGGATGCCAGGCTGCTGGTGTTCCAGACATAGGCTGCCTTGCTCACCGGCGAGGTCGCAGGCAGAGGATTAATGACCAGGTTGGCGGCGCCGGTGTATCCGGTATTGAACAAGTGGAACACATCGCCGGTGATCAGATCGTTGGTGCCCTGAGTCACGGTGAGCGTGGCGCCCGAACTCATGGCGATGCTTGACGCGGCCAAGGCGCCGCTGGCCGCCCCGGAGGCGGTGTGGTCAATGCTAATGTTGATGGCCCCGCCCAAGGTGACGCTCTTGGTGACGGTCAGAGTGTCCGAGGCGCCGATGCCCGGCGAAATCGCGCCGCCCGAGGTGGTGTTCACCGAGCCATTCACCGTTCCGCCGCCGCCGAGGGTCTCACCGGTGGCCAGAGCCAGCGTGGGCGTATTGAGGCCGGAAAGATCCAGGACCGCATTGGTATTGATGAAGATATTGGTGCTGTCGGCGATGGAAGCGTCAGTGCCCGTGACATTGGTCAAAGCGAGCGTCCCGTTGCTAACGGTGGTTGAGCCGGTATAGGTATTGACGCCCCCCAGGAACCAGGTGCCGGTGCCGACTTTGGTGATGGAGGTCGAGTAACCCGCCAAAGGCCCGGTGTTGGTGGTCGGATCCAGAATGGTCCCGGCAAACACGTTGGTGGCGCCGTTTAACCAGCCGACGGTATAGTTCGGATTTGGCGGGGTGTCATTTCCGGACCCCAGGACGGTGCCGGTGTCGCCGCTGAGCGCGCCGATATTAATGATCGCGTTAGGGCCGAGAGCGCAATCCATGACCGCATTGCCTTGAAGCCAGAAGGAGGCATTGGCGTAGCCGTTGGTGTTGGCAATTTCAAAAGAATCGGCCAAATTAGCCGACGGCGGGGTATTGAGGTTGGTGACCATGATCAAGCCGGTAAATTGCGACCAATCGCCGCCAAACCAACTGCGAACGAAATTGGCCTGCACCAGGAGCGTGCCAGCGCCGGTCAAACTGCTCATCATCCCCGGGGAACCGGTCGTGCGCGGGAACATTTCCAGAGTCCCCGTCTGGTTGGTTGGGACCACCAACGGATTATTGAAGGGGTTGAAAGAAGTGCTATTGGCCAAGCCGTAGCCGAACAATTGAAGGGCGCCGAAGTTGGTGCCCATGAAGGTGACGGGGCTGTTGGTGGACCCCAGGGCGCTGGCGCCGGCCCCATTATTGTTGGCATTGTCGGTGCCCAAGGCCAGGACTCCGTTGAGGATCACCGTGCCGCCGGCATAGGTGTTGACGTTGGAGAGAATCAAGGTGCCAAGGCCGTCTTTCGCCAGGGCGCCCGGTCCAGCCACCAAGCCATTCTCGGCAAGGGTTGAATTGTTGGTCACATCCAGGGTCGCCTGGCCCAGGTTTGTAATGCCGTGATCCATCAGGCCGGCGGAGGTTCCGGTGTATCTCAATATGCCGCCGGTGTAGAAAACCATGTTGGACGGATCGTTGTTGGCCGCGCCGATGGGGCTGGGGGAAAGGCTGGGGTTGATCGTCTGAACCTCCACCACGCCTTTGCCGAACACCGTCGGTCCAGTATAGCTGTTGTTGTTGGCGATGGTTAACAGGCCGCTGTTGGTCTTGGTCAAGCCGGTGGGGCCGCCGATGCTGCCGGAGGAGCCGTAGAGGGTGTAATGCACCAGCGTCGAGTTGCTCACCAGCACTGTGGCTGGAAACAAGGGGGATTGCAGGTTCACATTCGGATTCGCGGAGCCTAAATCCGTGAAGTTCACGCTGTCGCCCGCCTGGAAGGTGTAGGATTTCGAGCCATTTACCCAGTCGCCAGTGCTGCTGGTGTCCCAGAAGTTGTTCAGGCCGTCCCCGACCCAGAACAGATTGGCCGGCCCTCGAGAAGGCGGGGCGACGACGACCTGAATCCTATTTGGAGAGCCGGCGATGACGGATAGAGTGACAGCGCCGGCGGTGTTCTCCGCAACGACGTTGAAATCGCTGGCGTTGCCCCCATTTACCAAGGAGCCGGTGTAGGTGATGATCGTGTAAGTCCCCGCGGAGATGGCGCCGCCGCTCAAAGAAGTGAGCGTGACGGTAATATTGCCCGCGGACACGTCCAAGTTGCCTTTGATGCTAAGCACGTCGCCGGCGCCGCCGGGACTGCCCAGAGCGATTAGGTTGTTGGCTGCTCCGGATTCGGTCACCAGGCCGTTAACAGTCAATGTTCCAGCCGTGGTGGAGCCGCCCGGGCTGATCGTGCCGCCGTTGACGTTAACTCCGCCACTGGGGGAATTGAGGGTTCCGCTGCCGCTGAGGGTTTGACCGGTGCCAAGCGCCAGAGTTGGACTCTTCAGGCCGGTCAGATCCAGAGTCGCGCCGGCATTTATGAAAATAGTTGGGCTGGTGGCGATGGAGGCGTCGCCGCTGGGACCATTAACCAACGCCAGCACGCCGTTGCTGATGGTGGTTGAACCGGTGTAAGTTTCCACGTTGTTCAAAGTCAGTGTCCCGCCGCCGGTCTGGGTAAACCCGCCCGTGCCAGACAACACACCGCCGAGGGTGATGTTATGCGGGTTGCCAACAGGATCGGCGGTTTCGATGGTGAAGTTCGTTCCGCTCAATTGCATGTTGAGAGAACTGGACCAATTGGCTTGCGCGCCGAGCAGACCGCTGAGCAGGGAGATGTTGTATGTATAGGAAACAGGGGTGGGCATTTGGATGCCGCCACTGCCCAAGAACAACGAGCCGCCTCCGATATACAGCCAGCCCACTCCGCCCGCGACGGTATCGGCGGAGGAGCCAAAATTAATCACTTGAACCAGACTCGTGCCGCCGGAGAAATACGCTTCGCCGGCGTTCGGGGCGCCGGTGACAAGCCCCGGCGCGATCAAAATGCCGTTGCCGGTGTCCAAGTTGGTGAAGAAGCCGCCGTTGATCTGAAGAATGCTTGTTCGAGCGCTGCCGCTGGGAGGAGGAAGCGGCGAATCAGCCACCAGCACGGCGTTGGTCACAGTGAAGTTGCCCGCGTCCATGCGGGTGCTGGCGGAGGAATTACCGTCGGAGATGATATTGGTGCCCAAGTTCACGACCGCGGAGGGGCTATTGATGTATAAACCGGCGTTGGTCACCGCGGCGATCGGAGCGGTGAAGGAGGTCGGGGCGACGCCATAGTTGTTGCAGCGATAAAAGGCCACGGACGAGGCCGTGAAAGTGCCGCCGGTGATAGAGATGAGCGCGCCATCGTTGCCGGAGACCAGCTCCTGAACAGGACCCAGGTTGACCGTGCCGGCGGTTTCCGAAAAGTCCGCGGGACTATCATCCAGGATCGAGGACCCGGTGGAGATGAGCATCCCGCCATCCACCAGGAAGCCTAATCCGTTGATCGGGCCGCAAGTCAGGGCCGCGCCGGTTGGAAGTTCCAAGACGCCGCCATTGCCGGTGGTGGCGCCGGAGAAGCTGTTATTGCCGGTCAAGGTCATTTGGCCCGATCCGGCCTTGGTCAGCGAACCCAATCCAGAAAGGTTCCCGCTATAGGTCCAGGTGGCGTTGTTGCCGCCGGTGGTCAAAGCCACCGCCGCCGGGGTGGAGGCCAAATTGTTCAAGAGCAAATTCTGCGATCCGGCCAATTGCCCAATGGTGGCCGAGGTGATGCCGCCGCCGAAGGTGAGCGTGCCGGTGGTGTAGTTGAGCACGCTGTTTTGCAGCGCCAGCGGGTTGGCCAGTTGCAGGGTGCCGGCGGCAATGGTCGTCGTGCCGTTGAAGGTGTTGGCCCCGCCCAGCACCAGCGTGCCGGGAGAGGGTGCCAGACTGTTGATCGTGAGATTATTGGCGCCCAGGTTGCCCGCCGAGGCAATGACGCCGTTGACCGTCAGCGTGTCTCCGCCTGCCACGTCAATCAGCGCGGTTGCCGGCAATGAAGCCGAGCCGATGCCGATGCCCCGATTGGCGTTGAGGGTCAGGGACGCGGTGGCCCATAAATCACCGCCGTTGAGAATGATGTCGTTGGGAGTCGCCGAAGCCGGCACCGCGCCCAGGCTGCCCGCGCCCCCCGCCGCGGCCCCTTCCGCCGCAATGAGCACGGTTCCCCCGCTGATGGCCGTGCCGCCCGCATAAGTATTATTGACTCCAAGGGTCAGGCTTCCCGCGTTGGTCTTCACCAGACTGCCGCTGCCGCTGATGACGCCGCTCAAGACCAGGTTGTTTCCGTTGTTGTCCACGATGTCGGTCCCCGAAATGCCGATGTTGTTGGCTAGGGTCAGGCCCGCCGCGCCCGCCTGGAGGGTGCTGCCGCCCGCGATGCTCAATGCGCCCGCGCCCAGGGATGCGGCATTGCCGACTTGCAATATGCCGCTGCCGCTCAACAACGTTCCCACCGCGGCGGAAGACGCCGGCCCGTAACTATTCGCCGCTGAAAAAACTGTCGTGCCTGGGCCATTGACCGTCACTGTTTTCGCGGCGGCGGTGGTGTTGGAAATGGTTCCGGTAACGGCCAATGAGGTGTTGGCCAGAGCGGTTTCGGTGAGGTTGTCGCTCAGAGCCAGAGCGGTTTGGATGGCGTTGGCCGTGCCGCCCGTCACATTGATGGTGGCGCCTTCGCCCTCGTTGTTCAAAGTCAGGGGATTGCCCGCGCTGGCAATGATGAACGAGTTCTGGTTGGTAAACGTGATTCCGCCGACCGTTTCGCTGGCGTCCAGGGTAACCGTTTGCAGGGCGGAACCGACCCCAAAGATGGCCGAATCCGGCGCGTTGCGCGGAGGCATGGTGCCGGTCAAGGCAGTCCAGTTCCCCGCTGCCGACCAGTTGCCGCTGCTTCCCAGGCTCCAATAGCCGCTATCCACGTGGGAGGTGATCGTCAGGGTCAGCCATCCGCCGGCAAGCGCGAAATGATAGGAGTAACCGGCCTGCGGATTGCCGACATGCGGGTTGGAACCACTGTCGGTTGTCCAGTCGCTGAGCAAGCTGCCGCCGCCCGTGTCGCTGCCGCTGACCGACCCGCTGTATTGAATCAAATTATACGTGCCGGGGATCGTCCAGGGAATGGTGGTGCCTGTCTCATAAAGATTGAATGCGCCGCCATCAAGCACCAATCCACCCGAGGCGCTGACGACGATCTGGTTGTTCGCCGGCGTGGAATTGAATTGGAAATCATTGGTTGCCCCTGGCTGCAGGGTCAGCGAACCCAATGTGATGGTCCCAATGCCGTTGTTACCGGGGGCCACACCGCCGCCGCTATTGACTGTCACCACGCCGCTGATCGAGCCGGTGCCGCCGAGCAAGCCGCCGTTGTTCACCGTCACGGCGCTGGTCCCCGTGGCCGAACCGCTCGTGTTGTTGGCCGCCAAAGTGCCACCGTTGACAACCGTGCCAATCGAGCCGCCGTCATAAGTGCTGGCGGCGGTGAGGCTCAACGCGCCCGAACCGGTCGAGTTGGTGAGCGTCAGGCTGGTGCCAGTGCCCGCCAGCGGCTGGGCAAAGGTGACCGTCTGGCCGGCGGTGTCAATGCTGATGGGCTGGCTGCCCGCCGTGCTGAAGCGACCGGAGTAATCGAAGGTGTTGGCGGAGGAGAATTGCAAGACGCCGCCGCCGAAAAGAATCGTGCCCGGGGCGGCGGCCAATTGCATGCCAAACGGACCCGAGACGCCCGCTTTTTCGGCAATCCCCGCGTTGACAATTCCCCCATTGATCGTCACGGCGTTGGTGAAGATGTTCGAGCCGGAAAGAGTGAGCACTCCGCCGCCTTGCAGCGCCAGCGCCGTGAGATTTGCCGTGGCGGGGAGATTGGAGATAACCCCGCTCAAAGTGATGTTCCAGGGGATGTTGTTGGAATCGGCGGTCTGAATGACAAAGGGAGTGCCGCTGGTGTCACTCATGATCAAGCTGTTGGTGGTGGACCAATTGGCCGACGCGCCCAAAAGACCGCCTTGCAAGTAAATCCGGTTGGTATATCCAACGGTGTTGGCCGTGTAGATGCCGCCGCTGCCGATGTATAAATTGCCGCCATTGATAATCACCACTCCCGCTCCGCCAAAAGTGTCTGTGCCGGCTCCAAAAGCCAGTTTAGTGATGGCGGTCGTTCCGCCGGTCAAGTAAAGCTCTGCCAGACAGGCGACGGGAGAGGCCAGGTTGTTCGGGCTTAGGACGAAGCCGTTGACCGTGTCACTGGAAGTAAAAAAGCCGCCGGTGACTTCAAAAACGGACCAGCGGTTGGCGGTCTTCTGCAGGCTCCCAACCGTCACCTGGCCGGTCACCGTCGTGTTGCCGCCCTGGATCAAGGCGGTGGCGGCGGAATTGCCGCTGCCACCCGCAATGGTCAGAGTGCCGATGGTCGTCGTTCCCATGCCGGTGCCAACGACAAAACCATTGGCCGTCTGCGCCAGCCAAGGTGATGCCACGGTGGGAAACGAGTTGCCATCGTTGTGGGAGCGGGTGATGAACACCGACGAAGCGGTGAAATTGCCCCCGTTCAGGAAGAGGGCTTCGCCATCGTTGTTGGCAGGCTCCATCACGCCGTTGATAATCACGTTGCCCGGGCCGGCAATGGTCAATTGCGCGGCGCTGGTGCTGCCAGTCTGGACAATGTTTGCGTTAAGCGTGAAGGTGGTGCCCGCCGCCGTGCTCCAAGTGGAATTTCCGGCTAAAGTCAGGCCGCAACCGAGGGTCACGTTTTGATTGGCTGAGCCCATATTAATGAGGTCGCCGGCAGCGATGGTAAGGACGTAATTGGTGGGGCCGGCAATGATCAGCGGGCCGTTCATGTTGCCGTCGAATTGAAGTCCGGCGTTCGTCATGCTCGTTGCGCCCATGGTCATGTTCGCCAAAGAGTTCACCGACACTGTGGCGTCAAACTCGTCAATTTGAGTCGCGGTCGGGGCCGTGGGAACCCCCCCATTGGCAATATCATAATTCAGCCAGTTGGCGGCCACGGGGGCCATGGACGTGGTGTCCGCTTTGATGGCATTTTGCGCCCAGGCGGCGGACAAACTTGAACAGAGAATTGCGACGGACAAGGACAAGGGGGATAGTAGGGCTTGGTTTTTCATAAGGTTTGAATGGCCATTGGCGACACAAACGGCGGTTTTTTATTGATCTGATCCTGATTTCGCTTTCGACACGCTGCCGAGACACAAGAATAAGCATGGCTACGGCTGATAGGGAATGATTTAGACAGATTCAGCCTCCTTTGTCAACCGATTAATGTTGCTCGACCGTGGCAGGACATTTTCCGGGAATATGATCCAACGGCGGGTTGTGATGACGGATATCAACCCGTGCGGCAACCCGATTCGGACCCCTGCTCAGCCTTCAGCCTTTGCCCCCACGCCGTGCGCCAAAAGTAACTGTTACCCGTGAGGGTGATACGTTGTGCCAAAAGGGGTGTTACCCGTTGGCTCTTGTTTTTTATTAAAAGCTCTTCGTTTTTTAATCTTATCTCACTTGT